>OLGH01001154.1_pt1 | contig 26545 bp, 27 predicted proteins | sample 1604851 | NCBI WGS metagenome assembly OLGH01 (sample SAMEA3888894, study PRJEB22519) | human gut metagenome | biome: human gut; feature: human-associated habitat; material: faeces | place: Denmark | collected 2010 | reverse complement strand
GCACCCTGGGCCTCATCCACGATATGTACCACCCGCTGCCCAACCGCTTCAAGGACTATATCTCCACCCCCAAGCCCAACGGCTACCAGAGCCTCCACACCACCGTCATCGGCCACGAGGGCATCCCCTTTGAGGTGCAGATACGCACCCGCACCATGGACGAGCAGGCCGAGTACGGCGTTGCTGCCCACTGGAAGTATAAAGAGGGCCTCGAGGGCCACGATAAACTGGATGAGAGGCTGGCATGGGTCAGCCAGCTGCTGGAAAACCAGCGCGTCAGCGAGGATTCTGGCAACCTGCTCCACGATTTGAAGAGCGACCTGCTGCCGGAGGAGGTCTTTGCCTTCACCCCGAAGGGCGACGTCATCAACCTGCCTGCGGGCGCCAACTGCATCGACTTTGCCTACGCCATCCACTCTGCCGTCGGCAACCGGATGGTGGGCTGTAAGGTCAACAACCGCATCGTCCCCATCGACCACGTTGTGGCGACGGGCGAGATCATTGAAGTTATCCTCGGCCCGGCGGACAAAGGCCCCAGCCGCGACTGGCTCAAGATCGTGCGCACCAGCGAGGCCAAGAGCAAGATACGCAACTGGTTCAAGAAGATGCGCCGCGAAGAGAACATCCAGCAGGGCCGCGACGCGCTGGCCAAAGAGCTGCGCCGGGAGATGATATTCATCCCCGACGACCAGCTGGATGAGTTCGTGGGCAGCTGCAGCCGTCGTCTGCGCCAGAACAACGCGGAGGAAATTTACGCTGCCATCGGCTACGGCGGCATGACCATCGCCAACTGCCTGCCCAAGCTCAAAGAGGAGTGGCAGAAGCTCAAGGCCGCCGAGGCTGCTGAGAACAAGTCGGTGGAGGATCTGCCGAAGGTCGATTTGAGCCGCGTCCACGCCACTGACGGCGTAGTGGTGGAGGGCTTCGATAACACCCCCATCAAGTTTGCAAAGTGCTGCTCGCCCCTGCCCGGCGACCCCATCGTGGGCTTCATCACCCGGGGCTTCGGCGTTTCCATCCACAAGCAGAGCTGCGCCAACGCGGTGTCCAGCATGAAAGACCCCTCCAACGCCCCCCGCTGGGTCAAGGCTTACTGGGCCGACAGCGTCAAGGACAGCTACAAGGCCGGTCTGGAGATCATCGCCCTCAACCGCAACGAGCTGCTGTCCGATGTGCTGGCCGCGCTGGCTGACATCCGCGTCCCCATCTACGCCATGAACGCCCGTCAGGTGGAGAACAACTGTGCCGTCATCAGCCTGACCATCGGCATCAACAATACAGAGCACCTCAACCGGGTCGTGGCCCGTCTGTCCAAAGTCAAGGATGTGCTCAAGGTAACAAGGAGCTAATATGCGTGCAGTCATTCAGGCCGTATCCTCGGCCAGTGTCCGGGTCAACGGCGGCGAGCCGCGCCCCATCGGCCCCGGCCTCGTTATCCTGCTGGGCGTCAAGGACACCGATACTCTCGACATTGTGCCGAAACTGGCTGAAAAATGCGCGGGCCTGCGCATTTTCAAGGACGAAAACGACAAGCTGAACCTCAGCGCAAAGGACCTCGGGTACTCTGCACTGGTGGTGAGTCAGTTCACCCTCTACGGCGACACGAAGAAGGGCTTCCGTCCCAGCTTCATCAAGGCGGCAAGACCGCCGCTGGCTGTGGACGCCTACGAGCTGTTCCTCGCTGAGATGAACAAGCAGGGCCTCAAGGATGTCCAGCACGGCGAGTTCGGCGCGGATATGCAGGTGTCGCTGGTCAACGAAGGCCCCTGCACCATCGTCATCGACACCGACGAGTGGCATAAAGGAGAAAAATAAACCATGAAGGCATTTCATCTGGTCGGCCCTGCGCCGTTTTACACCAACAGTTTCCTGCTCATCTCGGACGCAGGCAACGCGGTGGTCATCGACCCCGCCGCCGAGGTGCAGGAGTACGATAAGATCTTAAAGGAGCACGGCGGCAAGCTGAGCCTTATCCTCTGCACCCACGGCCACTACGACCATGTGGGCAGTGCGGGGGTCCTGAGCCGCGAGTGGGGCGCAAAGCTCTACTGTGAGCCCGCCGACTGTCGGGGGACCCAGCTGCTGCCCCTCAATGGTTCGGACAGCGGCTACGAAGAGGGCGAGGTCATCCCCCTCGACGAGCTGAGCTTCACTGTCTGGCACACCCCCGGTCACACTGAGGGCAGCGTGGTGCTGCTGTGCGAAAACTATCTCTTCGTGGGCGACACGGTCTTTCAGGGCAGCATCGGCCGCACCGACCTCGAGGGCGGCGACAGCCGAAAGATGGACGAGAGCCTGCGCAAGTTCGCGGCCCTGCCCGTCCCGGCCGAGGCGCAGGTGCTGCCCGGCCACGGCGATTTCTCCACCTTCGGGCAGGAGGTAGCCACCAACTTCTATATCAAAAATGCGCTGAGAAACGCATAAAAAGGCGGAATTTCACATGAATATCTATATCACGGGCCTCGGCTCGGGCTACGAGGTGGAGCACCTCGTCCGCCTGTTCTACCCAATGGCCCCGCTCACCCTCACCCCGCCCGAGGACGGCGCAGACTGCGTCTGGGCCGAGAAGCGGCCTGACAAGCTCTGGGCCATGGTGCGGCAGGGCGGCAAGAGCCAGACCGCCGAAGCACCTCTGCCCATTCCCGTGGAAGAGGGCGGCGAGACGCCGGAATTTGCGCTGGCCAGCCTGACCTATGACCTGCTGCGCAGCTGGACGGGTATCCGCCCGCCCTGGGGCAAGATGACCGGCGTCCGCCCGGTGCGCCTTGTCCACGACAAGCGGGCCGCAGGCTGGACGAAAGAGGAAATCGACGATTTCTTCCTCAAGCGCTTCGACTGCTCGCCCGAAAAATACGGCATGGCCAAGGCCATCGCGGACTTGCAGGAGCCTATCCTGAAAGTAGGCAGTGCGCCCAAGACCTACAGCCTCTATATCGGCATCCCGTTCTGCCCCTCCCGATGCAGCTATTGCAGCTTCGTCAGCTGCAACCTCGACCGTGACCGCAAGCTGGTGCAGCCCTATGTGGACTGCCTGTGCAAAGAGGTCGAGGCCATCCGGGACGAGGCTGACAAGGCCGGGCTGATGCTCTGCAGCATCTACATCGGCGGCGGCACCCCCACCAGCCTCTCGGCAGCGCAGCTGCGCCAGCTCATGGGGACGGTGCGGGACTGCTTCGACCTTTCCACCATCGTGGAATACACGGTGGAAGCCGGACGCCCCGACTGCACCGACGCCGAAAAGCTGGCCGTCATCAAGGAATACGGCGCGACCCGCATCTCCATCAATCCGCAGACCTTCTCGGATGAAGTATTGGAGAACATTGGCCGCAAGCACTCGGCTCAGGACATCCTCGACTGCTATGCCGAGGCCCGGGCCGCAGGCCACGACGACATCAACATGGACCTCATCGCGGGTCTGCCCGGCGACACGGTGGAAGGGTTCGAGAAGAGCCTGCGTCAGGCCATCGCCCTCGACCCTGAGAACATCACAGTCCACACCCTGACCCTCAAGCGGGCCTCCCGCATCGTCATCGAGGACCAGAAGGAGAACGACTACGCCGATGTGGCCGCCATGCTGGAAAAGTGCCATCTGCTGGCCGAGGCGGGCTATCGGCCCTACTACCTCTATCGTCAGAAAAATACCCTCCAAAACCTGGAAAACGTGGGCTGGTGCAAGCCGGGCCACGAGGGGTATTATAATATCTATATCATGGAAGAAGTCCAGACCATCCTCTCGGCAGGCGCAGGCGGCAGCACCAAGCTGGTGGCCGACGGCGGCAAGCGGATGCAGCGCATCTTTAATTTCAAGTATCCGACAGAATACATCCAGCGTTTCGACGAAGTGCTGGAACGGAAAAAAGGAGTGGCTGTTTTTTATGATCACGATTTGGGTACCGAAACGTCTGGTTGAGATAGACCTGTACAACGTCGCCGCCCAGAGCCCGGCGGCGCTGGCGGAGATGAGCGAGAAGAGCTACCGCCAGCGGGTGGCCTATGCTGCCCAGAAGATCAGGGACTCCCGCGCCAAGATCGTCATGCTCACCGGCCCGTCGGCCAGCGGCAAGACGACTTCAGCTCATAAGGTGGCCGAGGCTCTGGAAGCCTCCGGCACCCCGGCCCATGTCATCAGTCTGGATAACTTCTTCAAGGGCGCTCAGTATTACCCCCGCCTGCCCGACGGTACGCTGGACTACGAGAACCCCGACACGCTGGATATGCCCCTCATCCGCCAGTGCCTCAGCGATTTGAGCACCACCGGAAAGACCGTGCTGCCCATCTACGACTTCACCACCGAGTCCCGCTCCTCCGAGACGGAGACGCTGGACCTCAAGGGCGGCGTCTGCATCGTGGAGGGCATCCACGCCCTGAACCCTGAGCTGACGGGCCTTGTGAAAGGCGACGACGTCTACCGCATCTACGCCGGCTTGCGGGAGGAATACTGCATCGATGGCCGCCGTGTCATCAACACCCAGGACATCCGCCTCTGCCGCCGCACCCTGCGGGATGCCGCAGCCCGGGGCCGCAGCCCCGCCAAGACCCTCGCCATGTGGGACAGAGTCCTCGACGGCGAGACCCGGTATATTAAGGGCTTCAAGACTACGGCAGACTTTTTGCTGGACACTTCCTTCACCTACGAGCTGGGCCTCATCGCAAAGCTCCTGCGCCCGGTGAGCCAGCGCTTCACGCTGGAAGGCCACAACGCGGAGCTCTGGGACGAGACGGCCCGCCGCTTCGAGCATGTGGCCCCGGTGGAGCTGGAGCTTCTGCCCGCCGACAGTATGCTGCGCGAGTTCTACGCAGGTGAAGTGTAAAAAACGTCAGAACGCGGAAAGTGTGCAAATTGCGAAAAAACTGTTTCCAAATCCGCACGATTCTGTAAAACTTGGGTGGGATTCGTTGCATTCCCCCCGGGAGTGCGCTATAATGAAAATAATCTCCGGCGGCACAGGGACAGCCTGAGCAGAAAACGCAGAGGAGTGCTGCCCACCCCGGGCATAGACAAGTGAGGTGTCTTTTATGGACTTCAATAAGATCAAGGAAATGGGCCTCGAGTATGCCGAGAAAGGCAAGAATGCCGCGCTGGATCTGGCCGAAAAGGGCCGCACCCAGGCAAAGATCGTGAACGCGCAGAGCAAGCTGTACAAGGCGCAGCGCCAGCTGGGCGCTCTGGTGTATAGTCTGGCCAAGGGTAACGAGGAGAACCAGCCCCTTGTGGACAAATACATCGAGATGATCGCCAACATCGAGCAGGAGCTCTCTGACCTGAAAGCCTCTCTCGAGCCGGATACCGTCATTGAGACGACTTTCGAGGATACGGAAGAGGCCGCCGCCGACGTGACGGCTGACGCAGCCGCAGAGCCCGCCGAGGAAAAGCCTGAGGACAACGAGGCCAAGACCTGCCCCCAGTGCGGCGCGCCCGTCTCGGACGACGCGCTGTTCTGCAACAAGTGCGGCGCACAGCTGTAAGCTAAAAAGCCCACGCAGGGCGGTGTCCCCCGGGGGATGCCGCCTTTTGTTGTGAATGAAATGAAAATTTTGCCGCAAAAAGCCGGAAAATGCGCTTGTACCCTTGCATTTCGGCAGATTCTGCGGTACAATTTGAATCTGTTCGCAGATGTTTTCGGAATGCGGAAAGGAGACGCCCCATGCAGGACTGGACGCCGAGGGAACACTATACGGCGGAAGACCTCGTGGAGATCATCCGTATCCTGAGAGACGGGGAGAACGGCTGTCCGTGGGACAAAGTCCAGACCCACGCTTCCATCCGGAAAAACTTTCTGGAAGAAACGTGCGAGGCGCTGGAAGCCATCGACGCTGACGACCCTGTCATGATGCAGGAAGAGCTGGGCGACGTCCTGATGCAGGTGGTGTTCCACACTGTCATCGAGGAGGAGCGGGGCCGTTTCGACATGGAAAAGGTTTGCCGCGAGGTGTGCGAGAAGCTGGTCTTCCGCCACCCGAACATCTTTGCTTCCTCTGCGGCGGAAAATGCTGGTATAAACAGCTGGGATGCGCTCAAAAATAAGGAAAAGGGCCGCACGACTCTGGCCGATGAGCTGGACACCGTCCCGGCCACCCTGCCCGCCCTGATGCGCGCCCAGAAGCTCCAGAAGCGGGCCGCGCGGTTCGGCTGCGGGCCGGAGGATGCCGCCGGTGCGGCCAGGACTCTGGACAGCGCCAAGGCCGCGTGGGACGCACAGCAGACGGCAGAGAACGCCGGTGAGCTGCTGCTGGCCGCCGCCGATGCCATGCGTCTGGCCGGTGTGGACGCCGAAGAGGCACTGACCTTTGCGGCAAAGCGCTTCACCCAGAGGCTGGAAGCGGACGAAACGTAAACGGGTACCAGACGGTCAGACCGTCTGCTCGAATAGAAAATGTTGAGAATATTGTGGAGGCTTTTATTATGACCAAGACCGATCTGATCGCACAGGTTGCGGCAAACACTGAGATGAGCAAGAAGAGCGCCGAGATGGCTGTCAATGCTGCATTCGAGGCACTGGGCAAGGCTATGGCCGAGGGTGAGAAGATCTCCATCTCCGGCTTCGGCACCTTCGAGGTGCGTGAGCGCGCTGAGCGTCAGGGCATCAACCCCCGCACCCGCGAGGCCATCACCATCGCTGCTTCCAAGAGCATCGTGTTCAAGCCGGGCAAGGCTCTGAAGGACACCCTGTAAGAGAAAACCCATCGCCGCCGGAACCTTTAGGCCCGGCGGCTTTTTTAATAGAGGAACAACCTCTCCGTCACGCCTACGGCGTGCCACCTCCCCTATTAGGGGAGGCTTTGGCATATCGTAAAGCTTTGCCTCTTCGCCAGAGGCTCCCCTACTAGGGGAGCTGTCGAGCGACAGCGAGACTGAGAGGTTGATACAAGGAGTTTAGAAATGCGTTTAGACAAATATCTGAAAGTTTCGCGGCTCATCAAGCGCCGCACGGTGGCAAACGAGGTGGCCGACGCGGGCCGCATCCTCATCAACGGCAAGACCGCCAAGGCCAGCCAGGCCGTTAAGGCCGGCGACATCATCGAGGTCACCTTCGGCAACCGGCCCATCAAGGTGAAGGTCCTCTCCGACGTGGAGCCCCGCACCAAGGACGTGGCCCGCGAGATGTACGAGATCATCGAGCAGGACAACGTGCTGGCAGCCGCCCACGACGCCCCGAAAGCCGAGTAAATCCGGCATGACCCCGCCCTGCCCTGCATAAGATGGCAGAAAAGGGGAGGGGAATGTCATGAAACAACAGAACGCAAAGCCGGAGCAGGCTCTGCCTCATGACCTCATCCTGGAGGGGCGGAACAAGCTGACCGTCACCGGTGTGCGGCGGGTCATCCGCTGCGACGCCGAGGGGGCGGCGATGCTCACCTCGAAAGGGACGCTGGAACTCACCGGGGCCGAGCTGAGCGTCACCAGCCTCGACCTCGACAAAGGCGAAGTCAAGCTTACAGGCCGGGTGGACACGCTGGAATACACCGCAGAGCATACGCCGGGCGGCTTTCTGCGCCGTCTCGTCCGGTGATGGGCCCGGCGCTTTCGCCCGGGGCGGTGGGGCAGGAGATGGCGGCCTGCGCGGTGCTGGGCGGTGTGCTGGGCGCGGCGCGGGCTGTTCTGCCCACCCGGGGCAGGGCCGCGTTCCTGCCGGATATGCTTTTTGTGGGAGCCGTGCTGATGGCTTTGCAGAGCTACGCCGTCTCCCAGAGTCAGGCCGGGCAGCTGCGGGGCTATATGGCGCTGGCGGCGTTCTGCGCCGCCGGGGCGGTGCAGGCAGCGCTGCGGCCTCTGTTCGCCGCTGCCGAAGCCTTTGCGGGGAAACTGCTGCTGGGACCGGTGCGGCTCGCCGCCCGGTGCATCGCCCCGTGGAAAGCCGCCCGCGCCGCCGCCAAAGTACGGCGGAACGAAAAAAGACTTGCAAAAAAACAGAAAAAGAGCTTGCCAACACCACGGCGTATGTTGTATAATTCAAACGTATCAAAGTGAGAGTACAGGCGCATTGGGCCTGCTGTCCGAAAACGGGAGGCACTGTGTTATGGCAAATCCGAGCCGGAAAAAGCGGAAGAGAAAGGCGTCCGTCGTGGGCGCTGTGCTGAAACTGCTCTTCCTTCTGCTTTTGCTGAGTATGCTGGCGGCGTACATCGCGAATCAGGTGGCGCTCAGCTCCAAGAAAGCGGAGCTGGACACCCTGCAGGAGCAGATCGACCAGCAGAAGACCCAGAACGAGGAGATGCAGCGCATCCTCAGCGGCGACTCGGACGATGTGACCGAGTGGGTCGCGCGGGACTCTTACAATTATGCGGCGGCCAACGAGCGCATCTTCGTGGATGTGACGGGCAACTGATGCCGCGCCCCGAGCGGCTTGCGGCCGGCGGGAAACACATTAGTCAACAAGGAGTATTGAGTTTTGGCGATTGAGGTAGGGAATATTTTTGAAGGCCGTGTCACCGGCGTAAAACCGTTTGGCGCATTCGTTGCGCTGCCGGAGGGCCGCGTGGGCATGGTCCACATTTCTGAGGTGTCCAACGAGTATGTGCAGGACATTGCAGCCGTGCTGCATGACGGCGACACCGTGAAGGTGCAGGTCATCAATGTGGCACCGGACGGCAAGATCGCGCTGTCCATCAAGCGGCTGCTGCCGCCGGCACCCCGCGCTCCGCATGAGGGCCGCGGCCCCCGCCCCAACAACAACGGCCCGCGGGAAGGCGGCTTCCGCCGCAACGGTCAGGGCGGTCGTCCCCAGGGCGGACGCGGCCCGGCACGGGACGCAGCGCCCCGCGTCTGGCAGCCCAAGGCCCCGGCCAAGAGCGACAACTTGAGCTTTGAGGACATGATGAGCCGCTTCAAGAGCCAGAGCGAAGAGAAGATGGCCGACCTCGACCACGAGACCAACAACCGCCGGGGCGGCGGCTACGCACCCCGGGGACGCCGCGGCAGCCGCTGAGCCGTCCGCACAAGACGAAGAAGCTTTGGGCCTGCCCCCAGCGGGGCGGGCCTGTTTTTTGGTGCGGCACGCCGCACCCGACAGGAAAGGAAACCAGAATGCCTGCAAAATTTGAACTCATCGCCCCCTGCTTTTTCGGGTGCGAGTCCACGGCCAACTTTGAGCTGCGCCGCATCGGCGCCGAGGACATCCGGGTCAGCGACGGCCGTCTGACCTTCAGGGGCGGCGCGGATATGATAGCCGCCGCCAACCTCAACCTCCGCACCGTGGAGCGCGTGATGCTGCTCCTGAACACCTACACAGCCACCACCTTCGACGAGCTGTTCGACGGCGTCTACTCCATCCACTGGGAAGAGCTGCTGCCCGCCGACGCGGCCTTCCCGGTCACCGGCTCTTCGCTGAACAGCCAGCTGTCCAGCGTGCCGGCTTGCCAGAGCATCATCAAAAAGGCTGTGGTCAAGCGCCTGATGCAGGGCCACCGCACCACCAGCCTGCCCGAGACCGGCGCGGAGTATAAGATCCGCTTCATGCTCCGCAAGAACGTCTGCGAGATCATGCTGGACACCACCGGCGACGGCCTGCACAAGCGCGGCTACCGCCGCAACTCCATGGAGGCCCCCATCCGTGAGACGCTGGCCGCTACCATCGCCGATCTGGGCCGCGTCCGCCGCGACAGCCTCGTGGAAGACCCCTTCTGCGGCAGCGGCACCCTCCTCATCGAGGCCGCTCAGAAGGCCATGAACATTGCCCCCGGCCTCAAGCGCCGCTTTGCCGCCGAGCGCTACAGCTTCGTGCCTGCCGCCATCTGGGCCGAGCAGCGCCAGAAGGCTCTGGCCGACTCCAAGCTGGATGTGGGCTTTGAGGCCTTCGGCTACGACATCGACCCCGCCGCCGTGGCTCTGGCCAACGTCAACGCCAAGCTGGCCGGCGTGGAGAAGCGCTGCCACTTCGAGGTGGCCGATGTGGCCGATTTCGCCGCCAGGAGCGAGGCCATCGTCCTGACCAACCCCCCGTACGGTGAGCGCATGAGCACCATCGAGGGTGCCGCCAAGCTGGCCCGTACCCTCGGCCAGCAGATGGAGGCCCACCCCTGCGCCGGTGTCTACGCCATCACTGCCGATATGGATTTTGAACACCACTACGGCAAGCGGGCCAACAAGCGCCGCAAGATGTACAACGGAATGATTCCCTGTCAGCTGTATATGTACTACAACGCCCCCAAGTTCGAGAACCGCCCCGCAAAGCCCATGCCCAAGAGCGGCTTTGACGGCAAGCGCACCCAGCCCGGCCACACGAGCCGTTTCGAAAAGAAATAAAATGCACCAGAAGACCGCACTGAAATCGATTCCAGTGCGGCCTTTTCTATAAGAATTTACAAAAGAACGGTTGAACGCTGACGAAAAATAGATTATACTAGTCTACAGCTGTGGGGAAGCGGTCTTCCCCTGCAAGAAAGGCTGCGCCCGGCGCGGCCCGCGAAAGGAATGAACAGAATGAAGGGACGTATGCGGCCCTATCTGCCGGAGCTGACCATCCGGGATTACAACACCTATCAGTGGTATCAGCGCGGCGTCCGCCGCCAGCTCTACACCACCTATGGGCTGTATTCCTGCTATGGTCTGCGCTACAACGGCGTCCTGTTCGCGGTACTGGCCGACAGTCTGGCGGGCCGTCCGGCCACCTGTAAGCGGATGCGGGAGCCGGGTACGCTGGTCTGGCGGCAGATGATGTGCCAGACTCAGGGCATCCGGCTGGCTGCACAGGTGGAAGTCCTGCTGAGCTGGCACCGCATCCAGGATGCCCAGTGGGCCGATCTGCCCTTCTATAAAAAGGTACGGCGGGTGGTGGACACCGTCCTGCTGCGGCAAGCCTACCGGAAGGCTGCCGCCGAGAACCCGGCACTGGAGCGCATCTTCGTGCAGGAGCGGGACCAGGCCAACGTCCAGATGACCCTGAACGCCAAGAACTATCTGCTGGCCGCAGAGCCGAAGGGCAACCTCTACGGCGCGCTCTACTCGGTGCTGGCCACCGACGACCCCAATCAGCGCAAAAGTATGCACTACATCGGCAGCTGCATCGGCCGGGCCGCTTATCTGCTGGACAAAGCGGAGAGCTTTTCCCGGGACAAAGATAAGGGCCGCTACAACGTCTTCCTCGTCAACGGCATCAACGACAGGAACGCCGCCCGGGAAAACGCCCGGCGGCAGGCCCTCGCTGCGGTCAACGACCTCGTCCGCGCCTACGGGATGCTGGACGTCAAGCTGAACCGCACCCTGCTGGACAACATCATGATCTTGGGCCTCCGTCACGCCATCGAGCCGCTGGACGCTGAGAGCCAGCCGGTACAATGGGAGCTGCCATGAAGGGACGCAAAAGTAAAAGCTGGGCCATGGCCTACTGCGGCATGGCCGCAGCGCTCAGCGTGGTCCTGATGCTGCTGGGGGCTGTGTTTCCCATTGCGATGTTCATAGCTCCGGCGGTGGCCAGCTTCCTCATCGCCACAGTCTGCGTGGAGTGTGGGAAGACCATGGCTCTGACGGCCTATGGCGCGGTGAGTCTGTTGAGTCTGCTCTTCGTGCCGGACAAGGAAGTGGCCCTCACCTTTGTGTTCCTGCTGGGGTACTATCCGTTGGCAAAGCCTTATTTCGAGCGGATACGCCCGGCCCTGCTGCGGGCTGTTTGCAAGCTGCTGCTCTGCAACGGCGGGATCCTGGCGATGTACGGGCTGGTGCTGCTGCTGGTCCCGGCGGGCAGCATCGCCGAAGAGCTGCGCACTACGGCGATGGCCGTCTCGCTGGTGACGCTGGCCATGGGCAATGCAGCCTTCCTGCTCTATGACCGGGCGCTCCACAATATGCTGATGCTCTATAAAGTGGTCTGGCAGCCGAGGTTCCACAAAATGTTGGGCGTCCATTGACGGATGTGGGACTTTGTGATACAATACCGCTGACCTTTTCCGTCGGCTTCTGACAGCTCCGAAAGGAGCTGTTTTTGTTTTCAGGAAGGCGGCGGAAAGAGCAGAAAGAGGGGATAGACGACTTCAGTTGACGAAAAAGCGCCGGGCCACGCGGGTGACAGCCGTGAGGGTGACGAGGAGAGGGATCATCGAAAGTTTCGGCGGGTGTTCCTCCGGTTGAAACGGGAGCGATAGCTTCCAGGGCTTATACCAGCCGCAGAGAAGGGCAAAAAACGGCAGCAATACCGCAACAGAATCCTTTCAAAGAAAGCCATACAAGAACATAGACTGATCGTAAGAGGCTGACAGCCGCCGTGTGCGTTCGCGCCGTGCTGTCGGCATGGAGGTGTTTTGTATGTGTGGCATCGTAGGTTATTCGGGTAAGCGCAGCGCCCAGGAAGTGCTGCTGAACGGTCTGGAAAAGCTGGAATACCGCGGCTATGACTCCGCCGGCGTCGCGCTGGCGCTGGAAGGCGGCATCCACGTCGTCAAGAGCAAGGGGCGGCTGGAAGTGCTCCGCCGCAAGCTGGAGGCAGAAAACCTGCCCGAGAGCTTCTGTGGCATCGGACACACCCGCTGGGCCACCCACGGCGAGCCCAGCGACGTCAACAGCCATCCCCACTCCACCCCCCGCGTGAGCATCGTCCACAACGGCATCATCGAGAACTACGGCCCTTTGAAGGCCGACCTGATGGCCAAGGGCGTCACCTTTGAGAGCGAGACGGACACCGAAGTGCTGGTCAAGCTCATCGACTACTTCTGCTGCGCCCAGCCCAAGCAGAGCCCTCTGGCAGCCCTGCGGGAGGCGTTGGCGATGGTGCGGGGCAGCTATGCGCTGGGCGTGCTGTTCCGGGATGAGCCGGACACCATCTACGCCGTCAAGAAGGAGAGCCCCCTCATCGTGGGCTGGGGCGAGGGCGAGAACTTCGTGGCCTCCGATATTCCGGCCCTGCTCAAGTACACCCGCCGCTACAGCGTCCTCGAGGAGGGCGACATGGCGGTGGTCAAGGCCGACGGCATCCGGTTCTACGATGCCTTCGGCAAGCCGGTGGAGCGGGAAGTGCTGACCGCCGACTGGGACGAAGAAGCCGCTGAGAAGGGCGGCTACCCCCACTTCATGCTGAAAGAGATCCATGAGCAGCCTGCCGCTATCACGGCCACCGTCAGCCCCCGCGTGGAGAACGGTATGCCCGACCTCCGCATCCCGGAACTGAGCGATGAGAAGCTGCGCAGCATCAAGAACATCCACCTCGTGGCCTGCGGCACGGCCATGCACGCCGGTATGGTGGGCAAGACTGCCATCGAGCGGCTGGCCCGGGTCCCTGCCGAGGTGGACATCGCCAGCGAGTTCCGCTATCGTGACCCCATCCTCGACCCCGACGACCTCGTCATCATCATCAGCCAGTCGGGCGAGACCAGCGACACGCTGGCCGCCCTCCGCCTCGCCAAGAGCAGGGGTGTGCCGGTGCTGGCTGTCGTCAATGTGGTAGGCAGCTCCATCGCCCGCGCAGCGGACTACGTCCTCTACACCTACGCCGGCCCGGAGATCGCCGTGGCGTCCACCAAAGCCTATATGGTGCAGCTCTGCACCCTCTACCTCTTCGCGTTCCGTCTGGCCTACGCCAGAGGCCGTCTGAGCGAGGCAGAGACCCGCCGCCTGACCGCCGAGCTGCTCCGCGCCGGTGAGGTCATCCAGCCTCGTCTGGCCGACTGTGAGCAGATAAAGTACCTCGCCAGCCGCTTCGTCAACACCCAGAGCTGCTTCTTCATCGGGCGCGGCTTCGACTACGCCCTCTCGCTGGAAGGCAGTCTGAAGCTCAAGGAGATCAGCTACGTCCACTCGGACGCCTACGCTGCCGGTGAGCTCAAGCACGGTACCATCAGCCTCATCACCGACGGTGTGCCGGTCATCGCGCTGGCCACCCAGAAGCAGGTGTACGAAAAGACCATCTCCAACGCCAAGGAGACCAAGAGCCGCGGTGCGCGGGTCATCCTCTTCACGACGAAGGACGTTGTCGTCCCGGAGGGCGTGGCGGACTATGTGGTGCGTCTGGACGACTACGACGAGCTGCTGATGCCCCTGCAGCTCATCGTGCCGCTGCAGCTGTTCGCCTACTATATGGCTGTCCTGCGCGGCTGTGACGTCGATAAGCCCCGCAATCTGGCAAAGAGCGTGACGGTGGAGTAAACCTCTCCGTCAGCGCTGACGTGCTGCCACCTCCCCTAACGAGGGGAGGCCTTGGCATATCGGAAAACTTAATCTCTTCGCCAGAGGCTCCCCTCGGTAGGGGAGCTGTCGAGCGATAGCGAGACTGAGAGGTTAAAAACAGCGGCTGCTGTAGTCTTAGGGACTTACAGCAGCCGCTTTCATTTTACTTATGAGAGTTACCAGAACCAATAGCGTTTCTTGATGACGATGTAGGCGATGATGATGCCCACGATGACCACAAGGCCCGCGATGAAGAAGGTCATGTCCACATGGGCGAAGCGGAGATTCTGGGTGGTCAGCAGGTATTCGCCCGCCGTGTCCGCCTCGAGGACATTATCCTTGTAGCTGTTGAGGAACTGCCACTTGCCCTTGACGGCATTGTGCAGGTAGACGCGGGTGTAGGCGGCGTTGTCGCCGGTCATCTCGACCTGAACGACGCCCGGCAGAGCCTCGCCGCCGTTGAGGGTGAAGGTGACGCCATACTCAGAGGGGGCAAAGCTCAGGGCTGTGCTCACCTGCGCGGAGGTGCTCTTCACATCGCGGCCCGCGATGCGGATGGTGTAGTTATCGGCTTCGACCACGAGGGTCTTGCCGTTCAGACGGAGGGCATTCAGCATCTCGCCGGTGATGGTGGGGACATCGCGCTGTGCGAAGGTCACTTCGTCGGTGCCGTCGGCCTCGATGGCCTCCACGACGGGGTCGGTGATGACCTCACCGTTGTTGCCGTCGGTGCTGCCGCCGCCATTGCCGGAGCTGGAAGCATTCCGGTTGACGATGACCGTCACCGAAGCAGACGCCGTGCCGTTAGAGACGACGATGGAGGTCGCGCCCGTACCCACGGCAGTGATGACGCCCTTGGCGCTCACAGTGGCCACCTTGGTGTCATTGGACTTAAAGGTGAGGGACTGGGAGGCGGAAGACGGAGTCACTTTGCCGGTGATGGTGCGGCTGGCGCCCGGTTTGAGGACGACATAGCTCGTGTTCAGGTCGATGGACTGACGGTCTACGCCGCTGTTGACGACCTTGACAGTGGCCGAAGCGCTCACATCGCCGCAGGTGGCGGTGATGGTGGCGGTGCCGGGGGCGACACCGGTGACTTTGCCGAAGTTGTTGACAGTAGCCACAGCGGGATCGGAGGAGCTGAGGCTCACGCTGGCGTAATTCGATGCACTGGAAGGCAGCACGCCCAGCGACAGGGAAGTGGTCTCGCCGACAGCGATGGTGCTGGAGGCCAGCGTGATGTCCATCTCCTTGACGATCATGGATTCATCCAGCTCGGTGGTGATGGTGTAGACGCAGCTCACGCCGTCTGCGCTGGCGATGACCTGCGCCGTGCCGATGCCCACCGCCTGTGCCACGCCCTCAGACGTCACGTTCACGATGGTGCTGTCGTTGGACATAAAAGTTACCGTGGCATTGCGTGCGGCCTTTGCGGGCAGAATGACCGGCGAGAGCTGCTGCTGCGTCCCTACCGTCATGGTGGAGGCGTAGCTGCCGGTCTCGACGCTCTCCACAGCCGCAGCGGACCAGGGCAGAGAGAGGGCAGCGGCCGCATTCAGGGGACCGGCTGCAGAGGCCGGAAGCGCAGCGCCGGCGGCTAGCAGGCCCAGCAGAGCGGTGCTCACGGCCAGCATTTTCAGGTTCAGTTTCATTCTTTCGTACCTCTTTGGGCGTTGATGTGAGCGCTTAGCGGAACAGAACGCCCAGAGCTTCCATCGCGTATTCGAAATAGGTCAGCTTGTCGTACTCCACGCGGGCGGTGACGCTCATACCGTTGGACAGATCGACCTTGTCGCCGCTGTTGCTGATGACGTAGGTGCTGTCCGGGGTGATGGTCATTTTGTAGTAGGAGCCGGAGGAGCTGGCGGTCACATCGCTGTCGATGGAGGTCACGGTGCCGGTCAGGGTGCCGTAGGAATACTCCGACAGGCCGGTGATGGCGATCTTGCAGGGATCGCCCACATGGAGCAGCGGCCTGTCGCTGAGGGTGACGTAAGCCACCACCTCGAGGTCGCTGTTCTCGCTGGCGACGGTGGCCAGCGGGGTGCCGGCGCTGAGCACCATGCCCACCTTATAGGGCGTGTCCATGTGGATGACGCCGGAGGTGGGGGCATAGATGTAGTAGTCGTTGGCGCCGGTGCTCAGGGCGTCCATCTGGCTCTGCAGGTTGTCGATGTTGCTCTGCACACTGGTCAGGCTGGCAGAGATCGACTGCAGGGTAGAGTAATACAGGGCCTCCACCTCGCTCTGGTTCTGCTCCATCAGGGCCTTGATCTGCTCGTCGGAGTAGCCTGCGGCCTGATAGGGCGAGGCGTCGAAGGCCTTCTGGGCAACCTGGCTCTTGTAGGTCTCGTACTGGTAGTAGTAGGGCTGGTCGTCAATGTCCGTCTCGCTGAAATAGTTCTTGTCGTCCTGAATGGACTTGACCAGCTTCTCGTACTGGCTCTTCTGCTTTTTGTAGATGTCCAGCTGGCTCTGGATGCTGTCCTGCTGCATGTCGAGGTCGGTGCTCTTGATGTGAGCGATGAGGTCGCCCTCGTTGACGTAAGTACCCTCGGCGATGTTCAGCTCAGTGATGGAGCCGGAGTAGCTGGACATGATGTAGGTCTTGTTGGCGGCCTGCACCGAGCCGCTGGACTGACTGACGTAGGTGCGGTAGTTTTTTGTGCTCCACACCACGAGGAAGAGGATGAGGGCAGCCGTCAGGAGAATGAGCGCGTAGCCAAAAGGCGGCAGCTTTTTCTCCATCATGATGCGGCGGTCCTGCAGCTCGTTGATGTCGCGGATGGTCGTCGTCATATTACTTTGTCTCCATAAAGGTATCCACAACGCCCTCGTCATCATCCTGATTGACAAAGATGGTGTAGACAGTGCCGGTCAGCTCGAGCTCATGCTCAAAAGCCATGATGTTCAGCTTCTGGGAGGCGAGGCCGCTCTGGCTCATGGGTCCGACGTAGTGGGCATACAGGCAGTTGCGCACGCGGAGCACAGCGTCCATGGAGTAGCCGGCCTCCATGCGGGGGATGAGCTGGGTGGCCTGCTGCATCATATAGATTTCGGGCTGAGGGTTGGGGCCGGCGGGCAGTTTGATGCACTGCACGAGGGGGCCGAGGGGCTGTGCGCCGTTGCTCTTGATAAAGTTGTGCATCTGGGTCAGCACGATCTGCATATTGTTGAACTCTTCGGGCTGGATGCGGCGGCTGACCACATTGGTCAGCTTGAGGGTCTTGTTTTCTGCGGTCTGGATCTCTCTCATGATTTTATACCACCTGTTCTTGGTTTCATTGCTTGTAATAGGCAATGGTAAAATGTAACGTATCACTCTGCTGTGTTAAGACGCTGTTGAATCGTGCGGTCGATTTGAGTGCAAACCGCTTCAAATTGCCGATTTACTTCGCGGTTGGAAAACCGCAGTACCTCAATTCCATACTGCTCAATGATACAGCTTCGTTCGTGGTCGTAAAGCTGTCCCTGTTCTGTATAGTGTTGAGAACCGTCCAACTCAATGACCAGTTTCGCTTCTGCGCAATAAAAGTCAACGATAAAAAATTCTATCACACGCTGTTTATAGATTTTTATCGGATAATCACGCAGAAAACCAAACCAGAGCTTACGCTCCTGCGGGGTCATCTCGTGGCGCAAATGCTTTGCACGAGAATTTAAGCGGCGGTCATAGGGCAGATTATGTACAGGCATACAGCGTCTCCTGTTTCGCTATGGCCGAAAGTCAGTGGCTTGCGGTCAGGCTGTCCTTTGTCCAACCTCTCAGTCTGCTTCGCAGACAGCTCCCCTGGTAGGGGAGCCTTTGGCGAGGAGGCAAAGCTTTGCGGAATGCCAAAGCCTCCCCTCGTTAGGGGAGGTGGCACGGCGTCAGCCGTGACGGAGAGGTTGAGTCCAGCAGAGGCGTTTCGGGTAAGTCTACATCTTGCCATTACCTATTACTATATCAAAGTAATAAGTCCAAATTGTAAACTTCGAAATAACTTAATAAAAAAATAAGGTATGCCCGGAGGCAGGTGCCTCCGGGCATACCATTACGAGGCATTATCATCCGGCGGCCCGAGAGCCGCCGGACGAAACACACTTCAGATTCTAGGGGTTACTGATTAGGCAATGCCGTTGATGCCAACGACGGTCTCGCTGATGTAGTTCTTGACGGGGGTGGTGCCCAGGGTGTAGACAGAAGCAGCCACGCCCAGAGCGCGCATGACCTTGTTGCCAAAGTTCATCTCGTCGTTGCTGTAATCGGTGCCGGCGTCGTTGAACTGATTGGTGAACAGCTTGTTCACGGAGCCATCATCGCCGAACAGCTGCTTGCCGTCCTTGCCCCAGTTGCCGCTGAACATGGTACCCATGGTAGCAGCGACGGTGTGCTTGGTGAAGGTGTTGCTCAGGATGGTCAGCAGGTTGGTGTTGAAGGTCTTGACGTTAGCAGCGTTCCAGATAGGAGCGGTGGTGTCAGCCAGGATGGAGAACAGGTCAGCGCCGCCGTAGACGACCTCAGAGTTAACAGCAGTAAAGTTTGCAGGCATCATCATAATGAATTACTCCCTTCAAATGAATGAAAAACAAATTTAGTCGGCTCAGTTTCCGGATGCGCATCCAGCCAAAAAGCCATTTATGTAACTGCGTGCGCACGCAGCTGCAACGAATTAGTAGGTGATGGACTCGCCATCGTCCTCGTCCTCCACCACCTTGGCGGCAGAGACGGGGGCTTCGGGCTTCGACCCGCGTTTCTTATCGCGGAAGATGCCCTGCTGCAGGCTCCAGAGCTCATAATACTTGCCCTGCTTTTCCAGCAGCTCTTCGTGGGTGCCGCGCTCTACGATCTCGCCGTGATCCATGACCAGGATGAGGTCACAATCACGGATGGTGGAGAGGCGGTGGGCGACGATCAGCATCGAGCGGTCTGCAAGCTGGTTGTAGATCATATCAAAGATGGTATTCTCTGTGCCAAAGTCCAGACTGCTGGTGGATTCGTCCAGGATATAGAGGTTCGCATCCTTCAGGAAGGCGCGGGCCAGTGCAAGACGCTGCTTCTCACCGCCCGAGAGGCCGTTGCCGGCTTCTTCCAGATAGGTGTTGTACTGCAGCGGCAGCTTGCGGATGAACTCGTGGGCATCTGCCTTCTTGGCAGCGGCCTTGACCTCATCGAGGCTGGCTTCCGGTCGGGAAATGCGGATGTTGTCGTAGATGGTCTTGCTGAACAGCTCGACGTTCTGGGGAACATAAGCGATGGCACGGCGGACGGATGCATTGCTGTACTCGTCCAAATCGACGCCGCCTACGCTGATGGTACCGCTTTCCGGCTCATAATACTTGAGCAGGAGTTTGGTGATGGTGGATTTGCCGCTGCCGCTGCTGCCCACCAGTGCCACCTTCTTGCCATAGGGGATGGTGAAGGAAACATGGCTCAGCGCCGGGGAACGGCTGCCGTAGCGGAAGGAGACATCCTTGAACTCAATGTCACCGTCGATTTTTTCCATCTCGGTGTATTCGCGGGTCTCGTCCTGCTCGGACTCATAATCCATGATCTCGGTCAGACGCTTGATGGAGATCTGCGCCTGCTGGATGGACATCTGCAGACTGACCAGCTCGCTGACCGGGTTCGTAAAGTAAGAGGAAAGGGTGCTGAACGCCATATAGCCGCCCAGCGTCATCTCACCATTCAGCACCTGCATGATACCCACATAAGAGGTGACCATGCCGAGGATGGTGGTGATGAGGGTGGAGATAAGGGACTGCACCGTGCTGATCTTGCTGGAGCGCAGGCTTATCTTCAGGCTCTTGATGTATTCCCGCTCCAGAGCTTCCAGCTCACGGTCCTCTTCGGCGTTGCACTTGACGGTCTCGATGCCGCGGAGGCTCTCGATCATCTGGCTGTTGAGGATAGCAGACTGCTGCATGGTCTCTTCATTGATGCGCTTGAAGGGCTGCTTGAAGATGAACACCAGCAGGATGCTCAGCAGGGTAGTGAAAATCGAAATAGAGAAGAGGGTGGCATTCATCCGGAAGAGGATGACACCGGTGACGCAGGCCATCACGACATCCATCACGACGCTCAGCGCAATGCTGGTGAACACCGATTTGATGGTGCTGGCGTCGGAGTAGCGGGTGGTGATCTCGCCGGTCTTGCGGGTGGCGAAGAACTTCATGGGCAGTTTGAAAACATGCCCGAAGTAGCCCAGCATCAGGGGAATATCGACCTTGATGGACAGATAGATGAGCACCCACTGCCGCACCATACTGATGAGTGCGCTGGTGACGCTCACGATGCTGAACACCAGAATAACAGCCACCAACAGGCTCTTCAAACCGTAGGGGAGTATCTCATCCATCAGGATCTTGTTGTACATCGAGGATGCGATACCCAGAACGGTCATGATGACCGAGCTGAGGATGGCGTAGAAGAAAAGCTTCTTCTGCGGCAGCAGCAGGTCGAGGAAACGCTTGACCATGCTGCCCTGTTTCTGCTTGCCTGCCTTGAACTCCGAAGTCGGGGTCATCAGGAGCAGAACGCCGGTAAAGTTCTTGTAGAACTCATCGAGTGAGATTTTTTTCAGCTCTTTTGCCGGGTCGCCGATGATGACGTAGTCGCGGCATCTGAATTTCTTTCCTTCGTCAGCGCACTTCTTGCGCTCCTCTTCCTGCCGGAGCATGTGCCGACGCCGCTCGCCGTCATCTTTGATGGTGGTCTTCTTGAAGACCGTCACAAAGTGGGCCAGACCCTCGTCGGTGATGACCTGTGCAATACAGGGAGTGGTGAATTCGCTGAGGAAGTTTTCCCGGTCTACGCGGACGGCGGCGGTGCTGAATCCCAGCTCCTGCGCTGCCTTTTCCATACCGGTCAGGTTTGTGCCTTTCAGGTCGGTACCCATCATGTCCCGCAGGCGGGTGATGGTGATCTCCTTTTTGTAATGGAGGCACACCATTGCGAGACAGGCGGCAGCGCAGTCTGTGGTATCGTGCTGCCGGACATAGGTATAACGCATAGATGCTTCCTTTGTGGTTTCTATTTCAAAACGCCCGCCTTGTGGCTGAGGACGATTTGGCGAAGAAGAAAGGGCTTCCATTCCTGACGCCTCACCCGCTTCTCCCATAAAGCAGCATACAACTCTCTGCCTCGCACTGCCCTGCGGCAAAGCGGGGCAGAGAGTAGCTGCTATCAAAAGAAGGGAGCGCCTACCCTTTGATCATTTTGACCGGCCCGGAGAGGGGATTTTGACGTACCGTCTCCCAAACCTTGGGCATAGTATAACACATTCTGTCGGGTTCTTCAAGAGGACAATTTTTAATAAACCCTTAAATTTTGAAAAAAATGTGAAAAAAGTCTCAGTTTGGTAACAGAAAGGCAGCAAAAAGGAGCGGCGAATCTTTCGATTCGCCGCCCCTTTAGGCTGGACTTAAATCAGGAAATCTGATTAGAAGTTATCAGTAACGGTATTGACAGTGATAACCTTCTGAGCGCCAGCGTAGCTCTTGACGGGGGTGGTGCCCAGAGTGTAGACGGAAGCAGCCAGACCCAGAGTGGTCATGATCTTGTTGCCGAAGTTCTGGTTGTCACCACCGGGAACACGGCCGACCTTGTACAGAGCAGTGAGGCTGCCGTCGTCGCCGAACAGCTTCACGCCGTCGTCGCCCCAGTTGCCGCTGAACATGGTACCCAGGGTAGCATTCACCAGCAGTTTGGTGAAGCTGTTGCTCAGGATGGTCAGGACGTTGGTGGACAGGGTCTTGACGTTAGCAGCAGTCCAAGCGTTGGGCAGGTAGTCAGCCACGGCGCCGCCGTAGACGACCTCTGCGTTCACAGCAGAGAAGTTTGCAGGCATCATCATAATGAATTACTCCCTTCAAATGAAAAAACGAATATAATCGGTCTCCTCCCGGTTGCGCAACCGGGAAAACCTATGCAACCGAGTGCGCACTCGGCAACATCACGAGTTAAGTAAGCTGCCATTTTGGCATCTTTACACTATTTTACCATACTTTCCCCATTGCCACAAGGCTAAATGGCCGGAAAAACAGCCAAAACGGGCAGAAAAGTAGAAAAAATGCGTGTAAATCACTCTGCCGCCGCCCCTCAGAGCCAAAAAACGCTGGGGGAAAAACGCCAGAATCTCCAAAAATACCATTACGGCTTGGATGTAGTGTAACACAAATACGCCATTTCTTCAAGAGGACATTTTTTAATTTACCTTTAATTTTTGAAAATAATGTGAAAAAGGCTACAGTTTGGTTACACACAGCACACAAAAAAACGGCGAAGAAAACTCTTCGCCGTAAAAAGCGCCTCTTGCCTGACTCGAACAGGCGACACCCTGATTAACAGTCAGGTGCTCTAACCGACTGAGCTAAAGAGGCAGATATTCAATTTCCAGCGGACTTGCCGCGAGATGTATTATACCGCATCTCGGGGAAGTTTGCAAGGGGTTTTTGCAAAAAAGAGGAATAACCTCTCCGTCATTGCTTCGCAACGCCACCTCCCCTAACGAGGGGAGGCTTTGGCAGCCGGGTGAAGCTTGCTGGATACGCCAGAGGCTCCCCTACTAGGGGAGCTGGCGGGCGCAAGCCCGACTGAGAGGTTGGACGAAGGACGGCTTGACCGGGAATCCATATACTTGCTGATTTTGAAAAATAACTTCCCCCACACCGACCCTTTTCCTCCCGCCCCTCTGCTACCCTAGAAAGAGGGGGTGGGGCTTGTGCGGACGGTCATCTATCTCGATGTGCTTCTTCTGGTGAATTTCGTGGTGGGGGCGGCGTTCCTGCTGGCGGCAGGGCTGCTGTGCGGGGCGTGCTGTTCGCCGCTGCGGCTGGTGGGCGGCGCGGGAGCGGCGGCAGTGTCATCGCTGGCCCTGCTGGCCCCCACTGCCCCCTGGCCGCTGGCCCTTACTTATAAAGGTACGTCCGCCGCCCTCTGCGTAGCCGCTGCCTACGGCTGGCAGGGGGCGCGGAACACCGCCCGGCTCACGGCGTGGTTCGTCCTGCTCAATCTGACCCTCACGGGGGCGCTTTTCCTGCCCGGCGCGGCCTGCAACAACCTCAGCTTCTATCTGCCGGTGTCGCCGGGGCTGCTGCTGGCGTCCACGGCGGGGGTCTGCGGCGTGGTAGAGGGGGTGCTGCACGTTCTGGGCCGCAGCGGCCCGGCCAGCTTCGGGGCGGAGCTGTCGGTGGCCGGGCAGGCCGTCCCGCTGAGCGTCTTCTGCGACACCGGCTTCCATGTGCAGGAGCCGCTTTCGGGCCGGGCGGTGGTGCTGGTGCGGCTGGATGCCGTGCCTCTGCCCGCCGGGGTGAGGGCGTATCTGGACGCCTGCCTCGCGGGCGTCGGCGCAGAGCCTCGCCCGGAGTGGGGCGTGCGGTTCGTACCCTGTCAGACCGTCGCGGGACACTGTCTGCTGCCCGCCCTGCCTGCCGCGCTTGCGTCAAACGGTAGAAAACAGGACGGAATATACGCAGCGTTTTGCGATATGCCGCCTCCGCCGGGCGGATGGACGGCTCTCGTCAGCGCGGAAACGGCGGCGCTGCTGGGTAAATGACAATACAGTGGGAGGAATACACCTGTGTTTCAACGATTTGTAAATCTTTTGCAGCGCCTCTGGGCCAGACTGAGCTGGACGGGCGGCGTACATTATCTGAACGGTGGGCCGGGTCTGCCGCCGCCCCTGACCCCGGAAGAGGAGAAAGCCCTTCTGGCCCGGATGGCCGACGGAGACCCCGCCGCCCGGGATGAGCTCATCACCCATAACCTGCGGCTGGTGGTGTACCTTGCGAAGAAATACGAGGGCAGCGGCGTCCCCTCGGAGGATATGGTGTCCATCGGTACCATCGGGCTCATCAAGGCTGTGAACACCTTCACGCCCGAGCGGAGCATCAAGCTGGCGACTTACGCCAGCCGCTGCATCGGCAACGAGATCCTGATGTATCTGCGCAAAAGCTCCAACCGGCGGCAGGAGGCCAGCATCGACGAGCCGCTGAACATCGATGGCGACGGCAACGAGCTGCTGCTGTCGGACGTGCTGAGCAGCGAGGAGAATCAGGTGGGCCAGCGTCTCGAGCAGGACGCCGAGCGGGCCAGCCTCCGCCGGTCGGTGGAGCAGCTCTCGCCCCGGGAGCGGCAGATCATGGAGCTGCGCTTCGGCCTGCTGGACGGCGTGGAGCGGACCCAGAAGGAGGTGGCAGACGCCATCGGCATCAGCCAGAGCTATATTTCGAGGCTGGAGAAAAGGATCATACGGCAGCTGAGGGAACAGCTGGGGGAGTAGCCCCCTGAATTTGGAATGAATGTTATCCTGCCCCTGCGGCCATACTTCCGGTGAAACTGAAACGAAACCGGAGGGTAGGGGATGTACAACAAGGTTGAGCTGTGCGGCGTGAACACCGCCGAACTGCCGATACTGTCCGAGCAGGAGAAGCGCGACCTGCTCACCCGGGCGCGGGCCGGGGACAAAGAGGCCCGCCAGAGTATGATAGAGGGCAATCTGCGGCTGGTGCTCAGTGTGGTGCAGCGCTTTTCGCAGCGGGGCGAGAACATGGACGACCTGTTTCAGGTGGGGTGCATCGGGCTCATCAAGGCCATCGACAACTTCGACCCGGCCCAGCAGGTGCGGTTCTCCACCTACGGCGTGCCGATGATCATTGGCGAGATACGGCGGTTCCTGCGGGACAACAACGCCCTGCGGGTGAGCCGCAGCCTCCGGGATACGGCCTACCGGGCCATGCAGTCCCGCGAGGAGCTGGAAAAGCAGCTGGGCCGTGAGCCCACTGTGGACGAGATCGCCCAGAAGACCGGTCTGTCTCGCCGCGAGGTGTCGGCGGCGCTGGAATCGGTGGTGGAGCCGCTGAGTCTTGAGGAACCGGTCTACGCCGACGGCGGCGATGCGGTGTACGTCATCGACCAGGTGCGCGACCCCGACGGCGAGGACAGCTGGATCAGCGGCCTGCAGTTCCGCCAGACCGTGGCGGGCCTCACCCCGCGCGAAAAGCGCATCATGGAACTGCGCTACCTCAAAGGCAAGACCCAGATGGAGGTGGCCCGGGAGATCGGCATCAGCCAGGCACAGGTGAGCCGGCTGGAAAAGGCGGCGCTGGAGCAGTTCCACCAGATGACATGACAAAGCGGCGGTGTCTGGACACCGCCGCTTTCCGTTAACGAGGCTTGTGGTATTTTTCCCGGGTGGCCGCGCCGCCCCGCAGATGGCGCTCAGCCTTGTTCCGGGCCAGCACCATCTGAACCTGCCGGAACAGCTCCGGGCCTACCGTCCGCAGCCGCACCGACACGTCTTTGTGTACGGTGGACTTGCTGCAGCCGAAGGCCCGCGCCGCCGCCCGCACGGTGGCCCCATGCTCCACGATGTACTCTCCCAGCAGCAGCGCCCGCTGTTCCGGATCACCTTTCATGACTGCTCCCTCCCGCCAAAGTGTGCTTGTTCCAGAATATGTGACCCGGCGGGCCGATATGCCGCCGGGGGCTTGACTTTTGGCGGAGAGCGGCTATACTGAAAGCGGACATGAAAACAGGGGCGCCGTGAGGCTGAGATCTGCTGGAAGCAGAGACCCTTGAACCTGATCCGGGTAATGCCGGCGTAGGTAGTTTGCGGAAAGGTCCCGATTTTCACAAACAGCCCGTGCGCCTGCCAGCAAAAGCAGGCGTATTTTTGTTTTTGTGTACTATTATTATGAGAAGAGGAATCCTCATGTCGAAATCCTACTCCAAGACCCGGGTGCTGGTGGAGTGCGCGCTGATGGTGGCGATCGGCACCGTGCTGGCCAACATCAAGATCTTCACCATGCCCAACGGCGGCAGCGTCACTCTGCTGAGTATGCTGCCCTTCGTGCTCGTCTCCTTCCGCCACGGCGTCAAGTGGGGTCTGTTCACCGGTCTGGTGAACGGCTGCCTGCAGATGCTGCTGGGCTTCTGGGCTCCCCCGACGCCCACCTTTATCTACTTCCTAGGTGAGATCCTGCTGGACTATCTGGTGGCCTTTATGGCTCTGGGTACCGCAGAGTTCTTCGCCCGCCCCTTCAAGAACCGGATGGTCGGCGTGGCCGTCGGTACGGCCATCGCAGGCTTCCTGCGCTTCATGTGCAGCTTCCTGTCTGGCGTCCTCGTCTGGGGCAACCTGAATGAGGGTCTGAGCGCCTGGACCTACAGCCTCGTGTACAACGCCAGCTATATGCTGCCGGAGACGCTCATCACTGTGGTGGGCGCTGTGCTGCTCATCAAGGCAGCACCCCAGATCTTCGACCGTCAGTACACCAAAGCCTGAGTTCTCTTGGACGCAAGTCCCGCCGGAGGCAGAAATGCACCCGGCGGGACTTTTTTGCACGAATTTGAAAAAAGCTGTTGACAACTCTCCTTTCAGCTGGTATAATAACACATGTCGTCAGGAACGACACAGGCTATGGGGGATTAGCTCAGCTGGGAGCCCGGTTGGTATCAAAACACACCCCCAG
>OLGH01001151.1_pt1 | contig 26568 bp, 28 predicted proteins | sample 1604851 | NCBI WGS metagenome assembly OLGH01 (sample SAMEA3888894, study PRJEB22519) | human gut metagenome | biome: human gut; feature: human-associated habitat; material: faeces | place: Denmark | collected 2010 | reverse complement strand
ACCTATGACCCTCTGCTTGTAAGGCAGATGCTCTCCCAGCTGAGCTAAGCTTCCATGTTGCATCCTGAGGTTACCCCTCAAGATTACCTTGTTTCCTTACTCCGTTTGCCGAAGTTTTTTGTGCTCTCTTCAAGCGACTATTATATTATACACGCTTTAGAGTGATTTGTCAAGCGTTTTTTATAATTTTTTTGAAAAAAGTTTCGTTATTTTTTCAAACGGCTTTGTTATGCGGTTTTCGGGACGTATAGCCCTCGCTTATTCCCACGTTTTCCACACGTCCGGACAATATCCTACCGTTGCCTGCCTTCCGTTTCGCACTATCGGCGTTTTGAACATCGCAGGATTTTCAAGCAGCTTTTCTATTTTATCGTCCTCATACGCCAGATATTGCAGCGTGCTGTCCTTATATGCCTTTGAAGAAGTGTCGATGAGCTTTTCATAGCCGCCGACAGCCGCCGACACGCTGTTGAACTCGCCCTTCGACATACCTTTGGATAATAGATCTATCGACTGAAACTTTATTCTGCGTTCCTTGAAATAACGCTCCGCCTTTTTTGTGTCAAAACACTTAGCTTTACCGAAAATCTGTATATTCATATCACGATACCTTTTTACCGTCATTATTGCCGTTGAAGAAATAAACCTGCGCTGATTTCTTATCATTTCACGGCATTATGACCTCTCCCGAGCAGTTCTTCTTTTACCGCACGATAAAATCAGTGCTTCCACAGCCATCTCACATCGAACTTCTCACGTTCTTCGGGAACACTGAGCATCTTTATCGAGCAGGCAATAGTTATCATAAGCATACCTATCGACACTGCCTTCACAGGCTCTATAAAGAACGATACAAGCGTTGTACAGCAGTAGGTGATAATAGTGCAGTAGCAGTGAGGGGTTATCTTTATCAGCGTCATAAACAGAATAAAGAAGAAGCACAGCGTCAGTACGGTAGTCCAGTTGGGCCACATACCCGCAAGAGAGCCGAACGTGACCGCAATAGCCTTTCCGCCTTTAAACTTCGAGAATATCGGCAGTATATGTCCTATCACGGGTGCAACAAGCACGATAGGGAGCATGACCTCCGAAGGATTTTCCGTGTGCATATAAATAAACACAGGCAGAAAGCCCTTTCCCATATCGCAAAGCAGCGTCAGCGCACCGCATAACACTCCGCCGTAACGGAACGCATTAGCCGTTCCGTAGTTCTTGTCGGGGCTTTTCGATATTATGTCCTTGTGAAACAGCTTTGAAATAATGCTTGCAAACAATATACTTCCGAGCAGATAGCCCGAAACCGCAAAAAACAAGCCTGTAAGCATATGTATCCCTCCGTATCAGTCTATAATGATTAAATCCTTTGTTGTATTTGTAAGGTTACGACAGCCGTCATTCGTGACAACCACCATATCCTCCGTTCTCACTCCGTATTTGCCCGAAATATACGCACCCGGCTCAACTGTCAGAATCATACCCTCCTTGAGCGTATACTGTGACGAAGGCGATGCCGACGGTGCCTCGTGTATCTCAAGACCTACACCGTGACCGAGCCCGTGACCGAAATACTTGCCGAATCCCCATGCGTCAAGAGTGCTTCTTGCAACACTGTCTGCCACCTTTCCGCTTATATCCGCCCTTATCGCCTTCATAGCGTCAAGATTTGCAAAAAGAACAGCGTCATACATCTTCTTCATATCATCCGTCACCTTGCCTATAGCGATGGTTCTTGTCATATCCGAATGGTATCCGTCATAGGTCGCACCGAAGTCAAGCGTCAGAAAATCTCCGTTTTCCAGCTTCTTATCCGTAGGTACAGCGTGAGGTGAAGCAGAATTAACGCCCGATGCCGCAATGGTATCAAACGATTTTCCGTCCGAGCCGTATTCAGCCATATAATATTCAAGCAGTGCCGCAACGTGCTTTTCGGTCTGTCCCGGCTTTATGTCACGCAGCAGCCTTGAAAAAGCTCTTTCGGCTATCCGCTGTGCCTTTACTATCTTCTCGATTTCTTCGGGTGTCTTTATTATTCTCATCTTCCCGATCATCTCCGATAACCCGCACGAGCTGTCGAAGGTGACAAACGTATAGTTTGCCTTGTATTTTTCAAGCTCGGTCACCGTCATAGCGTCGCTCTCCACGCTGACAGTGGTTATACCGTGCTTTATAAGCAAGTTCATAAGCTGGGTCTTTGCGTTTTCGAGCAATATTACCTCGCAATCGCTGACACGTTCCTTTGCTTTGTCAAAGTAGCGGAAATCAATCAGGAGATAGCTCGCTTCCTTTGTGACAAGTATAATTCCCGCCGATGATGTGAATCCGCAGAAATATCTCCTGCTTATATCCGATGTTATCAGAGCGGCGTGTCTTTCATCCGAAAGTTTGTCAGCCAGCTTTGCTATATTACCGCCATTATTAACCATATTTCCCCTCCGCTGCGATTATGACCGCATTTATCCAAATAATAATTTTAGCCCTTAATTATTAACCGAAAATCAACTATATTGCCTGATTGCCTTTATCAGTCCATATTCAGCGCATAGAAAAGCGCCATCATATAGCTCTTTTCGCCAAATCCCGCAACAGTACCCTTGCATACCGGAGAGATTACCGAATGATGCCTGAATTCCTCTCTTGCGTGTACATTCGACATATGCACCTCTATCACAGGTATCTTTATCGCCGCAATAGCGTCCCTTATCGCATAGCTGTAATGCGTATATGCGCCTGCGTTGAAGATAATGCAGTTATATTTTGCTCTTGCCCCGTGAAGTGCGTCTATCAATGCGCCCTCGTGGTTAGACTGGAAGAAATCTATCTCTGCGCCGTTTTTCTCGGCACATTCCTTCAGCCTTTTGTTTATCGCCGCAAGCGAATGGTCGCCGTAAACAGACGGCTCACGCTCGCCGAGCAGGTTTAAATTCGGTCCGTTCATTACAAGTATCTTCATTTTCTTTTTTCCGTCCTTATTTCAAATAGCCGAGATATGCCTTTTTCATAAGGCTTGCGTCCTCAGCCTGCGTTCCGTCAGATTCGCATATTACCGTACAGTTGAGATTTCTCTTTGCCAGAAGCTCGCACAGCGGCTCATACTGCGGACCGTAAATCTCGTCTGCAAACGTCAGGTGCCGTCTTTCTCCGCTGTTTGTATATTCTATCTTCGAGAAATGTATGTGCATCTGCGAAAGCCTGTCGTGTCCGAGCGTATTCTCGATTTTGTCGAGCATCGCAGCATAATCATCTATCGTCTTTATTTCGCCGTGCGTTCTTGCGTTCAGATGTCCGAAGTCAACACACGGGAGCATTTCATCGTCAAGAGTGCACAGCTCCAGTACCTCATCAAGCGTTCCGAGCTGATTTATCTTGCCCATAGTTTCCGGGCATATAATCGCCTTCAAGCCCTCGCTCTGTCTTAAAGCCACCGCCTTTGCAAGTGTCTGCTTCGCAAGATACAGCGCCTCCGCTCTCGTAATCTTAGCGCACGAGCCGGAGTGTACCACGACCTTTTTCGCACCCAGCTTATCCGCCGCCCTGAGCGATTCGGCGATATAATTCACGCTGTTGTCACGCTTTTCCGCCTCAACGCTTGACAGCGAGATGAAATACGGAGCGTGGAGCGTTACGGTTATATTGTTCCCGCTTGCAAGCGCAGGCAGCTTTTCATAGGTCGCCGCCGCAATTCTGACTCCCCTGCCGCACTCAATCTCATAGCAGTCAAGCCCCATAGATGCAAGATATGACGGAAGCTCGTCGGGAAATTTTCTCTTGCCGAAGCTCAGCGAATTGCCGCCCGGCCCGAATTTAACAGCCATTACTTTTTCTCCTTGGTTTCCAGCTTCGAGTAGTCCCTGTGGAAAAACAAACTCTCCGCTTTTCTTTTCAGCTTGAACGTCCACGCACTTTCCATATGGAAAGGCTCAACAAGCACCGACACAGCACCCTTGATATTCCCTGCGATAACATCAGTGAATATCTGATCGCCCACGACAGCCACCTGTTTTTTCGGCACGCCCATTATCTTTATAGCCTTTGATATGCCGAATGTAAGCGGTTTACAGCCGTTTGCCGTAAACGGAAGCCCCAGCTTCTTCGCAAGCGGTGCTACACGCTTGTTTGTGTTGTTCGACACTATGCGCATCGGCACTCCTATGTTTTTCATATACTCAAGCCACTCGGGTATGCCGTTTTCGGCGGCAGGATTCCCGTGCATCGAAAGCGTGTTGTCAAGGTCAAGCACCAGTGCCTTTATATTATATTTATCAAGAAAGTCCTCATCTATGTCGAGAACTGAATTTATCCATATCTGCGGTTTAAAAATCATACCGTATCCTTTAATAAAAAAATTAAAAGGCGAACAAAGCGTCAGCATGAGGCTAACCTTGTCCGCCTTTTATTACCGTAAGTAATTAATTACTTAAACTTGCGCTTACGAGCAGCCTCGGATTTCTTCTTACGCTTTACCGAAGGTTTTTCGTAGTGTTCTCTTTTACGAACCTCTGCGAGGACGCCGTCTCTGGCACACGATCTCTTGAAACGCTTGAGAGCTGTATCTAAAGATTCATTTTTGCCTAAACGTACTTCTGCCATCTATATCCCTCCCTTTGCCAAATGGCACAGGTTATAACTCATACAAATTTTATAAAGATGTATGCTAGTATTATACAATATCGTACCGACTTTGTCAATACATTTTTGAAAATTTCGTAAAAATTCTTACAGAAATTTATGCTTTCATCTTGTAGAAAAAGTCTGTTTTTATAAAAAACAGCAAATTTATAATCCCTATCCCCCCTGCCCCCTTTCCCCGGAAAGGGGGAAAATACGGGGACTGGCGTCCCTGCGACCTGCCTTGGGGCTATGCCCCAAACCCCATTTTTAAATTTAAAAGAGTTTATTGACAGTCTTGATATTTTACCATTGTACAGTACCGTCTTTAATTCAGAAACTGCTTTACATCAACTTCCTCAGCGTCCTGCCAGAGCCTTTCAAGGTCGTAGAAATCCCTCGTTTCCTTATAGAAAACGTGGAAAACAACATCTATATAGTCAAGCACTATCCAGTTACCGCTTGCCTTGCCGTCAATGGACTTAGGCTCCTCGCCCTTTTCACTAAGCTTAAAATCCACCTCGTCCGCAAGTGCCTTTACCTGCGTAGAGCTTGAACCGCTTACTATTACAAAATAATTTGCAAGTATCGTAAGGTCACGCACCTTGAGAATTTTTATATCATCTGCCTTCTTAGAATCGAGAGCCTTTATGCCCTCCTTCAGAATCTCTATATCAGTCATTCTTCGGATTTTTCCTTTCTGCTGTGCTTTTTTCAGCCTTCATTATCCTTGTGTAGAAATTATATCCCGCTATCGTACACGGCGGTATAAGTCCGCCCTTACCAAGCGTTTCGCCTATTGAATATTTTAACGCATTGTACATAGCGTTGTCAAGATTCTCAAAGCTCATCTCCCGATATTTTTCAACATCCTTATAGCTTCTGTCCGCACTTGTGAGATCTCCTAAGTAAACGATCTTTTCAAGCATCGACATATCCGCCCTGCCTGCCGTGTGATAACGCACCGCATTCAGAATATCAATATCCTTTATACCGAGATTTTTCGATATGTGATATGCACCTGCCGGAGCGTGCCACAGTGCCGGAGTATAAAGCTCCTCGTCGCTCACGTCCATATTGCTCAGTATCGCCTGCGATTTCATCGCATTCGGAGTTTCCTCCTTCTTTATATCGTGAAGAAGCCCTGCGAGATATGCCTTTTCCTCGTCACCGCCGTGCTTTTTCGCAAGTGCCAGACACATTGACGCAACATTCATACTGTGGGTAAAACGCTTCTTTGAGAGCGTATTTTTCAGCATCTTCACATAGTCTGCATATTTTTCGGCATAACGCTGTTCGTCCTTATCCTGCTTTTCACACATACAGACCACGTTCCTTTATATAGCCTTCAACCGCTTCGGGTACAAGCCCTGTTATACTTTCACCGTTTTTCAGCTTCTCTCTGATTTCGGTAGAGCTAACCTCAGTGACGTGAAGATTCAGCACCTTTATCCTGCCCATTTCTGCGGCATATTCACACATATCGCTGTATTCGCTGTTTTCTCTTGCGGCGGCAACCACCTTACACTCGCCCAGAAGTGCCTCATAGCGATACCACTTGTCGAAATAGAACAGCATATCTCCGCCGATTATCAGATAGAACACAGCATCGTCGGGGTACTGTCTTTTAAGCTCACGGATAGTATTTATCGTGTAGCTTGTACCGCCCATACGCTTTTCTATGTCGCTTATCTCAAACTTGCCGCTTTCTATTTCGTCTGCAAAGGCAAGTTCGCACATCTTAGCCCTGTCCTCAAAAGCGATAAGCCCCTTGTTGCTCTTGTGAGGCGATACGCAGGTAGGTATTATCAGCATTTTCTGAAGTTTAAGGTCGGCGAAAGCCTCTTTCACCATATTTATATGTCCGTTGTGAACGGGGTTGAAAGCACCGCCGAATACGCCTATCTTAATCATCTAATTCTATCTTCCTTTTCTTAGCATCCTTGTTCTGCCTGTAAAGAACTATCTTAGTGCCTATTACCTGCACAACAATGCTGTCTGTCCTTTCGCCTATCTCACCTGCAAGCTCCTTTGCACTGTATCCGCAGTTTTCAAGAACTCTTATCTTTATAAGTTCTCTTGCCTCCAGTGCGTCCGAAAGCTGCTTAATAAGTTCGTCCGAAATTGCGTTCTTTCCTATCTGAAAGATAGTGTCGTAGTTACTTGCAATGCTCTTGAGCCTTGCTCTTTGTCTGCTTGTTATCTCCATTTACTTTTCTCCGTTTCTTTTATCTCATAAAGAAATACCATATCGCAAATACAGCGCCAAGCTGCAGAATAATTATGACCGGTATCCCTATCATGAATCTCTTATGCTTTGTCTTATGATGAAATATCCTCATCGAAATATACATAGCGACCGAGCCGCCGAGTGCGGATACGATAAAGAGCGTCCTTTCCCTTATCCGCCATTTGTTTTTCCTTGCTTTGCTCTTATCCACAGGCGGCAGTATAAACCCGATTATGCTTATTATTATCAGGTATGCCGCTGTCAGAATATAGGGTAAATCTTTTATATCCATTACTTCTTGCTAAGTTCAGCCGCCAGCTTTTCAAGCGCTTTCGCCCTGTGGCTTATCCTGTTCTTTTCCTCGTCCGTAAGGCAAGCCATGCTTGTATCATCGTCTATCATGAATATCGGGTCATAGCCGAAGCCGTTTTCGCCTATAGGCTCCTCCCCGATAAAGCCCTCGCATTCACCCGTAACACATATCTCATAATCGTCATCACGGATAAAGTATAAGGCACACACGAATTTTGCGTTTCTCAGCGGCTTGTCAACGCCCTTCAGTTCACCGAGTACCTTGTTTATCCTGTCCTCATTCGTTGCGTTCTCGCCTGCGTATCTTGCCGAATAGATGCCCGGTGCACCGCCTAAGAATTCTATCGAAAGTCCGCTGTCGTCCGCAAGCACAGGCGTATGCGTCATATCATATATAGTCTTCGCCTTTATATGAGCGTTCTCGCTGAAGGTCGTTCCGTCCTCCGCTATGTCGATATTGATTCCCGCTTCCCTCATCGAAACAGGCTCATATCCCAGAGGTGTCAGCATTTTTTTGAATTCTTTTATCTTGCCCTCGTTGTTTGAGGCAATAATCAGTTTCATATAATGTCCTTTCGTATACAGGCTGTCATTCAAACAGCGCTTCAACATAATCCCGTGGTACAAACGGCTGCAGATCGTCTATCTTCTCTCCCACGCCGACCAGCTTCACAGGTATACCAAGTTCCTCTTTTATAGGTATTATTATACCACCTTTTGCCGTTCCGTCAAGCTTTGTAAGAACGATACCCGTTATATCAGCCGTTTCTTTGAACAGCCTTGCCTGATTTACCGCATTCTGTCCCGTTGTAGCGTCAAGCACGAGCAGAGTTTCAACACGGCTGTCGGGCGCATTGTTGTTTACTATTCTCGCTATTTTCTTAAGCTCGTCCATAAGGTTCTTCTTGTTGTGAAGCCTGCCCGCCGTATCGCATATAATAACGTCCGCATCTCTTGCAATGCCTGCCTTTACAGCGTCAAACACAACAGCCGCAGGGTCGCTTCCCTCCGAGTGCTTTATAATATCAACACCGGCACGCTGCGTCCACACCTCAAGCTGTTCGATAGCAGCCGCACGGAACGTATCCGCCGCCGCAACGACAACCTTCTTGCCACTGCTTTTAAGGTTATATGCAAGCTTTCCTATAGTGGTAGTCTTGCCTGCGCCGTTTACGCCTATAACAAGTATTACTGTCGGCTTTGTATCAAGAATAAGTTCGTTTTCACCCTCAAGTATCCCGGCGATTATCTTCTTTAACAGCCCCTTCACTTCCGCAGGGTCGGTAGTACCTGTAGCCTTTACCTCTTTTCTTAAAGCCTCGCAGATATTTGCGCTTGTCACAGCGCCTATGTCCGATAAGATAAGCGTTTCTTCAAGTTCCTCGAAAAAGTCCTCGTCAATTTTCGTGAACGAGTTAATAACTCCCGTTATCTTGCTTGCAAGAGCATCTTTTGTATTCTTTAAGCCGTTTTTCAGTTTTTCAAATAATCCCATTGAAAAATTTTCTCCTACTTTATATATTCAACCAGCTTTTCCAAAGCCTCATCGGCATTTACCGTACAGTCCGGAATAAGCGGTTCTTCACTTTTATTTATATCCACACGGTAGAATTTCTTGTATGATACACTCAGCACAAGCTTCGATTCCGGAAGCTGAAAGCCCAGCTTGTCACCGTATGCGGTCGGCATATTTCCGGGTATTTCACCTATCACCTTTCCTATGCCGTTATCCTGTATCACCGTTGCAAAGTCCATTGCCGAGCTGAACGTATAGTTTGATGTCAGCACATACACCCTGCCGCCAAAAGCGTTATCTACAGGCTTATTCGGTATTATTTCATCACGGTACGAGATCAGATTTCCGCCGTTTCTTATATCCATTCCGCCGACCAGCTTATAGTCGCTTATATTTATATATCTCAGAAATTCGTTTATGACCTCTGTTGTTCCGCCTCCGTTGCTTCTTAAATCAACAGCGATATTTCCGATATTGTTATCTCTTACCGCACTGAAAAATTCCGACAACCTATCGGTGTATTCCTGCGACATTTCACAACGGTTGAGTGTGAAAATGCCGAGCGAATTCTCCTTGTCGATTTTATATGAGCATAACTCAAGCTGTTTTCTTTCGGGCGGCTCATTTGTCATGTTAAAATGCTTTGTTTCTTTATTACCGCTGAAAACAACATCTATCCCGTCGGATACATCCGCACCGAGAAGCGTAAGCCAGCTGCCGTACTCCAGAGCCACGCCTAACATATAGTCCGCATAGAAGCTGACCTGCGGCTCGCACGGGAATACTTTTTTGAAATGCTCCTTCATACTGTCCGCCGATATGCCGTCAATTGATAAGAGCGTGCCGTCATTGTAAGCCTTGCTTATTTCGTTACCGCCGTTTACATACTCCGTACCCGATACGGTAACTATCGTATGTGCATCGTCAAGCGTGCATACAAGCTCCGCAGATTTCTCCCACAGTTCCTTTACCGTCACGCTGTCCTTATCCATCAGTTCTCTGCGCAGCTTTATGTATACGTCGCCGAATCTTTTCTCCGCACCGTCGTCAATAAGGAATACGGGATGTTTTGCCCTCACCGTGTCATATACATATTTTAAGTCCTTTTGTGCCTGCTCTGAGCTAAGTCCGGTATCAAGCGGCAGTGTCGGCTCAAAATCAGTCTGTGCGTCATAACCGCAGATTTTAAGCACTATACCGCCTACCGCAAGAATAACGGCAAGCAATAAAGCTGTTACTCTCAATTTGTTCATTTTCTACCCCGATATTTCATATACAATATACGATTTCCTTTATGCGTTTTCAACCTCGTTTAAAAATTCCTCGCTGAATTCCTGTCTTAACAGTCCAGATACGCCCTTTTCCTGCATATAAACGCCATACAGCACATCACACAGTTCAATCGTACCTCTCCTGTGCGTTATTACCATAAGCTGAGTGTTATGCGAGAAACGCTTAAGATATGTAGCGTACTTCTGTACATTTGCCTCGTCAAGTGCCGCATCGACCTCATCAAGCATACAGAACGGTGTCGGTCTGTGAAGCAGTATCGCAAGATAAATCGTCAGCGCTACCATCGACTTTTCACCGCCCGAAAGAAGCGACAGGCTCTTTATTACCTTTCCCGGAGGTGCGGCATATATCTCAACATCGGAGTTCAGCACATCGTCCGGGTCTGACAGCTGAAGCCTTGCTTCGCCACCGCCGAATATCTCGCTGAACAGCATTCCGAAGTGGTTGTTTATATCGTCAAAGCTCTCCGTGAACCTCTGCTTTATATCCTTTATAAGATCTGCAATAAGGCTTTCAAGTTCCGTCTTTGATGTTTCAACATCCTTTAGCTGTTTTGCAAGAACGCCGTAACGCTCCGATACCTCCTCCAGTTCTTCTATAGAGCTGTAGTTTACGCTTCCCAGTGCCGCAATGCTTCTCTTTATCTCGGCAAGCTCCGCCTTAAGCATGAATATGCCTGCGTCATCTACAGGCTTCGCACGTTCCTTTGCCTCACTGCGTGTCATCTCGTACTTGTCCCACAGTCCCGAGATTATCTTCTCGGTCTGACCTTCCGCCGAGCCTTTACGCTCTTCCTGTCTGGCAAGATCCGCACTGAACTTTTCCTTCGCCTCGGTAAGTTCCCTTATCGACTTGTTTATCTCGCTGATACGCTTTTCAGCCGCATTTGTGAGCGATACGTTATCTGCGATTGCCTTTTCGTTGTCGCCTGCAGTTTTTGCTATTTCTTCGGTCTGAGCCGTTTTCAGAATAATGATTTCATTCTTCTGTTCAATGCCGTTTTTAAGTTCCTTAATTTTTCTTAGCTGTTCGCTTCCGCCGTCGCTCAGCGCAAGGATAGATGCGTCTATACCCTCTATCCTTGTGCGGATGTTGGATATATCACCGTTTACCGTCAGAACGTCCATATTGTTTCTTTGTATCCTGTCGGCTATCTCTTTTCTCTTATCCTCCGCCTTGTCAAGTCCGCTTCTCTGCTCGCTCAGAGCCTTCTCGTTCTTTTCGATTTCGGCAAGCACGCTTTCAAGCTGTGACTTTGTATCGCTCAGTAGCTTCCTGCCGTCATTCTCGGCTCTTTCCTGTGCGTCAAGCTGTTCCTCGGCACTGTCACGCTGTGCGGTAAGCTGTGACAGCAGCTGCTTTATACCGTCACGCTGTGCCTCAAGCCTTGCTATCTTAGGCTCGCACTGCGATACGGTTTCGGAAAAGCCCTCCATTTCCTCCGCCATCTTTGCGACTTCCGCCTGCAAGGGCTTTAGCTGTTCGCTCTCGGCTTTTATCTTCACACCGAGTTCTTCTATCTGTTCGGATAATAAAGCAAGCTCCTGCTTTCTTGCGATTATGCCTGCGTCATTTCTGACACTGCCTCCCGTGAACGAACCGCCTGCGTTGATGACCTGACCGTCAAGCGTCACTATTTTGAAACGGTATCCGTACTTCTTCGCAATAAACGATGCCGTATCAATATCCTCAACGACCGCCGTCTTTCCGAGTATGGATTTTACTATCCCGTCATACAGCCCGTCATATTCCACAAGGTCGCACGCCATACCCTCAAAGCCGTTCTCGTTACTAAGCCCTCCGACTTCGAGCATCTTTCCCTTTACGCTTGTAAGAGGTAAGAATGTCGCACGTCCGAGGTTGTTTTCCTTAAGATAACGCATACTGCGCTTTGCCGCTTCCTCGTTGTCGGTCACGATGTTCTGCATTATACCGCCCAGCGCTATCTCAATAGCCACCGTATAACGCTTGTCCACGCTGATTATATCGGCTACCGTACCTCTTATACCGCTGAGCCGTCCTTGCCTGTCCGCCATTATTACCGACTTTACGCTTGACTGGAAGCCCGCCATATTCTTGTCTATCTCGTCAAGCACCTGATGGCGTGACGCTTTCGTTTCGTACTCCTTGCGTAGCGTTTCAAGCGTCTGACCTGCCGTTTTCAGCTTGTCGTTCTTATTGGCAAACAGCTTTTTATATCCTGTCAGCTTGTTCTCGGCTTCGGCCTTTTCTTCCTTTGCCTGTTCAAGCTCTTCATCGGTATCGCTGAGCTTTATTCTCTGCGTCTTTGCTTCTGCCGCCGCATTCTCAGCCGTTCTTGTAAGTTCCTCCTTACGCTTTGAAAGCTGTTCGGAGGTTGCCTCTATCTGCTGTACCGAAAGCTGCAGCTGCGTTCTTTTAAGATACAGCCGACCCTGCTTTTCATCAAGCTCCTTGTACTCCCCCGAAAGCGTTTCGCCCTCTGCGTCGATTCCCGTCAGTTCCTCCGTCAGCCGTTCGCTGTCCGCCTTCAGCCGACCTATTTGTGCCTGCTTTTCCTCTATATCGTTTTCAAGGTTCTTTTTATCTTCCTCAAGCCTTGCCTTGCCGCTCTTGCCGTCCTCTATCTGCTTTTCGGTTTCCGCAATAGCTTCTTCTGCGTGTGAAATATCGTTACGCAGTACGGCAATCTCAGCCTTTATATCGCTTATGCGGTCCTTTGCCTCGTCACTTCCGGCTTTCAGCTTTTCAAGCTCGGCACGGAGCGTCATTCTGCGGTTGTTGTTGTCCTCTTCCTCAGCCTCCAGCTTTGCAATATCCCTGTCGAGATTTTCGCACTCCGCCTTGCTGAGAAGCAATTTGTCCTCCGCTTCCGAAATCGTCTTTTCAAGTGCGGACAATTCGTACATACTTACCGTTATATCAAGGTCTTCTTCCCTCGAAAGCAGTTCCTTCGCCTTTTTAGCCTTTGCCGCCTGCTTTTCAAGTACAGGGAGTCTTGTTTCAAGTTCCGACGCTATATCACGGATACGGAGCAGATTGTCCTCGGTGCGCTTCAGCTTGTTCTCTGCGTCCTTTTTCTGCGCTAAGAATTTCGATACGCCCGCCGCTTCTTCAAAAACCTCACGGCGCTTGCTTCCGCCCGATTCTACTATCTCCGACACCTTGCCCTGACCGATAACGCTGTAGCCGTCACGGCCAAGACCCGTACCCATAAACAGTTCGTTTATATTCTTGAGCAGTGTCTTTGCTCCGTTTATCTTATATTCCGACTCGCCGCTCCTGTACAGTTTACGGGATATTACCACCTCGTCACTGTCTACCCTGAGCGCCCTGTCACAGTTATCTATAGTCAGCGTTACACTCGCAAAACCCATCGGCTTTCTGCGTACAGTTCCGTGAAAGATAACGTCCTCCATTTTATCTCCACGCAGACTTTTAGCGCCCTGCTCTCCCATTACCCAGCGCAGTGCGTCACTTATATTACTTTTACCGTTGCCGTTACTTCCGACAACAGCGGTCATTCTCTTGTCAAAATGCAGTATGGTCTTATCGGGAAACGATTTGAACCCGTATATTTCCATAGATTTAAAAAACATCAACCGATCCTCTCCGCACGGAAATCCGTGCCTTTCTCTTCCTTTATCTTAAAGGAAATTCCACGCTGTGAAAGCGCATTGCGGTTAGCTCCGCCCTGCCCGATTATCTTGCTTATATTACGCTTGTCCGTGTAAAAGACGTATTTTCCCCCGTCCTCGCACACAGCGTTCATCTTTTCCAGATACAATATGCTCTCGGCTATCTCACGCAGTGCCGGATGATATACTCCACCGACCATTTCCTGCTCAACATCACGGCTTGCGTGAAGCCCCATACGGATAACTGCGACCCCTGCCTTGTTAAACATATCAAGCAGTTTTGCACAGAGCCTTGTTGTCTGCTCAAAGGTAAAGCTGTCATACACTCCGCTCTCGTGCAGTCTGCCAAGCTCGGTATTTTTCAGTATCACTGTCGGATATATCCTCACCGTGTCGCAGTGGAGTGCGATAAACTCCTTTGCGGTATCAATGCAGTATTGCTCCGTGTCCTTATACAGCCCCGTCATCATCTGAAGTCCGAGTTCAAATCCGCTCTGCTTTATAAGCCGTGAGGCACGTCTTACGTCCTCAGCCGTATGACCTCTGCGGTTAGCTGTCAGCACCTCGTCATTCATACTCTGTGCGCCAAGTTCTATCGCCGTCATGCCGTAGCTTTTAAGAATGTCGAGTATTTCCTCGTCAATGCAGTCCGGTCTTGTCGAACAGCGTATACCGTCATACTGCTCAGGATATGCGTCTGTATAACGCTTGGCTACCGTCAGCAGTCTTATCATATAATCCCTGTCTATTGCGGTAAAGCTGCCGCCGAAAAACGCTATCTGCGCCTTCGTACCGCTGTCTTTAAGATTTTCAAGCTGTCCCTCAAGTATGCTTTCAAGCTCCTTTTCAGTGACAGGCTCGCTGTGTCCGCTTATCGTTTTCTGATTGCAGAAGCTACATATATGCGTACAGCCGTAATGCGGTATAAATACCGAAATGTTAGTTTGTTTCATATCCCATAAGGCTTATAGCCTCTTTTGCGGCGCTCTGCTCCGCTTCCTTCTTGCTCTTACCCTTACCCGTGCCTATTATCTGACCGTTCAGAAGCACATTCGCCGTAAACTGCTTGTTATGCGCCTGTCCGCTTTCGTCACTTATCTCATAGGTAACACGTTCCTCCGGGTTCTGCTGGATTATCTCCTGCAATACCGTCTTGTAATCTCCGAGCAGGAATTTACCCGTACTCAGCTTGTCAAGCGGCGGTATAAACGGCAGTATGAAACTTCTTGCCGCTTCAAATCCGCCGTCAAGATATATTGCCGCAATAAGCGCCTCAAATGCGTCCGCCAGTATCGAGTGGCGATCTCTGCCGCCCGTATGTTCTTCTCCTTTTCCCAGAAAAATATACTTGCCTAAATCTATTTTTCTTGCAAAGGGATAAAGCGCATTTTCACACACTACGCTTGCTCTTATCTTGGTAAGCTGTCCTTCGGGCAGGTTTGTAAGATTTTCAAAGAGATGCTCGGACACAACAATGCTCAGCACGCTGTCGCCTAAAAATTCAAGACGTTCGTTACTGCGCAGATGTTTTCCGTTTGTGTATGACGAATGAGTAAGAGCCTCTTTTAAAAGCTCAGGATTTTTGAACGTATAGCCTATTATCTGTTCAAGCTCTGTCATTTCTTTTCCTTTCAATAATTCTCACGGGAGGGAAGCCCCTCCCGCAAGCCAAAAATCAACCTTCCGTATTTTCCGACAGCACCTTTTCCATCTCTGCGATAACGTTTCTCTCAACGAAATCCTTGGCCTGTCTTACGGCGTTCTTGAATGCAAGAGCGTCACTGCTGCCGTGCGCCTTAAGCACAGGCTTTGCCGTACCTAAAAGCGGAGAACCGCCTGTTTCCCTGTAGTCCATCTGCTTGCTTATTTCCTTGATGCCCTTCATAGTAAACATTGCGCCTATCTTTGTGCCGAGGTTGCGGAAGAATATCTTCTTGAGCGAAGCCTTCATAAACTTGCCCATACCCTCTACTGTTTTAAGGTAGATGTTACCCGTAAAGCCGTCCGTTACAACAACGTCGACCTCGCCTAAAGCCGCATTTCTCGCCTCTACATTGCCCGTGAAATTCAGCGTGCTGTTTTTGAGCAGAGCGTAAGTTTCCTGTTCAAGCTCCCTGCCCTTTTCTTCTTCTGCACCGACATTCAGCAGTCCGACCTTGGGGTTGTCAACACCCATTATCTTGTTCATATAAACACTGCCCATAACCGCAAACTGTCTTAACATATCCGGACGGCAATCAACGTTTGCACCGCCGTCAAGCAGTATATACATATTATTAAGACCGGGCATTACAGGTGTCAGTGACGGACGCTTTACGCCCTTTATACGCTTTACTATAAGAGTACCGCCCATAACAAGAGCCGCCGTACTGCCTGCGCTTATCATAGCGTCCGCTCTGCCGTCAGCTACCATCTGCATAGCCACGCCCATAGAGCAATTCTTCTTTTCCTTTAATATCATCTTGGGATTATCCTCTATCTCGATAACTCCGTCAGCCTGCTCAAATGTGATGTGTTCCTTTGAAAGCCCCAGTCTTTCAAAGCACTCGTCGAGCTTCTTTGTGTCGCCTGTCAGCACAATGTCAACTCCGTACTCCTTTACAGCGTCAACCGCACCCTTTACTACCTCGTCCGGTGCATTATCTCCGCCGAATGCGTCTATAGCTATTTTCATAATCCGTTTTCCTTTCGTTAAGGTAAAATCTGTTTCGTTTACTCTTTGATAACACCCTGCTCGCAGAGTGCTTTCTTCAGAGCCTCAAGTCCTCTGTCCGCAATCGTCCTGTATCTCAGCTTCTTGTCCTTTATCCTTTCGGGGAGCGGCGGAAGTATTCCCATATTCGCCCCCATCGGCTGAAAGTCCTTGTTCTCCGTGCTTATATGCCTTGCCAGTGCCGCTGTCATGCAGGTTTCGGGCAGTTCGAGCGGCTTTTCTCCGTCAAGCGCCCTCGCAAGATTTATTCCGGCTATAATGCCCGATGCCGCACTTTCGACATATCCCTCAACACCCGTCATCTGACCTGCGAAATATATGTTGTCGCTGTCGATAAGTCTGAAATTCTTATCAAGCAGACCGGGAGAATTAAGGAATGTGTTCCTGTGCATAACGCCGTATCTTACAAATTCCGCATTCTGAAGCCCCGTTATCATCGAGAATACTCTTTTCTGCTCTCCGAATTTAAGATTCGTCTGGAATCCCACAAGGTTGTAAAGCGTACCCTCGTTGTTTTCTTTTCTCAGCTGTACCACCGCATAAGGCCGTCTGTCTGTTCTGGGGTCGATAAGACCCACAGGCTTCATACAGCCGTAGCGGACGCTTTCTATTCCACGCTTTGCAAGCACCTCTACAGGCATACAGCCCTCGTACACTTTAAGATTCTCAAAGCTTTTGAGCTGTACGCTCTCTGCGTTTACAAGCTCATTATAAAAGGCTTCGTATTCTTCCTTTGTCATCGGGCAGTTGATATAATCCGCCTCGCCCTTGTCATAACGTGTAGCGAAAAACGCAAGGCTCATATCAATGCTTTCTGCGGTAACTATAGGTGCCGCCGCATCGTAGAAGCTGAGCGGACTTCCACAGCGCTCCTGTATCTTTTCGGCGAATATATCGCTTGTCAGCGGACCTGTCGCAATTACGGTATCGCTTTTGGGGAACTCCGTTATCTCGCCGTTTACGATTTCAATATACGGGTGATTAGTTATCATTTCGGTCACAGCGTCGGAAAACTCCGTGCGGTTGACCGCAAGAGCGCCGCCTGCACCGACCTTTGTTTTCTCTGCGGCTTTCATCGTCACAGAGTTCATATAACGCATTTCTTCCTTAAGCATACCGCAGGCACTGGCAGTATCCGCACTTTTCAGCGAATTACTGCACACAAGCTCCGCAAAGCCCTTGTACTTATGGGCAGGCGAATACTTTTCCGGCTTCATCTCGCACAGCCTTACATGAAAGCCTCTGTTTGCAAGTGCCCACGCCGCCTCAACTCCGGCAAGACCTGCGCCTATCACGGTAACAGTCTTTTTATCCAAGTTTATCCTATCCTTATCAGTTTTCGTTCTTCTTATCCTCATCGGCAGGACGCACATATCCACAGCCGTCCTTGGCGCAGTATACCTGACCCTGCTTGCCGACCTTCTTGAAAAGCGTAGAGCCGCACTTTGGACATTTATCCTCAAGCGGAGTATCCCACGTCATAAAGTTGCAGTCCTTGTAGTTCTCGCATCCGAAGAAGGGCTTGCCCTTCTTTGATTTCTTCGCAAGCATCTTGCCGCCGCAGTGCGGGCAAAGTCCGCCTGTTTCGTTTACTATTCTCTTTGTATTCTTGCACTCCGGGAATCCCGAACAGCCGAGGAACTTTCCGTAAGGACCTATCTTTATGACCATAGGCTTTCCGCACTTGTCGCAGACTATATCGGTAGGCTCATCGGGTATCTTTACCCTCTTGCCCTCCATATCCTTTTCAGCCTTTGTCAGCATCTTGTCAAAGCCTGTGTAGAACTTTCCGAGTACGTCCACCCAGTCAGCCTTGCCTGCTTCTATCTTATCAAGGTCGCTTTCCATCTGAGCGGTAAACTTTGCGTCAACTATACGCTCAAAGTGGCCTTTCATAAGGTCGGTAATAACTATACCGAGCGAGGTCGGCTTTAACTGCTTTGCCTCACGTTCAACATAGTGCCTGTCAAGTATTGTAGCGATTGTCGGCGCATAGGTAGACGGTCTGCCTATGCCGTTTTCTTCAAGCGCTTTGATAAGGCTCGCCTCTGTATATCTCGGTGGCGGCTGAGTAAAGTGCTGGTTGCCCGTAAGTTCTTTTACTTTCAGCTTTTCGCCTACTTCAAGAGCCGGCAGAGCGCCGCCCTCCTCTTCGTCATTATCCTTGCTTTCTTCATACAGCTTTGTAAAGCCGTCAAATTTCACGGTATATCCGTTTGCCTTGAACAGACACTCTCCGCAGGTAATATCTACCGCCTTTGTATCAAGGAGCTGATTCTCCATCTGGCTTGCCATAAAACGCTCCCATATCAGCTTATACAGCTTGTACTGGTCGCCCGAAAGCGCAGACTTTACCTTTTCGGGAGTAAGCGTGATTATTGTCGGACGGATAGCCTCGTGTGCGTCCTGAGCATTGTTCTTCGACTTGAATACTCTGGGCTTTGAGGGCAGATATTCCTTGCCGTATGTCGATTCTATCATCTGTGCCGCAGCCGCTTTTGCCTCATCGGAAATACGCAGGCTGTCTGTTCGCATATAGGTTATGATACCTACTGCGCCCATATCGGGTATCTCAACACCCTCATACAGCTCCTGTGCCGCTTTCATTGTACGTCTTGCATTGAACGACAGCTTTCTTGACGCTTCCTGCTGTAAAGTAGAGGTTGTGAACGGCGGTGCAGGTGTTTTCTTTCTTGTGCTGTTCTTGATATTGGTGATGATAAACTCGCCGTTTTCAAGCATAGCAAGCACCTTGTCGGTTTCTTCTTTATTGAGTGCCTTGAACTTCTCGCCCTTTACCTCTGTCAGCTTTGCAGGGAATGCACGTCTGCTTGAAGCGGACAACAGCTTTGCGTCTATGCTCCAGTATTCCTGTGCCTCAAAGCTTTCTATCTCCTGCTCTCTGTCAACGATAAGCCTTACCGCAACCGACTGTACACGGCCTGCCGAAAGACCTCGTCTGACTTTCTTCCATAAGAACGGGCTTAATTTATAGCCTACTATTCGGTCAAGTATACGTCTTGCCTGCTGTGCGTTGATAAGGTCCATATCAAGCGTTCTCGGATGGCTCATACCTGCCTCAATACCGCTCTTTGTGATTTCGCTGAACGTTACACGCACAGGTGCGTCCGGGCTTATCCCAAGGACGTGTGCCAGGTGCCAAGAAATAGCCTCTCCCTCTCTATCAGGGTCGGTCGCAAGATATACTATGTCAGATGCCTTTGCATCTTTCTTAAGTTCTTTTATAAGAGCCGCCTTATCTTTTTTGTTCTCATACTTAGGCTCAAAGTTGTTGTCAACGTCAACTCCGAGCTTCGACTTCGGCAGGTCACGGATATGACCTACAGATGCTACTACGGAATAATCCTTACCGAGATATTTCTCAATTGTTTTCGCCTTCGCAGGCGACTCAACTATTACCAGATGGGACAAATTTTTCGTCTTCCTTTCCGTGCCGGCAATGTGCCGGTTCAAATTCGCCTTTCAAACTGTTTGCGTATTGCTACTGTTTGTGTACGGCGGGCGGCTCTCGCCGCACCCTTCCGGCAGTGTGCCGGTTCAAATTCACCTTTCAAACTGTTTGCGTATCGCCGACAGCTTGTGTACGGCGGGCGGCTCTCGCCGCACCCTTCCGGCAATGTGCCGGTTCAAATTCGCCTTTCAAACTGTTTGCGTATTTCTACGGTTTGTGTACGGCGGGCGGCTTTAGCCGCACCCTTTTAACGTTTTATCTTAGCTTTTTGCTTACATAATGAAGGTGTGCTATCATCTTCCGTTGCACTATCTTTCTCGGCTACCTTGCCAAAGGGAGCTGGATTGCGACAAGCAAAGCCGTTATCCATACCTCTATGTTCAGCGATTATTTCAACGTTAAAATCATTCTCGTTTGACTGTCGCAAGACTGAGGGATCGTTGCTGCAAACCTTATTGTCGCTTCTGCGTTATACAAGCAATTCTCAACAATTAAATTACAGCTTGCAATCTCAACGCTGAATTATAAACCGCAATTATTAACCGTATTTAACGTCAAGCTTACTCTCTGACCTTTGACATTTCCCACGCAATAACCGATGCCGCAACCGATGCGTTAAGACTCTCCGCACTGCTTATCGGTATAAACAGCGACTTGTCGCACAGCTTTTTCACGGTATCGCTGACCCCGTTGCCCTCGTTGCCGATAACGACAGCGGTCTTTTGAGGCAATTTTTCCTCTCCCAGCTTCACCGACCTGTCCGAAAGCTCCGCCGAATACACGGTAAATCCGCCCTTTTGCAAAAGCGTTATCGCTTCTTCGGTATCACAGCAGTATATCGGCAGTCTGAACAACGAGCCCATCGCACTTCTTACCGTTTTGGGAGCAAACACATCCGCACAATCTCCTGCAAGTATCACCCCGTCAATCGAAAATGCGTCACAGGAACGTATTATCGTGCCAATATTACCCATATCTTGTAAATTTTCCAATATTATAAACTGCCTGCTACTATCTATTGTACTTAAATTCAGAATTTTGTCAAGATGTCTTACAGTAATAAATATTCCCTGCGGCGATTTTGTGTCGGAAATGCTGTCCGCCACCTCCTCGCTTATTTGTATCATCTTACAGCTTTCCCTCAGCAGACTTATACATTCGGGATATTTCTCTGCGGCGGCGGCAGTATAATATGCGTTTTCGCCTAACGCACATCCGCTTTTGACCGCTTCAACCGCCAGCTTTGCCCCCTCGCACACGAAATACCCAGTCTGCCTGCGGTACTTCCTCTGCTCCGTCAGCTTGCGGTATTCCTTTATATATGTGTTCTGTTTAGATGTAATTTCCATATTTCTCCTTAACACTCAGTTTCTTGACTTTTGCGTGTCCTTATGCTAAAATTTCATTATCCGTAACGGACAAGAAAGGATTTTTTTCATGATATTTTCCGAGCTAAGCCTTATTGAAAAGGAAACAGGACTTAAATACGGTCCCGAAACCGCCACGCTCAGCGGTGTAAAGAACGGTGTACCCGTTGTCGTTTTTGACAACGATAAAAAGCACAGATTTGATATAGTATGCGGTGCAGTCATCACCGAGCGCCAGTTCGGCAGAATATACATTATGGCTGAACGCTTTCCCAAGAAAACTATGCTCGGCATCGAAAATGTCGACGGCTGCGTAAACATTTACTGCAAGGGATATAATCTTATGCAGGAAAATCTGCCGTTGCTCATTGAATTTTTGGAAAAACTCACAGCCTATTTAAAAAGCGAAATGCGTAAAACCACTCCCATACAGGTGGCAAAAGTGCTTGAGCTTGAGGATTACACAATTCTCACAAAGCATATACGCTCAGACGGAACTGTCCGCCCTCCGTATAATATAAGGGGTACTGTCAAAGGTATCTTAGGCGGTCTGCTCGGACTTCTGATCGGTTGCGCCATATTCGTTGTGTTTATTATGATGTCGGACCTTGTCGGCTGGCTGGGCGGTATAATCATGTCCGCCGCGGTTATTTCGCTCTACACCGTTTTCTCAAAGAAGCTAAAGACGGTCGACTGCATTATGACAGCCATTCTCACCTTTGCGGGCTGGGCATTATCAAACGGCTTTGCATACCTGTTCCAGATATTCTTAAAGGAACAGGAGGCAGGAAACACGGTAAACATAAACGGCATTCTTGCCGATCTTACGAACTACTCAATGAAGTACACCGAGATTGCAGGCAACCTTATGAACCGCCTTATAATAACATTCATTTTCGTGGTCGCAGGCGCAATAGGCAGTTATATTTTCTATTACAAGCATCACACAAAGGATATGTACTGATAACGGTTATTATGTGCCTAAGCACAGCCGCATTTCTTCCCCATTATATAAAAAATCACACGCCCACTTATTATGGGCGTGTTGTTTTCTCTTAAAGAGCAGCCTTAGCCTTCTCAACAAGTGCAGTAAAACCTGCAGGATCGTTGATAGCGATTTCTGACAGCATCTTTCTGTTAAGACCGATATTAGCCTTCTTTAAGCCGTTGATGAATGTAGAATAGTTTGTACCGTTCATCTTGCAAGCGGCATTGATTCTTGCAATCCAGAGCTTTCTGAAATCTCTCTTCTTTAAACGTCTGCTGATGTAAGCGTACTGACCTGACTTCCAGACAGCTTCCTTAGCAGTCTTGAAAAGTCTGCTCTTGCCGCCCCAGTAGCCCTTTGCCAGCTTTAATGTTTTATTTCTTCTCTTACGAGTTGCTAATGCACCTTTAATACGAGCCATCGTTAAATTCCTCCTATAGTGAATATTGCGCCGAAACGGTCGCAGTTAGTTTTTATTTGTAAGGTATGAGCTTCTTAACTTCTGCAACGTTCGTCTTGTCGCAGTATCCTGCAGCACGGTTGATACGCTTTCTCTTTGTAGCCTTCTGTGTCAGTCTGTGACGACGGTTCGTCTTCTGGTACTTGACCTTACCGTTCTTGGAGATGTTAAAACGCTTTTTAGCACCGCTGTGGGTTTTGATCTTGATCTTCTTTGCCATGAGTGGAATCCTCCTTATTTAGTTTCCGCCGTTTTATCGGCGTCCTTCTTTGCTTTCTTACCGCCTGTCGCAGCCTTGGGAGCTACAACTGCCATATAGTTCTTGCCCTCCAGCTTTGCAGGCTTTTCACAAGCACCGTACTCTGAAACAGCCTCAAGAACTCTCTGCATAAGCTCCTCACCAAGATTTGCGTGTGAAAGCTCTCTTGCTCGTCTGTAACGAACCTTGATACGAACCTTGTCGCCGTTTTTAAGGAACTTTATAGCCTGATTAGCCTTTGTGTTAAAGTCGTTGGTGTCGATGTTCAGCGACATCTGTATCTCTTTAAGCTCAGCTTGTTTCTGGTTCTTTTTAGATTCCTTTTCCTTCTTTGACTGCTCAAAACGGAACTTGCCGTAATTCATTATACGACATACCGGAGGAGTAGCTGAAGGAGCGATAAGCACGAGGTCTAAGTCAGCCTCAATCGCCATATCAAGAGCCTGCGCCGAAGACATAATGCCGAGCTGCTCATTGTCAGCTCCGATCACACGGACCTCTTTTTCATTTATCTCTTCGTTGATGAGTTGTTCTTTTGTGCTGATTGTAAAGCACCGCCTTTCTGAAAACAAATCGTTTTATGCAAAACAAAAAGCGTGATAAACTGCAATGCAGATTCTCTCACGCTGTACAAATATTACAGACAGATTTATAACGCCGTACAGCGCCGTAAATCGTCGGAAATTTCTGTAATTACCTCATTGAACAACCTTTCGGCGTAAATGGGTGAGAGTGCTTCTCTGCTTTTGTTTCACAATTTAATTTACCTGATGATTATACTACATTTGTCCGCCGTTGTCAATAGGGAAAGTGAAAAATTTTCTGAATTTTGCTTTTTCTTTATACGCTGTTGATTTTTACTTAAAATTATGCTACAATAATTACAGCAAATAAGGAGGTGCATTTTATGCCGAATATCAAACCTGTTTCCGATTTACGCAATTACAATGCGGTTCTGAACGATATTTCCGAAGGTGAACCCGTATTTCTCACCAAAAACGGCAGAGGTCGTTATGTAATACTGGACATTGACGATTATGAAAAGCAACGTGCCACATTGAAATTGCTATCCGAACTTAACAAAGCTGAAAAATCAGCTGAAACAAAAGGTTGGCTGTCGGAGGCTGAAGCCGACAAAGCCATTCGAGATATAATATGAAATTACTGCTTTCTCCGCTTGCCGCAGACGACCTGCATAGCATTCACAGTTATATTTCCGAAGAACTCGACAATCCAAGCGCCGCCGGCAGACTCATAAAAGATATAGTCAAAGCTTACAAGCAGTTAAAAGATACGCCTTTAATCGGCTCTTTGCTTGATGCAAAGATCAATATAAAAACAGACTTCAGATATCTTGTCTGCCGTGGTTATATGATATTCTATAAAGTTGACGGTAATGCAGTCTACATATACCGCATTATAAACGGCAGACGTGATTATTGCCGTATACTGTTCAGATAGCTCAGACAGTTCAGGCAGCTACACCCAATGCCCCTGATTTATCGGGGGCATTTCAGCTTGTAGAAAAAAGTTTGTTTTTATAAAAATAGAGCAAATTCTCCATACTGTAGAAAAAGTCTATTTTTATAAAAATAGAGCAAATTCTCTATCCCTATAAGAACGTTTTGTCGGCTTTGCGTCACTGCCTCGTCAGCCATCAGTGTCGATGCACAGATGCAACAACACCGTAACCGCCTCAGTACATAAAACAAAAAACAACCGAAGGACAGCATCAACAGTGCCTTCGGTCGTTTTCTTATACACAGCTTACGCTCTTATTGCCGTCCGCCGTTTATTTATTCATCTCACGCAAGCCTTATCACGCCCCACTTACCGTTCTCCTTAGCCCACGCCTTACCGTCATAAACCGAAGTAATATCTTCAAACCGACACTTCACCACTTCTTTTCCGTTGATATCAATAAGCCCCCATTTACCGCCTTTGCACACAGGAAGATAGCCGTTCAGATAGTACATTCCCTGATTGCTGTCGGGCTTGTCGTAAACACCTTTCGAATAACATTTTCCGTCATCATCAAAGATATATATTTTGTTACCTTTATAGAATACCAGCCTGTTATCAGCCGGAGGTGTAATTACCAGACCACAGTTATGTTTTGTGAAATCCGATAAACAGCCGTCATATTCGCACGGAACTAAAAATGTGTTTCCCCGATATAATCCAACCTTAACTTTTTCCTCTATATGTTTTTGGTCATTTATATACGCAGAATATATGACTGTAGCATTTTTAACCTCATAGTCATTATCACGTATTCCGCCGTAGTCATAGCGAAAAACAACGCTGGTACTCAAATCATACACAAGTTCAGGAAAAATGCCCCAGTTATGCACATACATATCATGAACTTCCATTAGTTTTCCGTTATCATCAAGACTGTAGCATTTATCATCGTTTGCGTTTCTGAACGCAATCAGACCATATGGGTTTGTTATATAATCAAAACCTTGATTAACAATTTTTTTGCCCGAAGAATCAACTGCATATTTTTTCCCGTTTGTCGTCACAACAAATATACCATTAATTCTGCCGCCGGGTTCATACATATAGCTGCTGTACGGATCATCAGGTGTCGGAGTTACTTTTGCTATCTTATATGTATAGCCATACGGAATTGATATTTCATCCTCACCTTTTATAGAGTCGGGATTTACTTGGCAATCCATCAGTATCTCCACCTCATCATACACATAACTCGGCTTTATCACCCAGGAATACTCCGAAGTCTGCGACTGTGCCGGCTTCTGCTCTGTCGGCTTCTTTGACGACTGGCTTGTCGGTGCGGCCGTGACCGTCACCTTGCTGTCCGACAGAAAATCGTTATGTATAAAAGTACCGTCCTTCAGCTTTGCGTATCCCGTATCGGTCACAGCTACCACCGTAACCTTGTCGTTGACGTTATACAGCTTTACCGTTTTTGCTCCGAGAACGGCTTTTTCCCTGCTGTAACAGCCCACAGTAACATACTTTGTACCGTCAGCCTTTGTTTCTTTCCATTCCGATTTTACAGCGTTATCCTTCTTTGTTGTAACGGCTGTTGTTTCCGCTTTATTTGTGCTTGTAACGGCAGGCTTGCTTTCAGAAGATGTCTGCTCCTGCGTTTCCTTGCTTTCACTGCTGTTTGTTGTATCGGAAGTTACCGGAGCGGGAAGCGATGCGGATACATCGTCCGCCTTCTCACCCGAGCCATTATACGAAACGCTTCCCTCCGACGAACAACCGCTCACAGCGATTGCCGACAGAATCACCGCCGACATTACAGCCATTCTCACTCTCTTACCATTCATTGATTTTCTCCTTTTCTCTATATTTGCATTTGCGAAAGCCGTAACTGCCGTTTCCGGCATCACAGCTTGCCCACAAACAAAATCCTTATATCAATAATAACACTTCTGTTTTCCCCGATTCAACAGCCGGGCAAAATCAGCGCTCATAACGACAAAAAAGGCACAGCCCACCCTCGTGGGTCATGCCCTGATTGTAATATTTTTCCGGTAAGACCTGCAATTCAGATTAAATCGTGCAAACCGACAAAAACCGAACCGCCAACAGCTTACTTAAGCTTACTTATCCGTAGCCGCCTTTATAGCCGTATACTCACTGAACTCGGTCGTACTTCCCGTCTTTCTGAACGATTTTATTCTGAAAGAATAAGTAGTACCCTTTGCAAGCCCCTTCACAGTAAACGTAAGCGTGGTGTTGTTCTTTGTAGTAG
>OLGH01001145.1_pt1 | contig 26694 bp, 20 predicted proteins | sample 1604851 | NCBI WGS metagenome assembly OLGH01 (sample SAMEA3888894, study PRJEB22519) | human gut metagenome | biome: human gut; feature: human-associated habitat; material: faeces | place: Denmark | collected 2010 | reverse complement strand
AAGGCCTCTCCCTTTGGGAGAGGTGGATTTGCGTAGCAAAGACGGAGAGGGCGAGGACGCTGACCTTGTGCAACAGTTTCTTTAATATTACATCTTACTCCTCCATCTGCTTTGCCAGAAAGGCCGCTGCCACTGCAACCGCCTTGCACTGGGCGTCCTCCGGGCAGGCGGTGCGGTTCTCGGTCAACAGACCCACCGCGCCGGTCACGTCCCCGCCCGCCAGCACCGGCGCGGCGCATAGCAGCACCCGGGGTGCGCCCTCGCAGGGCAGCAGGGTCTTTTCCGGGTTGCCGGGGCTCTGGTAGGGCTTGCGGGCTTCCATCAGCTTTTCCAGCGGCTGGCTGATGCTGCGGTCTGCCAGCTCCCGCCGCCCGCTGCCGCTGACCGCCAGAATGCGGTCCCTGTCGCACACAAAGGCGGTCAGCGCAAACTGGCGGCTGAGCACCTCTGCCAGCTGAGCGGCAAGGGTGTTCACCTCGCCCATGGGCGAATACTTTTTAAAGATCACTTCCCCGTCGCCGGTGGTAAAGATCTCCAGCGGGTCGCCCCGCCGGATGCGCTGGGTGCGGCGGATCTCCTTTGGGATCACCACCCTGCCAAGCTCGTCGATGCGGCGCACGATACCGGTTGCTTTCATTTATAGTGTCCTCCTTTTGGTTTCCTTTGTATGTAGTATCTGTCAGCGGCGGCAAATTATACCGGCAGCGCATTTTTTTGCTTTGCCCGCCGCATTGCGTTCCGGGCGGGGTTCTGCTACAATAAATAGGAATAAACCCAAAGAAAGCAGGTGTCCGCATGGCACACATCCTTATTCTGGGCGGCGGTGCCGCCGGACTGGCCGCTGCGCTGGCGGCTGCACAGGCCGCGCCCGCTGCCCGCGTCACGGTGCTGGAGCGCAACCCCAAGGTGGGCAAAAAGCTGCTGGCTACCGGCAACGGCCGCTGCAATCTGGACAACACCGCCATTGCGCCGGAGAAATATTTCACCGCCGACCCCGCCGCGCTGCGGCCTTTGCTGGCGGCGGTGGATGCCGCCGCGCCGCTGGCGTGGTTCGAGCAGCTGGGGCTGTACACCCGCACCGATGAAGCCGGGCGGGTGTACCCCTATTCCAATCAGGCCGCCGATGTGCTGGCGCTGCTGGAGCTGCATTTGCAGCAGCACAAGGTACAGCTGCGCACCGGCTGCACGGTAAGCACCCTGCGGCAGAGCAAGGGCGGCTACGCCGTACAATTTGCAAACCCCGAGGGCGATATGGAAAGCCTGCGGGCAGATGCCGTTATCTGCGCCATGGGCGGTGCTGCCGGGCCGCAGTTCGGCACGGACGGCTTCGGCACCCGCTTTGCCGCCGCCTGCGGCGGGCAGATGCGCCCCCTTTACCCCTGCCTGACCGCCCTGCAATGCGCAAAGCCGAACAAGAGCCTTGCAGGCATCCGCGCCAAAGCCGCCGCCCGCCTGCTGGACGGCGACCGGGTATTGGCAGAAGAGATGGGCGAGGTGCAGTTTACCGACTACGGGCTTTCCGGCATCTGCATCATGCAGCTGTCCGGCCTGCTTGCCCCCGGGCGCAGACCGAGAGCCCCGGTCGTGGAACTGGACCTGTTCCCGGAACTGAGCGAGATGGACCTGACCCGTCTGCTTGCCCGGCACGCCATTCAGACTGCATCCGACACCCTTGCCGGGTTCTGGACAGGGCTGCTGAACGTCAAGCTGGGCTACGCCCTCTGGGAAGCCGCCAATATGCCCAACAACCGCTCAGTCAAACAGATGCAGCCCCTCGCCCACGCCGCCAAGCACTGGCGGTTCGAGGGGCTTACCCCCTGCGGCTGGCGGCAGGCGCAGACCACCGGCGGCGGGCTTGCTCTGACCGAGGTAGAGTCCACCTTCCAGTTCAGGGGCTGTCCGGGGCTGTACTTCGTGGGGGAAACGTTGGACTGCGCCGGAAGCTGCGGCGGCTTCAACCTGCACTGGGCGTTCGGCAGCGGCCTTGCCGCCGGGCGGGACGCCGCAAAGCACCTTTGCAGCCGAAAACGGTAACAAAAAAGGGCTCCTGAAGCGCCAGCCGGCGCTTCAGGAGCCCTTTTTATTTTTACTCACCCTTGGAAAGCAGCTTTGCACGCTCCAGTGCAGGGCGCAGTGCCAGATACAGCACCACGGCGCAGGCAGTGGAAGCCACACTGTTCACAAAGGTGACACCGCCGGCGATCTTGGTCAGCGCCTGTGCCACGGTGTACTCCTGCCCAAAGATGTACACGTTGCGGAAGTAGCCAAGGAAGGGGTCGGTGAACACGTTCAAAAGCAGGCCGGAACCCGCAGAGACGATCACCTTGACCAGATACCCGGCGCTGTGACGATCCTGATCCCGCAGCTTGAACACCTTATGTGCCACGGCACCGCAGGTGATGCCGATGATGAACTTGAGCACAAAGGTGGTAATGGCGTAGCCCGGGTCACCGGCAAGGATATCTGCCAGTGCCAGACCGATGGCACCCGCCAGACCGCCGGACACGCCGTCCAGCAGCAGCGCCGTCAGGGCGGTAAAGGTGTTGCCCAGATGGAACGAAGAACCGCCGTAGAAGGGGATGCGGAAGAACAGGTAGGCCACTAAGCTCAGCGCAGCCATCACGCCGGTAAGCGCCAGCTCGTGCACCGTAAAGCGGCGCTTGTACAGCACACTGAAAAACAGGATCAGGATAACGACGACTGCCAGCAGCAGCCACATTGCAGTAGTAGACATGATACTTTCCCTCCAATCACGCCGATAACCCCACAAAACTACTTGACATTTGGGTGTCCGGTGGGTATGCTCCTATTATACGCAGAACTGACCCTATGAAAATACCCAGAATAAAGTTTTTTTATGGGGTCAGTTTGACAAAATGCCTACACGGGAGGGACATTCTATGGTACATCTGACCACGGCACTGGACCCGGCTTCGTCGGTGCCGCTGTACGAGCAGCTTTACCGCAGCCTTGCCGCCGAGATGCGGGCGGGCACCCTGACGGCGGGCACCCGGATGCCCGGCAAGCGGCGGCTGGCGGCGGAGCTGTCGATCTCGGTGAACACGGTGGACACCGCCTACCAGATGCTGGCGGCAGAGGGCTACCTGACCGCCCGGGAGCGCAGCGGCTTTACGGTGCAGGAGTATCTTGCCCTGCCGCAGGGGGTGCAGCCGCCCGCCGCCCATCCCGCGCCGCCGGCAGAGCACCCCGCCGATGCTGCCCCGCCGGTGCAGTTCGATTTATCCACCCGGGGCGTGGACCCGGGGCTGTTCCCCTTCCGCACATGGGCGCGGCTGCAAAAGGAGCTGCTCTACTCCGCGCCGGAGCTGCTCACCCCCGGGGATGCCCGGGGCGATGCCGCCCTGCGGCAGGCGCTGGCAGGGTATCTGGCCGAGTACCGGGGCGTGCAGTGCGACCCGGAACAGCTGGTGGTGGGTGCAGGGCTGGAATATCTGCTGGGGCTGCTGGCCCCGCTGCTGCCCGGCCCTGCTGCCGTGGAGACCCCCGGCTACCCCCGCGCCCGGCAGGTGCTGGAAAACAACGGCGTGCCCTGCCGCTGCCTGCCGGTGGACGCGGACGGGCTGTCGCTGACCGCCCTTTCCGCCAGCGATGCGGCGGTGTGCTATGTCACCCCCAGCCACCAGTTTCCCACCGGGGTCACCATGCCCGCCGGACGCCGGGCAGAACTGCTGCACTGGGCGGCCCGCGCCCCGGGGCGGCGGTACATCATAGAGGACGACTACGACTCGGAGTTCCGCTTCGACACCCGCCCGCTGCCCAGCTTGCAGGGCATGGCGGGCGCAGACGGCCCGGTGGTGTACCTGTCCACCTGCTCCCGCAGCCTTGCCCCGGGCATCCGCATCGCCTATATGGTGCTGCCCCGGCAGCTGCTGGGCGCGTGGCAGGAAAAATACCGGCTCTACTCCGGCACGGTGGGACGGTTTGAGCAGCAGACGCTGGCGCGCTTTATCACCGGGGGCTATTTTACCCGACACTTAGCGCGGGAGCGCACCGCCTACAAAGCCCGGCGGGATGCGCTGGCGGCGGCGCTGCGCACCTCCTTTGCACCGGAAGAGCTGACCCTTGCGGGGCTGCACACCGGTCTGCACCTGTTGGCACAGCTGAAAGACCCGCCGCCGGACGCCGCCCTGCGGGCGGCTGCCCGGCAGTACGGGGTGCGCTGTTCCCTGCTGAGCGACTACGACCTGACCGGCACGGCACACTCTGCCGCCGGGACGCTGGTGCTGGGTTATGGCTCACTGCCGGACGCGGACTGCGCCGCCGCCGGGGAGAGGTTAAAAAAGCTCTGCACCGCCGCCCGGGAAGCATCGGACACCGTATAGTGCCCGCCCGCCCAGTCCCCGGGCAGGGCATCGGCGGTGATGTCCACCGGCTCGGCGCTGGTGGCTAAAAATTCCAGCGTGCGTTCCAGTGTAGCAAGGTCCACGGCGGTCAGACTGGTCAGCAGACTGCTGCTCACCTCCCGCAGACCCTGCGGCAGGGTGGTGGGCAGCAGCTCCAGCGCCTGCCGGAAAAAGGCATCCCACACCGCTGCCCGGGCGGCGGCGCTGCGCCGGGGCGAAAGAGAAGTGTCGGCATCCAGCGCCGCCAAAAAGCTGTGAGCATCGGCAGCGGAGATGCCCTGCACCCCGGTGCCCTTGCCGTACCGCGCCAGCTGCTCCGGGGTGAGCGCCCCGGTAAAGCCCACCCGCACTGCGCCGTACCGCGCCGCCAGCTTTGTCAGCACCGCCGGGGCGATGGCAAGATAGTCGGTATCCTCCGGCAGGGCGAATACCTCGCCCAGCGCTTCCCGGCAGCGGGCGGGTCCTGCGGCTGCATAACAGTCCGCAAGGGGGACGTTTTTGCCCCCAAAGGGCACTTCCAGCGCGGCGGGCACCGCCAGCAGATGGATGCAGTTCTGCCCGGCGTTCAGGTAGGCCAGCACAAAGCCCGGAGTCTCGTCTGCCACGCACAGCAGCACAGTGCACCGGTCTGTGGCTTTGGGCAGACGGATGGGCACCCCGCTCTGGCTTTTTGCGGCCTGCCGCAGACTGCTGCGCAGCTGGGCGCGGCTGAGCAGCACTGTGCCGCCCACCAGCGGCAGCAGCACCAGCAGGGCGGCGCACAGCGCCGCCCAGAAGGGACGCCAGCCGCTGCGTTTTGCGTGTTTCATGGCTCTTTCCTCCTTTTTGTGCATAAAGCATGACCCGGCGGGCGACCCTTTATGCAGAAAGGCAGGGATGCTGTATGGGTCAAACAGAAAAATCCAACGAAAAAGACCGTGAGGAGCAGGAGGATTTCTGGCTGACGCTGGAACCCCTTCCCGCCCCCGACCCCGACAAATCTCCGCTGCCCGCACCGCATGAGGAGTAATGGCGCTGCATAGGATGCAGTAAAAAAAGGGGGGATGGGATGCCAGAGCAGTTCATGCGGGGAGTCGAGGCTTTGAACGGCATCGTGTGGGGGCCGATGGGGCTGGGGCTGCTCTTCGGCACAGGGCTGCTGCTGACGGTGCGCACCGGGTGCTTCCAGCTGCGGCGGTGGGGCTACTGGATGCGGCATACCCTCGGCGCTATCCTGACCGACCGGAGCGTCACCGCCCATACCGCCCGCGAGGAACAGGCCATCAGCCAGTTCCAGAGCCTGTGCACCGCGCTGGCGTCCACCATCGGCACCGGCAACCTTGTGGGAGTGGCCACCGCCATTCTTTCCGGCGGGGCGGGGGCGGTGTTCTGGATGTGGGTCATGGCGCTGCTGGGCATGATGACCAGCTACGCCGAGAACGTGCTGGGTATCTACTACCGCCGCAAAGACCCGGCGGGCGGCTGGCGCGGCGGGCCGATGTACTACCTGCGGGACGGCCTTGGCGGCAAGCCGGGGCGGGTGCTGGCGGTGCTGTTTGCCGCGTTTTGTGCGCTGGCAAGCTTTGGCATCGGCAACCTGAGCCAGCTCAATTCCATCGCGGGCAACCTGAAAGCGGCTTTTGGCGTGCCGGAAGCCGTTACCGGCGCGGTGCTGGCGGCAGTGTCGGCGGTAATTTTGCTGGGCGGGCTCAAGCGGGTGGCTGCTGTAGCGGAAAGGCTTGTCCCCGCCATGGCGCTGCTGTACATCGTAGGTGCGCTCACCGTGGTGGCGGTGCACATCACCGCCGTCCCGGCGGCGCTTGCCGCTATCCTGAAGGGTGCGTTCGGGCTGCGTGCCGCCGGTGGGGGCATTGTGGGCTACGGGCTGTCCCGGGCGGTCACATGGGGCTTCAAGCGGGGTGCTTTTTCCAACGAGGCGGGGCTTGGCTCCTCGGTGATGGTACACGCGGCTTCCAACGTAAAAGAGCCGGTGCAACAGGGGATGTGGGGTATTTTTGAGGTGTTTGCGGACACCATGGTGGTGTGCACCCTGACGGCGCTGGTGGTGCTGACCTCCGGCTTTGTGGATCTGGACACCGGACGCATCGCCGCCGGGGCGGCGGGCAGTGCGCTGGTAGGGCAGGCTTTTGACGCCGTGTTCGGCACGCTGGGGTCAAAGCTCATCGCGGTGTGCATCCTGCTGTTCGCTTACTCCACCACCCTGGGCTGGAGCTGCTACGGCTGCAAGGCCGTGGAGTATCTCTTCGGCGCGGGGGCAGGAGCATTTTACCGGGTGCTGTTCGTAGCGCTGATGCCGGTAGGCGCAGTGATGCGGCTGGACCTTGCATGGACGCTTTCCGACACCTTCAACGGCCTGATGATGCTGCCGAACCTCATCGGCGTAATTGCGCTGTCCGGCACGGTGGTGCGCATCACCCAGAACTACCTTGCCCGCAAGCTGCACGGCAGCGCCGCGCCGCCGCTGTGGTCGGCGGGCGAGACGATTTAGAATGCGCTCCGCGTTGCTCTGCGCATCATCAGCGGAAAAAAGATTTTTAATTTGTGGGTTCTGAAAAGCCTGCGGGCTTTTCAGAACCCCTTTTTCACAAGTGGGGTCGTAACCGGAAGCAGTCGCGCCGCGGTTAGCGTCCTCGCCCTCTCCGTCATCGCTGCGCGATGCCACCTCTCCCAAAGGGAGAGGCCTTGGCAGTACGGTAAAGTTTCTGGTTTTGCCAAGGGCTCCCCCTTTGGGGGAGCTGGCGCGTTAGCGCCTGAGAGGGCGAGCTCGCTTTGTGCTGTGGTACAGCCTTGCGGCAACACCCCCTCCCGTGAAAAGGCAATGCTGGAAAATCCGCAGATTTTCCAGCATTGCAAATTTAAAAATATATTTCCGCTGATGATGCGCAGAGCAACGCGGAGCGCATTTTAAATCGTGCCGTGCCCGGCAGGGAAGAGGGTACAAAAAAACTCCCCCTTGCGGGGGAGAGGGCACGGCGCGCCGTGCTGGAAGGGAGTAGGGTTCAGTGTTCCTTTTTGCCCTGACGGTTCAGAACCCAGCCGACGGCAAACAGCAGCACACCGCTGCAGGCCAGCACCGGCACAGGCCAGTTCAGCTGACCAGTCTGGGGCAGAACGGGCTTATCCGGGTTGGAAGGGGAGACCGGGTTATCCGGGTTCTCGGGGCTTACGGGGTTGTCCGGGTTGCCGGGACTTACCGGGTTATCCGGTGTGCCGGGGCTCACCGGCGTATCCGGGGTGTCCGGCTGCTCCGGAAGATCCGGGGTGTCCGGCGGCGTGTCCGGCGTATCCGGGGGAGTGTCAGGGGTGTCTGGGGGCGTTTCGGGGGTGTCCGGCGGGGTCTCCGGCGTATCCGGGATGGTAGCGCCTACCTTGGGGGTGGCGTCCACATCGTAGATCCAGCTGTCGCCATCCGGCAGGGGAATGGACACAAGGAAGGGCTTGATGGCTTCGTAGCCGTGGGAAGCCTCGGTCTGCATGACCAGATACAGCCCCTGCGGCAGCTTGGTAAAGTCGGCATAGCCTTCCTCGTCAACGTTCTGCTGGGCGGCAACGGCGGGCACGGTGGGCAGATACTTTGCCAGCTGGTCAGCCAGCGTGCTGTCGGAAAGATCGCCCAGCGGCACGCCGCAGCCCGTAAAATCGCCGGTATAGGCGTAGGACAGGTTGCCGCCGGTGCGCTTGACGGCGGCAACCTGATACAGGGTCAGCTCGCCGCCGCGCAGGGGCACATCGTTGTGGGTGTCGTACAGACGGACGTGGAGCGAGCCCAGCCGCCCGGACACAAGGCTGGCACTGGTGGCAAACGCCGGCAGGGCGCAGCATACCACAAGGCACACAGCCAGCAGCACAGCTGCCAGACGATGACGCAGATCAATGCTTTTCATGTTCTTCACCTCTTGTTTTCTTGCGTTTGCGTGTGGAAAGCAGCATACCGATCAGCAGGATCAGCAGCATGGGCAGCGCCATGACGGGCGCAACGATGATAGGCTCTATCTTGAGCGCTTCGGCAGTAACACGGATGTGCTTGTACTGATCCGGGGTCTCCACGCGGTGGCCGCGTACCAGCAGGCGGTGGGTGTTGATGCCGTAGGGGGTGCAGGTCATCAGGGTGACGTAATCCTTGCCTTCGGCGATCTTCAGCTCGTCGGTCTCGGTGGGCAGCACGATGGAAATTTTGTCCACCTCGTAGGTGAGCACCCGGTCCAGCACGGTGATGGTAAAGGTATCGCCCACTTCCAGCTGGTCAAGGTTGGTAAACAGCTTTGCGCTTGGCAGGCCGCGGTGCGCCGAGATGACCGCGTGGGTGGACGCGCCGCCCACCGGCAGGCTGGTGCCCTCCAAATGGCCTGCGGCGATCTGCAATACGCTGTCGCTGGTGCCGTGGTAGATGGGCAGCTCCACGCCTATTTTGGCGATGGTGATGTAACCCATAATGCCCGTGCCGGTAATATCCAGCGTGTCGGCGTAGCCAGTAAGCTGATCCGGGCGGTAGAGCGCGTACTCGTTGGCGGCTACCTGTGCGTTAAAGGCATCGGCGGCGTCAAAGTATCCGCTGTAATCCGCATCGGTCATGTTGTCCACGTCCTGCGCGTAGCTTGCCACCGCGCGGGACTGGTTGCGCTGGTTGACGTAATCGCTGATGGTGGGGTATAACATCACGGATAGACCCACGAAAAAGACGAGGATCAGTATAATGGTGCTTTTGTTCTTTTTCATGGGCTACTCCCTAACGTTATAGTTTCAGGACCAGAGCAGGGGGCTTTGCAGCCCCGCTCTGTGCTGGGGAAAAGGAGAAGTTAGCGGTTCTCCATGCGCTTTTTGGTAATGAGCAGGATGGCTGCAGCAACCATCAGACCGCCGCCGATCACATAGAAGATGGTGGTGCCGATGCCGCCGGTGCCGGGCAGGGTAGTGCCGATATTATTGATGACATTCGTAGTCAGAGTGCCAGCGGTTTTATCAACACTAAAGGTGATTTCGCCAACCTTCTTGTCGCCGCTCAAAGAGGTCAGGATATCTTCACGACGCTCGGTTTCCCAAGTGATAGTATGATCAGCGTTGACAGTAAAGGTGATGGGGCTGATGGTGTTGTAGTGGGCGGGGGTTACAGTCTCGGTCAGCGTGTACTCGCCGTCATCCAGACCGGACAGCGTAAACTGAGTTTCGCTAGAGTCGATGGTCATAGTCTTGACAACATCCGTGCCGTTCTTGGTCTTTTTGGTCAGAGTGAACTGTGCACCTACCAGAGGATTATTGTCCTGATCGACCTTATTCACGACCACCTTGTAGGTAAAGACGATGACGTTATCCCAAGGAGTTGTGCCCGTGCCGTTACCGCGCGGGTTGTTGGAGTACTCCAGCTTTGCCGTGTTGACGTTGCCCTGTGCGCCCAGAACAGCGTTCCCGTTCAGCGTGGACTCGTAGGTAACGGTAATGATAGATTTAGCAGTAACACTGGGAATATTTTTCAGATCATCAAACACGATCTCAAAGGTGCAGCCATCGGCCGGGTTGGTAACGACAGTATAATTGCTAGCATCAATCTTAGTACCGGTCTCTTCATCGCCAACAAAAACTTTCACAGAGCTGGGGTCAAAGGTCAGACCCTTTTCTTCCACATCGTGGAAAGCGTAGTAATACGTCTTATAGGAATCAAAGTCCTTGGAAACAGTGCCCTGCAGGCGGAAGGGGATTTTATCGTCGATATCATAGTCGGCAGAATCCTGCCAGCCGGTAATAACGCCGGTAGTATCGTTGGTGTCCTTCAGCTTTTTGGTAAATTTAGGAACCTCATTGCTCTTCGGCTCGATGGTAACATTGCCAACAACGGAAACGATGTAAGGGGTATAAGTTTCAGAGGAAGGCACAGAGCCGTCCTTGTCCTTAATCAGGTAATAGCCGCCAACAACTTCAACAGAACCACCGTTTGTAATGGTCTCTACAGGATTGGTCAGAGTGACATATTTATCGATAACGTCAAGCTTATCACTGTCGCTTGTGTAGGAAGCAACCTTGGAAAGTGCGTCCAGAACAGTCTGCTCAACAGCATCACCAGCCGTACCAGTGCCGTTTTTGCCCCACTTGATGTTGGTGAGCATGGACGGTTGGAGTGCATCATAATCACCGGTAAAGATCTGGTAGATCTCGTAGGTGTGACCGTTTTTAGGTGCGGTGATCGTGTACTTGGTAACAGCAGCAGTGCTGGTAGAGCTGCTGCCATCTGCAAACGCCGGGATCGCCATGGCGCAAACCATAGCAACTGCCAGCAGCGCAGCCATGAGTTTCTTCATTGCTTTTTTCATGGAAAAAGCCCCTTTCTTTTTTCTGCCCCTTGCCGCCCCCTGCATTTTGCACAGGGGGGGAGGGGTGTAGTTTTGTTCGGACTATCGCGTAAACTTTGCGCTGGGCGGGCGGGGTTTAAGCTCCGGGCGTCCGGCAGGGAAGTGCAGTTTAGTCATCTGCCCTCCCTTCGCGTCTGCGCTTGCGGTGGATAAAGCTGTATGCCAGCGCAGACAGCATCATTGTGCCGCCCACGGCTGTGTACGGGAGTGTACCGGACCCGCCGGTAGAGGGAAGTTCGTAGTCGGCGTTGTCGGTCTCGGTATTGGTAAAGGTGAGGGTGTTGCCCACCGTTACGCCTTCCGGCTGGTCGTAGACTACGGTAAAGCGGGAAGAGTTGCCGTCCTTCTCTTCGATATAGAAGGTGTAGTCATTCAGGTATTCGTCTGCAATGGGTACAGTGGCTGTCCAGTTTTTGCTCTTCAGCAACGTAACGGTGTTTTGATGCGGATAAAGTGTTGCAGTGCTCTTGTCAGCACCGGTCTTATAGCAGTACAAGTACACCTCTACTTCATCCAGCTTTGCCTGTGCCGCTGTCAGGGTGTTGTTATCCTTATCGCGCCAGTGCTTGATGATGGTCAAACTGTTGGCGGTGTTGGGCACAAACAGCTCGCTGGCCTTGCCATTGGCGCAGAAGAGAACCGTGTTCGATTCCGGGACACCGGCTGCGCTGTTAGAAGCATAGCTGCCTACGGCGGCGTTATAGGCTGTGGCTTCGTCATAGCCGCTAGCCTGATAGATAAAGTAATACGGAGCGGATGCCTTGCTGTAGCCTGCGGGTGCTTTTGTCTCCGTAAGCCGGTACAAAGTGTTTTCCTTCAGGCCGTTCGTTGATGCAAAGTAGAAGGTCAGCGTGCCGTTGGCATCTACCCCAGCTTCGTGTTGGACGGGATCCCAACCACCGGTGCCGGAATTGAAACGATCCAGAGCGAAGGTTGCACCCGTCAGGGCGTTTGAATAGTTGCGCTTATCCACCTTGTAGACAGTCAGCTTAGCCTGATGCACAACGGAGGACGCACCAACCCTTTCAAGCACGAAGTCTTTGATTGAAGCACTTCCGCCGGAAATTTTTGCTTCGTTGCTCAGGTTGATATTGGCGGTAGCGTTGGTAACATATTCATATTCCAGCACAAGCGGTGTTGAATCCGGCAGGGTAAAGGTGGTGGTGTAGGTGGGGTAACCGCTGCTATCTGTACCCAACACCGGCCGGGTGTAGCCGTACTCGACTTTGGATATTTCTTGTTTGGTATCTGCATTATACAGCTTTACGCTGAAAATATCCAACGATGCCTGAACGCTTGCGTGCTGTACGGTAAGAATATCGGTCAGGGTGACCGTGGTGCTGGTGGGGTCAAGGTCTTTGGCAGCGGGGTTGATGGTCAGGGTGTACTTTACGCGGCTGTCGTTTTTTTCTCTGACCTGCAAGGCTTCCTTTTTAAGCACATCGACCTTTTGGGTGACCTTTACATCGACCTTGTCCTGTTTGTTTTCTTCCTTCCACTTGATCTTGTTGGTGTAGAGGAATTCATCAAACTTGACGTTGCTCCAACGGGGATCTGTCAGCTCGGCCTGATAGCACAGCACCAGCTCGGTATAGCCCTGCTTTTTGAGTTCAGCAAAGTCGAGCTGATCCAGCCCATCAATGTGGAACGTAATGGTCTGCCCATCCTCTGAACCCTCGGCGGGGGTGTTGATCTCAAGCTTGCTCGGGTCTGCGAAGTAGTTCTGAATACTCCTTTCACCAGAACCCTTCAGGGGCAGCTTTTCAGACCAGACGCCATTACCGTAGCCGTTGATGAACACGATGGCAGCCGATGGGTTGTTGGTGGTGCGGTAAGTGAGACCCTTGGGAAGCGTATCGGTCAGGGTGATCTTTGCGGGCAGGGTATCGCTTACAGAAGAGAAATCCAGAAGGATCTGATATTGGAGTACCTTGTTCTGGAAATCAGAATAATTGGGGGTAAGCGTACCGCCGGAGGAGTAATCCGGAGCGCCGCACCAGTAGATAATATTGTTGACAGAGTCAGATTTATTTACCATCTTGACGCCCTTGGACATCTTAAGGCCGGTACTGGGCTTCTGGTAATCGTAACTGACACTGTTTCCATTCAGCTGATTGGAGATAGTAATACGGTCGCCTTCCGACAGATCGCTTATATCCACCTGTGTGCTGTATTTCAGCGTCAGCTGGCTGAGGGCAAGGGGGCAATTTGTGGTGTCAAGCTCGATCTTGAAGGAACGCACCTGCGTGGTATCGTCAGTAGAAGAGACAGGATTTTGCCACCACTCATTCGAATAGTACGTTACTTTAAACGTGATATCCGACCTCTGTGTGAGGGCATTATAATTCAGTGTGTATTCCTGCTCCCCACTGGTGTAGGTGAGGTCAAAGCTTTGCTCGATCTGCTTTTGCAGCTCGCTGGCAATGCCATAGTGGATATTTTTGCCATTGAACCAGTAGCCACCGATATTATCCTTGATCTCATACGTTCCCTTGCCGGGGATCGCAGCGGTGATCGTCCAAGGTGCTGCCAGAAGGTTCGGGTGGTCAGCGTCCTTCGGGACAAGCTTGCCGGATGCAGTTTTTTGCGGGCTGAAGCTCTGACCGCCCTGACCGCCGCCAGAGGGATTGAACGTCTTTTCGTCGGTAAACTTGTTGCCGCCGGGCTGCTTGCTGTACTCGGCCTTGTTTTTCACCGAGGTGACGCCTGCCGGGAGAGTGGTCTGATACTTGAACTGATACAGCTTTGCATCACTGCCAGCAGGGAAGGTGTAGGTAAAGGTGGATGTGCCAGCCGCATTATTGACGGTATCAATCTTACGATTAGACCAAGTGTAACCATCGTGCTCCAGTTGCACATACAGTTTGACATCGCCTTTAATCGTTGCACCGTTATCAAGGGTATCTGTTACAGTGTAGCCGTTCAGGTCAGAGCCGGTAGGGTTCTTTACAGTGACGATCCAGTCGATGCATTTGTTTGCGGAATCGTATGCGCCCTGTTCTTTTGTAATAAGACTGTCCAGCTTAACGGTACGATCGTCTTGTTTGTTGCCGTTATCGGTAGTTGCGGTGTTTTGGAGCTCTGAGTAACAGGTACGGGTGGTAAGAACATCGTAGGTCAACTCGTAGCGTTCACCGGCCTTGAGTTCGTCAAGACCTTTGATCTGGAAGGTCTTTTCGTAGCCGCTGTATTTGCTATCGGCGTTCTTTGTGAAATCCGGTGTGCAGGTGACGGTTTCGAAAGTGCCGTCCGCTTTATACTTTTTCAGCTCAAAGGAATACTTGTCATACTCAGCCTGAATGTCACCATTTACGCGCTTCAGACCGTCCCAGATCTGCACCTTTTCGTCCCAGCCATGCTCCGAGCTTACCGTGACTGTATAGCTGATCTTGGTCTTGCCATCGGAAGTTTCTTGGATCGTGCCGTCATCATTCAAGGGCTGGCTCTTCTCGATCTTGATATCCTGATACTTTTCCAGCGTGATCTCCGTGCTGCTGCCGGGGAAGTGGAACGTTTTATTCTCGGTAGCAGACTCCTTGCTGTACGTCCAATCGTAACTGAACTGGCCACTAAAGGTTTCCGCCGGGTTGAAATAAGGAGAGTCAATATCAAAGACAAGCGTAGTGGTGCCGTTCTTGTGAAAATACTGTGTGCCTACTTTGTTGCCAGCACGATCATAAATCTCTGTGTCTGTTTCTGCCTTCGGGCACAGTTCGGCAGGCAGGTTATAGGTCAGAACGTTTTTTCCATTTACTTTTTCCAGCACACCGCCGGCAATTTGATAGTCGAAGGTAAAATAGACGGATTGATCAGCCTTGACCGTAAAATTATCAGTCTGTTCGGTGTTGTCGATCTTAAAGGTATATTTGGTAATGCCGCCCTTTTTCATACCTGTGGAGGTTGTCTCGCCCGCAGGCGTTTCCACAAAGTAATCAAGGTAGGTCGGTTCTTCCGTCGTCATCAGCGTGGGCGCACGGTTCGGGCGGCTAGGCAGCTGGCCGCCGTATGTGTCGGCGTACTGAGCGGCGGCAACATCCACCACACCCACGACCTCGGTGTTGAACAGTGTTACCTCAGCCACCTTGCCGTCCACGTCGCCGGAAATAACGGTCAGCGTGTCGGCGTCGCTGTCCACACTGCTCACGATGCCCACGGTCTCCACGGGCAAAGCGTCGGTCACGGTGGTGGTCTGCGGCTCAGCAGCGGGGGATACCACGCTGGGGGCAAGGGTGTCCGCGCCGGACACGGAGGTCACGGTGCTGGGTGCAGCGGTGTCGGCGCTGTCCACCGGCTTTTCGGCGGGCTGCTCCGGCTGCGGGTCAACGGGATCGGGGGTAAGCACAGTGTCCTGCGTGCCGGAGGTGGCTGCGGTATCCTGTGCGCCGGTGCTGTCGTCAGCACTGGGGGCTGCATCCTGCGCAGAAACGCCGGAGCCCTCAAGCTCTGCGCTGTTTTCAAACTCTGCATCCACGCTGAACTGGTCGTCCAGATCCGGCTCTGCACTGTCGGCGCTGCTGTCCACAGCCACGGTGCGGGTGACGTACTTATTATAAATAACGATGTCGCCGGGCTAGGCGGCGCTGCCGTCCTCTTCCAGCAGCCAGTCCATGCCGCTCATGGAGCTGCGCAGGGCAAGCACGCTGGCCTCCTGCGGGATGGCGCTTTGGGGAATCTCGGCGTACTTCAGGCAGTAGGCAAGGAACATCACGTCCCACTCGCCGTAGGCATTGCCATAGGACTGACCGTAGCGGGAATAGTAGCGCAGGGTGACGCCGTCCGCCGGGTCGATCTCGAAGTTTTTCTCGCTCTGCTCGTAGCCCAACTGGGTCTTTGCCACGCTGAGCAGATCCTTGTTCCACTCGCCGGTGATCACGGCATCGGCGTTGGCGGCCTGCCACTCCTCGGGGGTCTCAAGGTCGGCAGAGGTATCGCTCAGGCAGCTTACAGTGTGGTGATGCTCCGGCAGGGGGCACACCAGCACTTCCTCGTAGCAGGCGTCGGTGTGGTGGTGGTAGATGGGCTCCACAGTGTCCACCACCGGCTCCAGCGCCACAGGCTCTGCCACCGCCATGGCCACCAGCTCGGCGGTCTGGGTGGGCTCTACCACCTGCTCCACAAGCTCGCCCTCTTCCAGGCCGCAGGTCAGCTCGTACTCGGTGGTGTAGCAGCTTTCATCGTGGGTATGCTCAAATTTTTCACAGATCAGGGTGCCGTCCTCGGGGTCGTAGCAGTCATCATCGTGGACGTGCTCTTCCTCCATGCAGGTCAGGGTCTGCACTTCGGTGTAGCAGTCATCGGTGTGCTCGTGGGGCACAAACTCGATCTGCGGCTCCAGCTCCAGCGGCATGATCTCTTCCTCGGCGCTGCTCTGGGCAGCACTGGCGGCGGCAGCTTCGGCAGCGGCAACTTCGTCCGCATTTTCAAGCTGGCCTTCCGTGTAGCCGCAGATCAGCACCTTGTCGTAGCAATCCGCCGTGTGGGCGTGCTCCACCTCGCCGCACTGGTACTGCGCGGTCATAGAGATGCCAACGCCGTGCAGCTGCCAGTTGACGAACAGGGTGGTGATCATGGCAAGCGCCAGCACAAATGCGGTGTAGCGCCGCAGCGTGTGCCGGTTTTCGCGGAACTGCTCCTTGTAGGTTTTAAGGATGTCGTTCATAACTTAGAGTACCTCCTCCCGGGCTCAATGGATCAACGAGAAACTGGACAGGGGCCATACCCTTAAAAACACCCTGCCAATGATCTGACTTTTTTCCACGCAGCCTATCACGCTGCTGCGGCTGTCGATGGATGTGGAGCGGTGGTCGCCCAGCACGAAGTAGCGGTTTTCCGGCACCTGATAGGGGAACCGGATGTCGCATTCGCCCACGGTCAGCGCGTCCACATAGGGCTCGTCCAGCACCTCGCCGTTTACCGAGACCACGCCGTTCACGTCCATATCGATCACATCACCGGGCTGCCCGATGATGCGCTTGAGCAAAAGCTTGTTCTGCCAGTAAAACCCGCATAACTCACCGTTTTCAATGTGGTTGGATTTTACCAGCAGGATAATGTCCTTGTCGTTCAACGTAGGGTTCATGCTGTCGCCGGAGACCTGAAGCACCGGTAAAAACAGCGTAGCCAGCAGCACGGCCGCTGCGGCCACCACCACCAATATATAGACCGTACTGCGCAGCACCCGCTGGTAGCGGTTCTGGTACGCAAGACGTTCACGTTCTGCGGCCACTTCCTCGGTGGAGGGGATGGAAGCAAACCGGATATCGCGTTTTTTCATGTTTCCTCCGAAGGCTGGCTGTCGGCGCTGCGGTACTGGTCCAGCAGCGCGTTGGCCTTGCGGTCAAATGTCTGCCAGCGCTGCTGCACCTCCTGCTCGGCCTGCTCTACCATGGCGCTGCATTCCTGCCGGGTCTGCGCCTTCAGGCTGTCGGCGTCTGCCTGTGCCTGCTCCAGAATGCGTTTGGCCTCGCTGCGCGCCTGCGAAAGGGTGTTGGCAGCGGCGGCGTCGGTGTCTGCAAGGTTGGCCTGCACCGAGTGCAGATAGTCATCGGCGGCGGCCTGCGCGGCGGCGAACACGTTGTTCAGCTCCAGCGCAGCCTGCGCGATGGAGCCGGCCTTTTCCAGCCGGAGCTGCCGGTCCTGCAGCTGCGCGGTAAGCGCGGCGTTCTGCGCCTTGAGCTGATCCTCGCTCTGCTTCAATGCATAAATAATCTCTATCAGTTCAGCGCGGTGCATCCGCCGCAGTTCACGATCTGCCATGTATGTCCAAACTCCCAAACTATAAAGTACAAGCCAACGAAAAGGTTTTCGTAAACTACGAAAATACTTAACGAAAACGGCTTAAAATGCGCTTGCCGCCATAGGATTTGCGGGGTGTAAAGGGTGCGGAAGCGCTCCTTTACAAGCTACCTTATTTTACCACATCCCATGTAACAACAATATAACAAAACAGACACAAAATCAAGAGATAACGCCGAAAAAATATCGCATTTTTTTATATTTTGTGTGTATTTTTCCCAAAAACGACTGCAAGACCCCAAAAACTTAAAAAGTTTGTTCATAATTTTGAGATGTGAAGTTTTACACACTACTGTGCTGAACTGCTGCGCGCACGAAAAAACGGGAGCCGCACTTTTTCGAAAAAAAGCGCGGCTCCCGTATGCAGACTTTGGGGTCAGCCTTTTACTTGCCAAAGCTGGTCAGCAGGCTGTTCAGCGAGACAAAGGACTGGTAGATGACGTTGACGTTGTTGATGATGGAGCTTGCACCGGAGAAGATGCGGGCGATGTAGTTGAACACCTTGCCAACGTCCAGGAAGGACTGGTAGGCGCTGCTTGCACCGCCGTCCAGATAGGTCATCTCCTCGGCGTCGATCACGGCGTAGCTGGCGGGCAGTTTCATGGTAGAAGTAGTCATGGTAAGATCCCTTTCTTCATTGGTATCAATGCGTTTTACAGCGTTGTTCAGAACATGGTGGAGACCAGCAGGGTGGTAAGCAGGGCACCGGCTACCAGTGCTGGCCCTACATACTTCTGCCACTGAATCGCGGCGGGCTGGGTGGCGGGCTGCGGCACGGTGGAAGCACCGGCCTTGGCGATCCAGTGTGCGTAGATGGTAGCGTCGGAGGTGAACACGGTGGAAGTGGTCACCTTGCTGCCGCCTACCGGCTCGGTGTACCAGCCGTCAAAGGTGTAACCCGTCATGGTAGGCTGCTCGGGCGTGCTCTCCAGTTTGCCGGACAGGTTCGTGTAGGTTACCACAGTAGAGCAGATGCCGCCTTGGGCATCCATACCAATGGCGAACACGTTCTGTTCCTTTTTGCTCCCTGAAGTGTTGCCGGCAGCAAACGCAGCCGGCAGCGCACAGCACAGCAGGGTGAACAGGCAGATCCCGACCACCAGCGTTTTCAGGAATTTTTTCATGAGATCCCTCGCTTTCCTTCACAAAGATGGAGACCCTGCCCCACCCGGGCGCAGCCCGGACAGCGGAGAAGTTTCTTCAATCTATATTTATCACATCCAGTGTACCAGAACCGCAACAAAAAATACAGCTTTTGGCTGAAAAAATAATAAAAATTATGAAAAAAACGATTTTTACCCTTGCAAGATGAATTTTATGCCCCGATAGACCGCATTTTTTGAAAATCGCATCCTTTAAAACTTGTCTTTCGTAAAAACATGGCAGGAAATGGAAAGCATAAAAACAGCGTCTAAAAGCCCAAAAAACGACAAAAAACGCCGCAAACGCTCTAAGTGCTGCGGGGAAAAGGCTGCAAAAATGCAGTGTCCCTCTTGTGGAACGGCAGAAAATATGCTATACTTAGCTGCACGATGCGCCATCGCCAAGCGGTAAGGCAGGGGACTTTGACTCCCCCATCGTAGGTTCGACTCCTGCTGGCGCAACCAGAATGCCCCGGCGGCCTTTGCGGCTGCCGGGGCATTTTTGCGTCTGTTCAATAGCGGCGGTGGATCTTTTTAGTGGGTTTGCGGCGGTTCCAGTTGGCACACAGCAGCCACAGCCCGTAGATCAGGGCGGCGATCAGGCTGAGCACCAGCACCACCTTCAGGTACAGGCTGGTCAGGAACTCCTTCACCTTGTCCACCCCGAACAGCAGCGGGTTGCGGGCTACGTCCTGCCCGGCGATCAGATCCACCACGCCGATGGTCTCGCCTGCCAGCTTCAGCTCCACTGTGCCCACCACATCGCCCTGCTGGATGGGGGCGCAGACGTAGTCCGGCAGGTGGAAGTATTTCTGGGTGACGGTGCCGTCGCTGGTGGAGGGCAGCAGGGTCATCATGCTGTCGTTGGGGTACAGCTGCAAGGTGTCTGTATCGGAGGAATACTTTACCGGGATCTCCGCAATGGTCAGGTCGGTGTCCAGTGCAGCCTGAATGGAAAAGCTGTCGAACACCCAGTCCATCAGTTTGACTGTCTCAAACAGGGCGGGACGGCGGTTGGCGTAGCCAAGGGTATCGCAGCTGTCGGGGCTGTCCATCACGCAGAAGATATAGGTGGCACCGTCCTTATTGCCCCATGAAACATAACTTTGGGTGCCGGTATCGTCTTTAAAGGCGGTCACATTGCACATGCCGCCCTGCATGGCGCTGCGGTAGTAGCTGCCGCCGCTGGCCTTGCTCAGCGCCGCGTTCTGGCTGACCAGCACCGAGGAGGAGCGGTGCTTCTCCTTGGCGGGCATGGTAAAGCTGGGCGCACCGGACACCTCTACAAAGGCGTCAAAGCTCATAAGGTAGCGCAGGATCAGGTACATATCCACCGCGCAGGTGGTGTTGCCGCTGTCGATGCCGCAGGCGTCCGTCCAGCTGCTGGCGGTGGTGCCGATGCGCTTGGATAAGGTGTTCATCTGCGCCACCCAGCCGTCCAGATCGCCGCCAGAAAGGGTGTATGCCACACCCATGGCTGCCTCGTTGGCGTTGCGGGTAAGCATGGCGTACATGGCTTCGCGGTAGGTGAAAGTCTCGTTGGAGCGCATATCTGCGTTATTGGTATTATAAACATAGTCCGAGATGGCAAAGGGCATCTGGAAGGTGTTGTCCAGTTGGTCGGCGTAGTTGGTCAGCAGTACGGCAAGAGTCATATATTTGGTCAGACCGCCGGCAGACACCTGCTTTGTGCTGTCTTTATCGTAGACGATGATGTTGGTATCGGTGTTCACGATATAGGCGCTTGCAGCCTGCACCTGATACACCGGGCTGGGGTCGAACATGGCCCCGGCGGGCAGCACAAGGCAGCTGAGCAGAAATACAAATGAAAGAACCAGTGCAAAAATACGTTTCATGTGGACAATTCCTTTAAAAAGCGATAAAATATACTAGATAAGGCCGCGCAGTACAGCGCGCCGGAAGATCAATTTTGCAGCAAGTGTGCTGTGTTCTATAATAATAACAGGTTTGCCGGGGTGTTACAAGAGCCTTGCGGTGTTTTACACCGTTCTTTCGCCCCGGCAGGGAGGGCAGGAATGGTATATCTTACAGGGGATACCCACGGCGATATCCAGCGCTTCAAGCAGGGCAAACTGCGCTGGCTGGGCAAAAAGGACACCGTGGTGGTGCTGGGAGATTTTGGCTTTGTATGGGACGGCAGCGCCGCAGAGCGCAAGCGGCTGGACTGGCTGCGCAAGCGCCCCTACACGGTGCTGTTTCTGGACGGCAGCCACGAAAACTACGACCTGCTGGCACAGTACCCGGAGACCGAGCTGTTCGGCGGCAGGGTGCAGAGCCTTGGCGGCAACGTGTACCATGTGTGCCGGGGCAGCGTGCTGGAGCTGGAGGGCAAGACCTATCTCTGCTTCGGCGGCGCGGAAAGTCAGGATAAGGACGACCGGGAGCCGGGCGTGAACTGGTGGAAGCAGGAGATGCCCAGCGACGAGGAGTACGACACCTGCCGCCGCAACTTAGAGGCGGTAGACTACAAGGTAGATTATGTGCTGACCCACGATGCACCAAGCAGATTTTTGGATTTTACCGCTCTTGCCCTTGGCGAAAGCAACCGTCTGCACCTGTTTCTGGACGAAATATTGCTCAAGCTGACCTACGAAAAATGGTTTTTCGGCTGCTACCACAAGGATGTGCAGCTTTCCACCAAGAGCCGGTGTGTGTTCTGTGATGTCATCCCCATGGGCGAGCGGCGCACCGGACTGTTCCACCGATAGGAGGGAATATGCAGGTCACAATAAAACTTGCCACCCGGGAGGGTGCGGCGCACATCAGCGGCATTCTGGCGGGCTTTACCTTGCTGGCAAAGCGCGGGGAGCTGACTTTGCGGGTGCAGGACGAGCGGCAGGGCAGTCCCCTTGCACGGGAGGCGCTGCTGGAAACCGAGATCAACGGCCGCACGGTGGTGTTCGATCTGATGGACGGCTACTTCTACAACGACCCGGCGGCGGTGCTGGCACTGTTCCACCGGGCGGATGTGGTGTTCAAGCGCAGCTTTTCGGCGGAGAAGAACCGGCAGTTCCCGGGCGATATTTCTGCAAAGCTGCGGCCATTGGGGCTGAACTACTACGTTACCTGCCCGGGCTCGCCGCTGGAAGCGGAGCGCAGCGCAAAGAGCCGCCTGAAGCAGTGGGCGCTTTCCACCCGCTGCTACCCGCAGGACTTTGAAGCCTGCCTGACCCGGGTGCGCAAAAAGCCGCGCATCCTCTTTCTGACCCGTCTGTGGGACCCGGATGAGCCGGCGGTGCGGCAATACCCGGAACTGCAGGCAGAGTGGCGGCAGGTGAACGCCGACCGCATTGAGCTGCTGCACCGGCTGCAAAGCGCCTTCCCGGAGCAGTTCACCGGCGGCGTATCCGACAACGCCTGTGCCCGGCAGCTGTGCCCGGAGCTGATCGTGCCGGACAAGCTGACCGGCAAGCGGGCGTATCTGCACCGGATGCAGCACACGGAAATTTGTGTAGCTTCTACCGGACTGCACGGCTCTACCGGCTGGAAACTGGCCGAGTATGTGGCGGCGGGACGCGCGATCGTCACCGAGCCGCTGCGGTACACCCTGCCGGGCGGCTTTGAAGAAGGGAAAAACTATAAAACTTATACGTCCCCGGCGGAGTGTGAGACGCAGCTGCGGCAGCTGCTGGCAGACCCGGCGGCGATCTTGGCTATGGCGCAGCACAATGCGGCGTACTATCAAACGTGGCTGCGGCCGGAGCAGCAGGTGCGGCAGGCTTTGCGGCAGCTGGAAGCAGGGGAGAGATAAGGGGGAAAATGGGGTATGGAAGAACAAAAGCGGCACAGCGGCTTTGAGACGATGCGCATCCTCAGTATGGTGATGATCGTGCTGATGCACGGCATCGGGCACGGCGGGCTGGGCAGTGCGGCACCGCAGGGGACAGCGGCATTCTGGATATACTGGCTGCTGTTTATTCTGGCGCGTGTATCCACCAACTGTTTTGTAATGCTTTCCGGCTATTACCTGTCGGAGCGCAAGGGGCCTGTTCATGCCGGGCGGCTGTTCCACATTGGGGCACAGGTGTGGTTTTACTCCATGCTCACCTTCTGCGTTGCGGTGAAAGCGGGGGCGGTCCCGCTTTCGGCTGTTGCACTGCTCCGGGCACTTTTACCCCTTACCTCCAACGGCTACTGGTTCGCTTCGGCCTATTTCCTGATGTATCTCTCGGTGCCGGTGCTGAACGCGGTGGTGCAAAGCCTTGACAGGCGGCAGTACAAAACACTGCTGCTGGTGGCGCTGTTGCTGCAAAGCGTGTGGGGCACGCTGTTCTACTGGGCAACGGATGCGACCTTTGTGAATAACGGATACAGCTTTATCTGGTTCTATACCTTGTATTTTATGGCTGCCTATTTCCGCAAATACCGGGTGACCGTGCCCAGCGGGCTGTGCCTGCTGGCGTATCTGGCGGCTTCGGCGGCGGGATTTTTCAACCGGATGCTGGCGCTGCGGGTGGAAAACGCTTTGCACCTGAACGGCTTTGTGAATACCGTCAACGGCTATCAGGCACTGGCTACGGTTATCGCTTCGGCAGCGATGTTTTTGCTGTTCCAGAATATCCGCATTCGTTCAGACTACTGGCGGCGCTGGGTCTTTCGGCTGGCACCGCTGTCCTTTGGGGTGTATCTGCTGCACGACAGCGATTTTACCCGGGCGCTGCTGTGGCAGCTGGTAGACCTGCCCCGGTTCGGAGGGGCGCTGCTGCCCTCGCTGGCTTACCTGACCGGTGCGGTGCTGCTGGTTGCCGCTGCGGGCTACGCAGTGGATGCCGTGTATCAGCGGCTCTACCGCCTGCTGCGTCTGCCCGCACTGGAGGAAAAGGTGGATGTTTTTGCAACCCGCATCCTGCAAAGGATCGTCGGGAGCAAGGAAACGTAAAGAAAAGCGCTGTCGCACGAGTTTTTCGTGTGACAGCGCTTTTTTAGTTCATCGGCCCGGCCTTGTCAAACATCTGCTGCACCTGCGCAGCCAGCAAAGCGTGGGCAGGGCTTTCCAGCAGCGGGTCGGCGGCCAGCAGGGCGGCGGCTTCGCTCTGGGCGGCGTGCAGGGTGCGGGTGTCGTTCATCAAATCGGCGATCTGCAGGGTAGGCAGACCGTGCTGGCGGCTGCCGAAAAAGTCGCCGGGGCCGCGGGTCTCCAGGTCGTACTGTGCCACGGCAAAGCCGTCGGTGGTGGAGCACAGGAATTTCAGCCGCTTCTGCACGGCTTCGCTGGTGTTGTCGCTGACAAGGAAGCACCAGCTCTCGGCTGCGCCGCGCCCCACTCGTCCGCGCAGCTGGTGCAGGGCACTCAGACCGTAGCGTTCGGCGTTTTCGATCACCATCACGCTGGCGTTGGGCACGTCCACGCCCACCTCAATGACGGTGGTGGACACCAGTGCATCCAGCCGCCCGGCCTTGAAATCCTCCATGACGGCGGCTTTTTCCTTGGGTTTCAGCTTGCCGTGCATCAGCCCCACCCGGCGGTCGGGCAGCAGCGCCTTGGCAATGTCCTCGTAGTAGGTCTTGACGGCGTTCAGCCCGCCGTCCGGCACATCCTCGATGGCGGGGCAGACCAGATACACCTGCCGCCCTTTGTCGATCTCGCTGTCCAGAAAACGGTACAGGTCTCGCCGCCGCTTGCCGGTGATGCACCGGGTCTTGACCGGGGTGCGTCCGGGGGGCAGCTCGTCCAGAATGGAAATGTCCAGATCACCGTAGATCAAAAGCCCCAGCGTGCGGGGGATGGGGGTGGCGCTCATGACCAGCAGGTGCGGGTTTGCGGCCTTTTCGGCCAGCGCGCCGCGCTGACGCACCCCAAAGCGGTGCTGCTCGTCAATGACCGCCAGACCCAGCCGGGCAAACTCCACCCCTTCGCTCATCAGAGCGTGGGTGCCCACCACAAGGTCGGCTTCGTCATTGCGGATAGCGGCCAGTGTGGTGCGGCGGGCAGCGGCTTTCATGCCGCCGGTCAGCAGGGCGACCCGCATCCCGAAGGGGGCAAGCAGCCGGTTCAGCCCCTCAGCGTGCTGTGCGGCCAGAATTTCGGTAGGAGCCAGCAGCGCGGCCTGATACCCCGCCCGGATGCACGCCCAGATGGCGGCAGCAGCTACCAGCGTTTTGCCGCTGCCCACATCGCCCTGCAACAGGCGGTTCATGGCGGTATCGCCCGCCATATCGTTTAAAATTTCCTCCACTGCGCGGCGCTGCGCCCCGGTGGGGGCAAAGGGCAGACTCTGCCAGAAAGGAGCTGGGTCGGCGCGGCGCATAGGTGCCCCGGTGGCGGCAGCGCCCCGGCTGCGCATCCGCCCAATGCCCAATTGCAACACCAACAACTCTTCGTAAATGAGCCGCCGCCGCGCCGCTGCGGCCTGCTCCTCGGTGGCAGGGCAGTGGATGGCGCACACCGCTTCGGCCTTGGGGAGCAGACGGTATTTTTGCAGCATCTCCGGCGGCAGCGGATCTGGCAGCAGCTCTGCATGGGGCAAAAGCTGCCGGATGCAGCGGGAGATGGCGCTGCTGGTAAGCCCCTCCGTCTGGGGGTAAACGGCTTCAAAGGGGGCGGCCTGGATCTGCTCGGCGGTGCGCACCTGCGGGTTGACCATCTGGCGGCGCAGCATCCCGCCGGTAACGATGCCCTGAAAATAGTATTCCTGCCCCAGCTGCAATTTCTGGGTGGCGTAGGGGTTATTGAACCATGTGATCTCCAGACTGGCTACATCGTCCCCGGCAGTGATGCGCTCCATCCGCCGCCCGCCTGGCAGGATGCGTCCGCCGGGCTTTGCGAATACCTCGGCCTTCACCACACATTCGGTGTCGGCGGGGGCTTCTGCGATGGAGTAGGGCTTGGAAAAGTCGATATACCGCCGGGGGTAGTGGCACAGCAGGTCTGCCAGCGTTACAATGCCCAGCTTCTCGAACCGTTCTGCGGTCTTGGGACCCACCCCTTTCAGGTAGCGCACCGGGGTGTCCGGCGTTAAGGTAGTGCGGTTTTCGGTGGGCATGGCGCTTCAACTCCCTTCCAAGCGTAGTATAGCCATTGTAACACGGACGGGGAACAGATGCAAACACTTTGCCTTTGCGCGGCAGCTGTGGTACACTGAATAGAAAAAAGAGAAGGGGGAGATACCATGGAGATACGCAACGCAACTACGGAGGATCTGCACGCTATTGCCGCCGTGGAGGCAGCCTGTTTTCCGGCAGCAGAGGCTGCCACGGCCGAGGAATTTGCCGGACGGCTGGCACACTATGCCGGTCATTTCTGGCTGCTGCTTGAGCAGGGGAAACTGGTGGCCTTTGTGGACGGCTTTTGCACCGACACGCCCGACCTGACCGATGAGATGTACGCGGACGCCGCCCTGCATGATGAAAACGGCGCATGGCAGATGATCTTTGGGGTGAACACCCTCCCGGGCTGCCGCCGCCGTGGCTATGCCGGGCTGCTGCTGCAAAGAGCTATCGCAGATGCCCGCGCACAGGGGCGCAAGGGGCTGGTGCTGACCTGCAAGGAGAAACTTTTGCACTATTACGCCAAGTTCGGCTTTGTGAACGAGGGTGTTTCCGCTTCCACCCACGGCGGGGTGGTGTGGTATCAGATGCGGCTGCGGTTCTGAGGTAGCGTTACTTTTATTATAGCAATGCCGGAGCGTCTGCGGACGCTCCGGCATTGCATTTTCACGGGAGGGGGTGCTGCGGCAGACTTTTTTGTTTAACCGCAAAGTGACCGGTTTCGCCAGAGGCTCTCCCTTTGAGGAAAGACTTCCCCCGGCCGGGGGAAGATGTCGCGTAGCGACAAAAAGGGGAATCAGTCACCGCAGCTGACTGAGAGGGCGAGGACGCCGGCAGGGGACAGTGCAAAACAAAAAATCCCGGAAGCCAAAGCTTCCGGGAATCTTTTGGAGGTGACGACCAGATTTGAACTGGTGGATGAGGGTTTTGCAGACCCTTGCCTTACCACTTGGCCACGTCACCATATAGGGAGTGATGAATACCACTCCAATGGAGCGGCCGACGAGGCTCGAACTCGCTACCTCCACCTTGGCAAGGTGGCGC
>OLGH01001143.1_pt1 | contig 26732 bp, 18 predicted proteins | sample 1604851 | NCBI WGS metagenome assembly OLGH01 (sample SAMEA3888894, study PRJEB22519) | human gut metagenome | biome: human gut; feature: human-associated habitat; material: faeces | place: Denmark | collected 2010 | reverse complement strand
GTAGCTTATATTTGTCGTCCGTTCGTCACCAACTAATATTCAATTAAACAACAATTTTCTTTTTCTTCCTGATAATCACTATTCCTGCCAAAACAATGATAATGGCAGCAGCACCAATTACATAATATATTTTCACATCTGTCTTTTTATGTATAACTGCAAAATCTGCCTGATAAGGTATCTCTGCTGTTATATAGCTTCCATTTTTATTGGTATCTGCTTTTACCCACGCATTGTTATCTTTGTCCCTATACCACACCTCGTTACTTCCTGAAGTATCTGTTATATAGAAATGACCTATAACTGTATTTACCGCTTTGTTATGTGAGCCCTGTAGCTGCCATGAATAAGCATACTCTACATTTCCATGTAACCCGCTGATATCACATTGTCCCATAACCATCTCATCATCACCATAGAATCTGCCTTCCACAAGGAACAACGATTTATTATTACTGCTCTTTATATTTCCAGCTATACTTTCTACCCAATAATGATATTCAACCTCTATCACTTTGTTATGTGTTATTGGTGTCTGTATAGCATCCGATGGCCACTGTGCATAACAGCCATCCTTTGCCGGAATGTAAGGAAAATCTTTCTCTCTAAGACTTGAATTATATGGTATTTTTTTACTTCCAAGTACTTTAGAGTCTGCTTTAAATGTAATAACTACCTGATTAAAACCTTCTGGAATAGCTTCTAATGACATAATATACTCATATGTTACCTGTTCTGCTTTCCCCCTATAGCTTATATTATCTATTCCACCATATTTATCATTGACAAACAGGTTATCCGCTAATTCTCCACCCGAATTATTAATTCCAAGAACGCTTCCCTTTGCTTCACCATCGCAGGTTATATCCGGTATAGTAATACAATTCTTAACTGTATATCCAAGTCCGCTTATGCCTCCAGCATAATTAGCAGCTTCAACATTACACAGACTATAACTATCTGATATGCTGCTTTCACTCTTTCCTGCGATACCTCCTGCATAATCGCCGGTTTCTGACTTTACATCCCCATAACCCTCGCATCCATACACGAGGCCAAGCTCCTGAAGTCCCGTTATACCACCAGCACAATTTTTCTTAACGGTTATATCAGCATAATTAATGCAATTCATAACAACAACATTTACAGTTGTGCGAAGTTTTACATTCGTTGCAGAACTAAGATCAAGGTCATACTCTGGATTCACGTCATATTCTATATTCATAGTTCCTGCAACTCCACCAGCATTTATATCGCCGTTAATATCACCACGATTAACACATTCGAATACTACACCATTAGCTGACTTAGCATTATCTGCTGCTGATATATCTTCTATATGGTCTTCTTTATCTATCAAAGTATTAATAGTATCACTTGTGATATCTCCTATACTATTTATCTGAGCAGATATTCCATCAATACTGTCCGCTATTATATTCATCTGATTCTGTATGGAGTCAGCTATTCCATTAATATCTGACTGTGCATCTTCTTTGCTAAGCTGATCTGATACTTTTTTTATAAAATCCTCTATACTGTCTGTAGTATCTGTCATGGAATTCACAAGATTAGTCATATTAGCTCTTATTATTTTCCATTGTTCATTAATATCATCTTTCTGCTTATCTGACAGGATTATATCATCACCCTGGATTTCTGATATTTTATCCAACGCAGCATTGATATTATCAATATACTTATCTGCATCCGGACTACTCTTTTCAATAGTATCCGATACATCTTTTATAGATTCTGCAAAAATCTCTGAATTCTCTTTATATTTCTCAGTAAGACTTTCTACATATCCAGATACCTCAGCAGATGTATCTCCTATCGAGGATGACAAACCACTCATAATATTACCAATAGAATCAACTGATTCACTAAGCTGGTTTACACGGTCATTTAGATACTCCGATTCAATATAGGGCTGAGCTTGTCCAACAATTCCGCCTACATCTTTTCTTCCATATACACTTCCCTCATTAGTACAATTATATACCTTACCTTTCTGATTTCCTACTATGCCACCGGCATTGTAACCCATATGGCTATATCCCACTGCACCATAATTAGTACTATCTGATATTACTCCGGTAGAATAACCAGCTATTCCTCCCATGTCATTACGATCCACAACATGCTGTGTAATATTAAGAGTTCCTACATCTACGCCACCTATGTCAAAGGAAGAATTAAGCTCATTGGTATTAACCTTACTTCTGGATATACATCCACTTATTATTCCCTGATTATTTCCTGCTATTCCTCCTGTCTGATTAGTCGCACTAATATCAGCATCACTATTACAGTTAATCAGCCTGGCTCCAGCTTTATTGACACCTGCTATTCCTCCGGCTGCTGTTCCACCACTCAGCTTACCAACATATGCACAGTTACTTATCGTTCCATAATTGACACCTGCTATTCCTCCTATATTCTTCTGTGAACCGCTAGCTGTTATTGTTCCTGACACGCTGAGATTATACACATATGCATCTTCACCTAAATATCTGAAAAAACCATAATCAGAGCCTATATATTCCTTATTCAGGTTTCTTATAGTATGATTCCCACCATCAAAGGTTCCATTAAAATATGCTATTCCTTCAAATCCATCTTTTGTAATACTTATATCTGATGTAAGCTTAACCTTCCTGCCAAAACTATAACTATCATTTCTGCAGCTATTAGCAAAGCTTATTAATTCGTCTTCATTAGATATTTCTATTATATCTGTGTCTGCAGCCTCAGCCGTAAAAGACTGTGACATAAAGCCTCCTATTGTGCTTATGACAAGCAGCAGCGCAAGGCTTAGGGATATTATTTTAGCTTTACATTTTCTGTTATACATTACTGCTCATCTCCTTTATCAATATCATCTGCCCCATCCTTGCACAAATGTTCATTATCATCACCTATAACTTCATCTGCTGCTTTGATGTCTTCTATCTGTCCCTGTCTTCCTGGCAGTACGGAATCCACTAAAACATTCATATGACCATCAAATACTCCTTGAATATCAGCATCTATCTCTCCCTGTACATACCCCTTAACATGTCCTGATACTTTAACTTTTCCAGCAATTTCCCTTGATGGTCTTGAAATATTCATCGCAAGTGCTGTCTTTTCTATTATTATATCTCCCATAAGAAGAATCTGTGGCAATACAAATAATACCAGAATAATAGATATCAGAGTTCCCCTTCCTAAAGCAACACCTATTGATGCAACTGTTGCATCTGATGCTATCTCTCCTATAAGAAAGCCTGCGCAGGTAAGAATAGAACCTGATGTAAATATTGTAGGAAATGACTGGTTAAGTGTCTCTATCATTGCCTCTTTTAGCTCATACTCTTTCTTTAACTGCAGATATCTGTTAGATATAACTATCGCATAATCAATAGTTGCACCCATCTGAATAGCTGAAACAATTAAATACGCAATAAAGAATACTGTCTGTCCGGTCAATGACGGTACTGCAAAGTTAACCCATATACTTCCCTGTATAGTAAGTACAAGCAATACTGGAAGTCCTGCTGACTGGAATGTAAAGAACAGTATTATCATAACAAAAAGTGCTGTCAGAACACTTATTACTATATTATCCGAAGCAAATGATGATTCAAGGTCGTGATTACTTGTTGAATTACCTACAAGCACTACATCATCCTCATAATATTTTGCTGCAATCTGCCTTATTTCTTCAAGTGCTGCATATGTTTCATCCCCCTCAACAGGCAGATCTATGTTAAGTACAAAACGTGAATAATCTGTTCCCTGTAACTGTAGCTGTGCATCGTGGAGTGTATCATATAATGTATTAAGCTTATCATCCAGAGAACTGTCAAGTGTCACATACCCCTGCTGATACTGGTCATACAGAAACAAAAACATATCTATAATTGGCACATCATATTCATCTATTCCTGTAAATACCGGTCCGTATTGCTTCTGATTATACGCATATGCCATATATAATACATCTACAACCTCAGTATCTATGTCTGTAAGCTCTGCAAACTGGCGCGGACTAAGCTTATCCGTAAGTACATAATCATCATTGATTGACACATTAGAAAGTCCAAGAACCGAAGTAACATAATCAAGCTTTTCTATCTGCTGTAACACCGCTTTTTCTGAATCATAGTTTCCCTTAGGAACCATAACGACAAGCTGGTTACTTGCACCAAATGTATCCTCTATACGCTCCTCTGCTATCTTTGATTCGCTCTTTTTAGCACTTACTATTGAACTTGTGTCATATATATACTGACAACGATTTGATAATATTGCTGCAATTATAAGAATTATTACAAATAGTGGCGGTATTATATATTTTGTTTTATTAGCAAATTTACCAACAATAGTTATCCTTGGTACATAACACTTATGATGTGTCTTATCTATTCCCTTAGCAAATATAAGAAGTACTCCAGGCATTAAGAAGAATACTGAAATAAGACTTAATATAATTGCCTTAACAAGAATAATACCCATATCATAGCCTAGTCTGAACTGCATAAACATCATCGCAACCATACCTGATATAGTTGTAAGTGATGACGAGCTTATCTCAGGTATCGCTTTGGATAGTGCTACCTTTACTGCCTCTTCTGCATCAAGTGTTTCGTGCTCCTCCATGAATCTGTCACACAGAATAATTGCATAATCAATAGCTAAGGCAAGCTGCAACACAACTGCTATTGAATTCGTTATAGACGATATTGTACCAAACCAGTAGTTGGTTCCCATATTAAGAATAGCTGCAACTCCAAATGTTATGAGAAGTACAGGTATCTGAAGGTATGCCTTTGTCGAAAGCATAAGCACCACTACTATAATAATGACAGCGAGCACTAATATTATGTTCATATCCTTTGCCAATGCTTCAGAACTGCTCTCCTCTGCCCCAACCTCAGTTGAAACATATGTATCATACTCTGACAACAAGTTCTTTATACCTTGCAGAGCCTGTTTACTAATTTCATCATCCTCTGTCCCATCGAAGGTAATACTAAACATTGCATCAGTCCCTTTATAGTGGTCTTTGGAATCATCGAAGCTGACTTCCTTTACCCCATTAACCTGCTCTATGTCTTCTACAAGCGAAGCAGCTTCCTGATAAGTCACATTAGTAAGCATAACCTTGGCACTACCATATGTCGTAAACTGCTCATCCATAATTGATAATCCCTGTCTGGTCTCACTATCTGCCGGCAGATAAGATGTTATATCCTGATTTACCTGAACCTTATTTATACATAAAACACTATAAATAATAGCCAGAACAAAGAGTATTTCTATTGCCTTGCGTTTGTTAACTATAAACGTCGCAACAGTCAGCCAGAAATTCCCCTTTTTCTTTTCTTCTTTCTCTTTCATGCTAATCCTCATTTCTGTGCAGGTCTTTATGCACATATATTGTTTATCGACATTATGTTGATTATTTCTGTTAAATCATTATAATTATAGTAACCGATTTGCTCAATAAACATTTTTCATCAAAATGTCTATTAATAGACATTTTGTTTAATAATGTTTATTAATTAAGAAATATTTAATATACTTATAAAGGAATAACTATTATGATTAATAATAATAAAAAGGACCGCCGTATAGAAAAAACTGAGTATGTTCTTGTTAACAGCCTTGCTGCACTTATGCATTCAAAGAATATAAAAGATATTTCAGTCAAAGAGCTATGCGAATATGCTAATGTTAACAGAGGCACCTTCTATCTGCATTACAACGATATTTATGATATGCTTGACACTATCGAAAATACATTGATAATCCATCTGGAAAACATTTTTCTTAAATATGATAATATCAATGCCGAAAACTTCCCATATCCGGTTTTTCATGATATATTCCAGCTGATTGACAGCAGCTCTGACCTTATCCTTGCACTAATCGGACCGAATGGTGATATATCATTTATTATGAAGATACGTGAACTATTTCATCATAAATGTATTGAAAACTGGTTATCTTCACATACTCCGAAACTTCTTGCAAACTATGATTATTTCAGTAATTTTCTAGTATACGGCTGTGTCGGACTTATTGAAAACTGGATTGTAACCGGCAAAAAAGAAACTCCTGAGGAGATATCTGCTCTGGTCACAAAGCTTGTCTCAACAGGAGTCACTTCACTTTTATAGTATTCATCAGCTGATTGCCATACAATCATTATTGTGGATAATTAAGTCTCTCAGTAACCGGATTATCAAGCACCTCTTCCTTGAACTTCTTCATATATAACTTGGCAAGTGTAAGGTTATTATCAAGATAGTTACCACAATCTCTTGGTGAATAACCTGGAATCTCGCCTTCATAAGAAAGTACATATTCTGCACCTTCTCTAAGCACCTCAAGTATATCCTCTGACTTAAGGTCACCTGCAAATATCACATAAAACCCTGTACGGCATCCCATAGGTCCAAAATATATAGTTTTATCTGCCCATTCTTTATTATTTCTTAAAAATGTAGCCATAAGGTGTTCTATTGAATGTATGCCTGCTGTATCCATAGGTGCCTCTACATTCGGTCTTGTAAATCTTAAATCAAACGTTGTAAGTACAACATCTCCCTGATAATCTTTTCTTGATACATATACACCTGCTAAAAGATCGAGATGATTAACTGTAAAACTTGCTATTTTATTCATAATTGTTTTAATACTTCCTTTCCATTATATACACCATTCTTCTGTTTTCGCTTGTCACTCTTATAACAAGACATTTTATTCCCATTATAAATTTTGTCAATGTAGAATAGCCATATTCTCTTACCTTAAAGTCCGGATAGTTGATGTGTATCTTCTGTCCAAGTGCTCCAAGCTCAACTCCGTTATCACTTGACTTAACATAATTAACAGCATATTCTGTAACCTTTTCCTTCATATTCTTATCTTCTTTAAGCCGTACAAGAACTGTGTTGTTAAACTTCTTAAGCTCAAGGCTGTTCATCTCTTCAAGAAATGTAGACAATGAACTGTAGCCGTAGTTTCTCACATCAAAATCAGAATATTTCTTCTGAAGTCTGCTTCCTATCTCTCCAAGCCCGGTCTGCTTACCCTTATTATCATTTTCCTGAATTATCTCTATAATAGCATTTTCTATCTTTGATTGCTTTATAATATTACTACTTGCTTTTTTCTTAACATGCTTACTATCCGGCTCATCTTCATGCGCCTGTTCTCTTAAAAGTTCAAGATCTGTAAACACTGAACATGCTGCCCTGAACGAACGTGGTGTTTTATTCTCTCCCATACCTATAACATCCATTCCTGATTCTCTTAGGCGGCTTGCAAGTCTTGTAAAATCACCATCCGAAGAAACTATACAAAAGCCATCTACATTATTCGTATAAAGAATATCCATGGCATCTATTATAAGTGTAGAATCTGTTGCATTTTTTCCAACTGTATTGCGGAACTGCTGGATAGGTGTTATGGAATTCTCCATCAGTTCCTTCTTCCATTTGTTAGCCTGCGTACTTGTCCAGTCTCCATATATTCTCTTATATGTTATAACGCCATATTTAGTCATCTCATCCAATATATCTGATATATACTTTGAAGAAATATTATCTGAATCTATAAGCACTGCATATCTTTTATCTTCCAATTATTTTCACCTCTTTCTTCTTTTTCCTATTTTCTCTTTTTCTCTTTATTTTTTGAAAAAATCAGACATTACACTTACATCTGATGTCTTACTACTTTATATTCATCATTGCTCTGGTAGTACGGACATTCTCTGTATTCTGATGTTAACAATCTGGCATAGTCATCCTCATCCATATCTACATCGCATACATATTCTTCCATTTCCTCATCATATACCATATTATTACAATAATCACAGTTATAACGTGCTACTGCCATATTTATCTTCCTTTCCTGTCATTGTATTTAACAGCTTATTTTAATTTATTCTATTCATCGCCTGCGGCATGCTTATTATTCTCATAAGTATCTAGAAAGCTGTGTTTTTCTCCGTGCTGCTTATATGCAATAACTGTATCCAGATTAACATTTTCAACACTTCTGAATATATTTTTCTCTATATATGGACTTACCTTCGTTAAATCTCTGATAAGCTGTTTTATCTCAGCCCTCTTAGATCCCTTTCCAGTTCCACCACATGAGGCGCAGCCTTCTGTAAAACGGCATGCACATTGTATAAACTGAAGCTTATTATAGTCCTTCCAGTGAATAATATCTGCCTCCCTTATAAGATACATAGGTCTTATAAGCTCCATTCCCTCAAAGTTCGTGCTGTGAAGCTTTGGCATCATAGTCTGTATCTGTGCTCCATATAACATTCCCATAAGAATAGTTTCTATAACATCATCATAATGATGCCCAAGTGCTATTTTATTGCATCCAAGCTCTTTTGCTTTGCTGTAAAGATATCCTCTCCGCATTCTTGCACATAGATAACATGGAGATTCAGTTATATCAACTACCGTATCAAATATCTCTGTTTTAAACACTGTTACAGGTATGTCTAAAATCTTTGCATTGTTTAGTATAACATTATAATTAAGTTCATTATATCCTGGATTCATAACAAGAAAAACAAGGTCAAAGTTATTCTTTCCATGTCTTTTAAGTTCCTGAAAGAGCTTCGCCATAAGCATAGAATCCTTACCACCTGATATACAGACTGCTATCTTATCTCCATCCTGTATAAGATCATATTCGTTAAGTGCCTGTGTGAACTTTCTCCATATAGGCTTCCTGAACTTCTTTACTATGCTTCTTTCTATCTCTTTAACATGGTCTTTTACTTCATTGGCGTTTTCATTCTCATCCTCTTTTATATATTCTGTGAACTTCCACTTAAGATATGCCACAAATCCACCATCTATGCTATATGCCTCATACCCCATCTGTTCAAGTGTATCTTCAAGTTCTTCACTTTTCTGTCCTGAATAACATAACAGATATATAGGAACTTTCTTTGAGTATGTATTAAGAAACTTCTCTCTTCCACTTATATTATCCATCTTGAGGTCATTCATCATATCTTCCCAGAAATACTGGACAGCTGAATCCATAGTTTCCTTATCATATTCTTCTTTATCTCTTATATCAATAATAACTTTATCTCTTTTATCATCATAAAGCTGTTGTACTGTTCTCATTGTAGTTTATAGTCCCCATTTCTTATAGTACATCGTTATTTTGCGTTTTATATCATATTAACATATTTCTTGCACCGATTCTATATTTTTAGTGTTATTGCACCTATATTATTACACCTACATTACATCTGTTTCATACATTTATAATGTTTCAAATGCATCACAAAATATAAAAAGCCTCTGGTCAGACCTTGATATAATCCAGATCTGACCAGAGGACAGCTTTATCTTTACCTGATAAATTCATAATATTTATTATAAGCAGGTCTTTTATATCTGCTGATTTTACAATATACTTCTAACGGCACATCCCATCTGCTTTACCTTGTCTTTCTGCTCCTTACTGAAGTCCACCCATATGCGCTGCATGGCATAATATCTTCTGTCATACATATTAAGATACATGGAAGGCCTGCAGTTATATAAGTTATACATGCGGACAAGTGCCTCAGCATCTGGATATTCCTGCTCCTTTTCATATTTACGATATTTTTTCCTTGGCAGACAAAGTTTTTCGGACATAGTATCCTGCGAATAATGCAAAACTGTTCTTACATATTCCAGCATTGAAAATCCATCCCACTGCTTTAACATATAATCAAGCAGCACATCATCATCGGTTACATTTTTTCCTCTTAATATATCATTATTACGGTAATGCATTATACTTTCAGCAATAATTTTCATAGCAAAAGGCTTACTGCTATCATCATATTCATTCATAATAATATCAAGATCTTCCGTATGCACATCATTCTTACTTCCACACACCAGCTCATCTATGTCTGCACCCAGCTCCTGCAATGCTTTTATATTTTTAAAAGATATAATAATATGCCCATTTTCACGCTTTGAATAATCATCCTGGGATATACCAAGCCTCTTCCCCATTTCAGTCTGATTAAATCCGAGCTTTTTTCTATAATTTTTCATTCTTTCACATAAATCTTCATAATGCATGCTGTCCATTTACTTTATCCTCATAGTAAATTACAGTCCACATAACTGCAGACTTTAATTCCATTTTTTTCCAACATTTCTTATGAAAATTTTATTATATTACCAAATATCCCAAATAGGTCAATAATTGCATAACTCTATCTGTTTTTAACTTTTTTATTATTGATATCAGCTATTCTCTCTAATTTGATATAAATTTAACTAGAAAATTTGACGATATAATTATATAATAAAAAAGAGCTTAATTTATTTTTTCTACTGATATATTTTGATGATATTATGAGCGCAGGTATTCTAATGCCTGCATCATATTATTTTACAATAAATAATACAACTGGAGGTGTTGTTTTATGAAAATACAAGATTTTTGTGATATGAATAAGTTCGAACAGATTATGTCTAACTGGGCTAAAAGTACAGGACTCGCTGCAGTAGCTGTCGGATCTGATGGTAAATATATAAGCGACTGCTATAACTTCACTGAGTTCTGTATAGACCTGACGAGAGGTTGTCCAGAAGGCAAAAAGCGATGTGAAAAGTGTGACCGTGAAGGACATGGTGTATATCCTTGCCATGCCGGACTTGTCGATTTTGGTATTCCTATAACACTGGATGATGGTACAGTACTTGGAAGCATAATAGGCGGCCAGGTTCTCCCTGAACATCCTGATGAAAATAAGTTCCGTGCTACTGCAAGAGAGCTTGGAATTGATGAAGATAAATATATAGCTGCACTCCAAAAGGTTAATGTAAAGACGAGTGAAGAAATCCACGCATCTGCTGACCTTCTTGGTGATGTTATCAATATGTTTGTGCGTGCAAGCTATACTTCATACCAGAATTCACATATTCTTTCTGAATTAAAGACCGGCATAAGCAATGCTGCCGAACAGCTGCAGACTGCCAATGATAAAGTAAAACAGATTGATGGTTTTAGTAAACGTCAGAATATACTCGCTCTTAACGCATCTATTGAAGCTGCAAGAGCTGGCGATACCGGAAGAGGTTTCGCTGTTGTTGCTGTTGAAGTCCAGAAGCTTGCAAAAGGTATGGGCGAGGCAAGCGATGATATCAAAAAAGCTATTAATGAAGTTACACAGACTATTACCTCTCTTGATAAAGAATAAAAAATATAGTGATGTCAACTTACGTTGACATCACTATATTTTTTATCTGTCAGTACTCTCAACTTCGCCTGTGAATCCTGCCTGTTCTATCATCTTAATTGTATCATCTATTCCCTGTCCACCTGCTGTAAGGTATCCTGATGCGAATATTGAATCAACCACCTTAAACAATGTCGGTTCTATACCCTTAAAGTATACCTCTCTTCCTGCTGCACATCTTATATCTGACTTAGGTACCATAAGTCTTGCAAGACATAGAACTTTCAGACAGTACTCCTGAGTAAGTCCTGATATATCCCTGTCTGCAAGTCTTGTTCCCTTTATAGGGAGAAGAAAATTAATAGGAACTGATTCTGGATTGATTTCTCTGATATCCATAAGCATGTCCACAACATCACTCTTACTTTCACCCATGCCTATTATTCCACCACAACACATTTCAAAGCCAATATTTTTTAACATATGTATGTTTTTAATCCTTTGATCATATGTATGTGTTGTACATATATTAGGATAAAATGAACGGCTGCTGTTAAGATTGTGGTTAATTCTGTTAAGTCCGGCTTCTTTAAGCATCCTTGCCTGTTTTTCTGTAAGAAAACCTATAGAACAACATATCTGGGTATCATTCTTCTTCATTTTACGGATTCTTTCTGCAAGATCTTCTATTTCAGCATCTGTAAAGCTTATTCCACTTAGTCCTATGCAATGTCTTGCAAGATGTTTTTCATCTACTAGATCATTATCACCATAAAGCTTCTCATCTGATACTCTTCTATACTTTTCTATATCCGCATGTGATTCACATGACTGCGCACAATAGGCACAATTCTGTGAACAATTGCCACTTCTTACATTGGTTAAAAGCTGTATGCTTACTTTCTTTCCTTTGTACTTTAACCTCAATCCATATGCCGTGCTTATAAGCTTATCAAGCTTATCATCCGGCAGATTAAGTATATCAAGAGCCTCTTCCTTCGTTAATATATGCTCTTCGTTCCAATTATCCAACATTTGTTCAATAGCTGTTTCTGACATAATACTTATACTCTCCCTTGTTGTCATAAAATACGCTTATATAAAGCGCTTATATGCTAATAAGTATAAAAGTATGAAAGCTTATTGTCAACTGCCTGGTATTGTAAGTTGACATTTTACACTGTAATCTGATACGAATATGACATCTTTGGTTCTTTCTTCTTAGCTGAAAGATATGTAATAATGTCCTTTCTTGTTATAATACCTATGAATATGCCTCTGTCATCTGTAACTGGAACAAAGTTCTGGTTGGTAATTTTCTCGAAAAGTTCCTCCATAGATGTGTCTACTTTAACACTAGGATAATTTCTTCTGAAATACAACTCATCGACCTTCTTTTTCTCAAGTTCCTTTACATCTATACTCAATCCATTATTCTGATTAATCCTGCATATATGCCATAAAAAATCGCCTTCTGTTATAGTTCCTACATAACGTTCTTCCTCATCAAGCACAGGTATCGCTGAATAACCATAATAATTCATCTTCTGCAGTCCCTGCCTCAATGTATCATTATTATATATATATGCTACCTTACACTTAGGTTGTAAAAAAAATGAAATGTTCATATTCATCCTCCACTTAACTCTTTTTCCAATACTGCAACGTGCAAACAATTATATGTATATTTTCTAACACATTTTAGTGTAAACATTGTATCATATTAACAAGAATATTCATATGCTATATGTGCACATTTCATATATTTTTAATTATTTTTATATCAGTCTCTTCAATCTGCAGTTTTCAATTCCTTCATCCCAGAAATGTGCATATGTTTTACCTCTTATCTGACATATAATACTTGAGTTCATCGCACCATGTCCAACTATAAGTATATCTCTTCCTTTTGCAAGCTCTGGCTGAATCACTTCATCTAGGAACTGTCCTGTTCTTTCAAACAACTCATCAAGACTTTCAGCTCCCTTATCTGCTATATATCTGTCTGGATTTCTAAATAACACATTTACATTACAATCTGAAATATTGAAACTATTCTGTACTCCCTCATATTCACCAAACCCCATTTCTATAAGTCTGTCATCTATGACAACGGGAACCTGCGTTTTTCTGCCAGAGAGTACTATCCTGGCTGTCTGTTCTGCTCTTTTAAGTGGTGAGCAATAGCATATATCCAAATGTATATCTCTATATTCTTCTGCTGCTTTTTTTGCCATAGCTATTCCATTTTCATTAAGTGGTATATCTGTTCTTCCCTGCAGCTTATGCTGTTCATTCCAGTCTGTTTTCCCATGTCTCATTATATATAACATTCTGTTTATTCCTTTTCTTACTTTCATTATTTATCTCTATTGTGTTGTCAGCTGTCTATATGCACATTTAAAATCGTTTTTTCCTGCACACTGTACCACACAAAGCTGCAACAAAAATCTAAAAATCCAAAAATCTAAAACTTATTATAACACAAAATAAATAATAAAACAGAATTCTAAGATAACTAAAAAAACATCCGACCAGGTCCTATCAAGCGACCTGGCCGGATGTCTGTTTTATATAATATTAGGAAAAAAGTCTTGTTATTTTATACTAAATCAATCCCATAAGCTTTGGTACTCCAAGTGACAGCTCTGGAATAAATGTAATAAGCATAAGTAATATAATTAAACCAATAAAATAAGGTATAAGCTTAGGTGTTACTTTCTCGATTGATACATTTTCAATACCACAGCCTACGAATAATACAGAACCAACAGGTGGTGTTATATTACCAAGACACATATTGAATATAAGCATTACACCAAACTGGATATCTGTCATTCCAAAGCTCTGTGCGATAGGAAGGAAAATAGGTGTAAATATAAGTATAGCTGGTGTAATATCCATAAACATACCAACAACCAGAAGTATAATATTCATTAATAAGAATATTACAACCTTATTAGTTGAAATACTTAATAATCCGTTACTTATGGCTGCTGGTATTCCAGAATAAGCCATAACGAATGACATAGCTGATGATGCTGATATAAGGAAAAGAATTACTCCTGACACCTTAGCTGATTTCTTAAGTATCTCTACAAATGTCTTAAAATTCATGCTCTTGTATATGATAGAAAGTATGAGGCAATACAGAACTGCAATACCAGCACCTTCTGTTGCTGTAAATATACCTGATACAATACCACCAATAACAATTATTATAAGAAGTAATGATGGGATAGCATCAACAAATATCTTTAAAATACCTACTGACTTATCTCTTCCAACAGCCTTTATGCCTAACTTCTTTGCACCAATGAAGGCGACTATCATACATACAACACCCATCAATATTCCAGGTACATAGCCTGCCATAAACAATGTCGATATAGATACACCACCTGCAACTGTTGAATATACAATGAATGCCGATGTAGGTGGAATAAGAAGTCCTGTTGGTGCTGAGGCTATGTTAGCTGCTGCCGCATAAGCAGGATCATACTTCTGCTCTTTTTCAATGGGACTCATACATCCTCCTATTGCAGAAGCTGCTGCTACTGATGAACCAGATAATGCACCAAAGAGCATATTTGCAAGAATATTAGCCTGTGCAAGGTTTCCTGGAATCTTTCCTACGAATATCTGTGCAAAGTTAATAAGTCTCTTGGCTATACCACCATTATTCATAATATTACCTGCAAGGATGAATAATGGAACTGCTAAAAGCGAAAAGCTTTCAACACCCGAATTCATTTTCTGCATGGTTATGAATGTTATCTGATCCCATGACAGCGTTGACATGGCAGTTACAATTGACGAAGCAATAATACTTACTGAAATAGGAACACCTAAAAACAGAAGTACACCGAATACAACAAATAATATTACTGTAGTTACTGCAATACTCATATTTACCTCCTATTCTACCTTAACACCGGTTAAGTCTTCATATATATTAATAATCTGTGCAACTACTATAAAGATACCTGAAACAGGGGATACCGCATATACAAGTGTTCTTGGAATACCAAGAAGTGCTGAATACTCTGCCCTTGCTGACATTGCCAGCTTAAATCCACCAATTACAAACACGAACACTGCAAGTAAAAGAATAAGTACATCTATAACCAGTAATAATATTTTTCGTTTATTACCTGTGAGCTTATCTTTAATAATAGTGAGTGACATATGGTCTCTTGTAAAGAAAGCATATGCAGCACCTATAAAGGCTGTCCACATAAGTGAGTATTTAACAAGTTCTTCTGTAAATGCTGCTGGTTTGCCAAGCACATATCTTGTAAACACCTGCCATAATACTAACGAAGTCATAAACACAAGCAGAACAACACTTGCTGCTGATAATATCTTATTCATAACATTTTTAACTTTAACAAGTATATTAATCATAGTTACTCTCCTTTCCTTATCTCATCTATTCTGTCAAGTAAAGCTGCAACACCTGTATACTTATTTCTATACTCGGTAACAAGACCTGCTGTTGCATTTCTGAATGCTTCCTTATCTACATCATAAACAAATTCAACACCCATATCCTTTGCCTGTGCTACTGCCTCATCTATTGCCTTGTCCCACATAACCTTATGAGACTGTGTAGCATCCTTTGCACACTGCAGTATAATCTTCTGATCATCCGGCTCTATATTATTCCATACCTTTGAGCTCATAACCATAACATCAGGTATCATGGCATGCTCATCAACCGAATACACCTTACATATCTCACCATGCTTACCTGTTGTAAGCGCTGTTTCATTGTTCTCTGTTCCATCTATAATACCTGTTGAAAGGGATGTATATATGTCGCCATAGGACATTGCTACCGGTGTTCCACCAAGTGCTGTAAGCATATCCGTCTGTGACTTCATATCCTGGACACGTATCTTTATTCCTTTAAGATCCTCTGGCTTACGTATAGGCTTATCTTTTGTGTAGAATGAACGGGAGCCTGATGTAAAGTATGTTAAGGTTACGAATCCATCATCTTCTGATGACAGGAAGAAATCCTGCATTTTATCAGAATCCATTATTTTATAAAACTCATCAATATTACTAAATATATAAGGAAGACCAAATGTATTATAAGCATCATTATATGTTGCAAGACCTGGTGCTGATACTTTTGTCATAGCAATAACACCTGCCTGAAGCTGCTCAAGATTCTCTGTCTCTGAACCAAGCTGTCCATTAGGGAATATCTTGATTATTATTCTTCCGTTAGTCTTCTGCTTAACCTCTTCTGCGAACTGCAGCATAGCTATATGTACTGTATGACTTTCTGACAAACCATGTGCCAGCGTTAATACCATAGGATTTTCTGCGGTAGCTTCCTTACTATTTGATACGCTATTTGTTCCACAGCCTGTCAGCCCAAATGAACATATAAGTGTAACTGTAAGCAAAACAGCAATATATTTTTTCATTTTTTTCAACATATTATACCTCATTTCTGTGCACTCATTTTTTATATGTCAGCTCCAGGTCATGTGCACAATAACCTGAAGCCGTGCATTACACTATTTCTCCTGTTTCGTAACAGCCTGCTTTTGCCTGATGCTATTACATTCCAATCATATCAAAGACTTCAAATGATATAAGCACCTGATGGTTTTTCTTTGGATTAGGATACTTTACCTGCACTGATTTCTTAGTCTGGCTGTAATACCATCCAATATCACTCTCCTCATATTTTCTTCTATGAAGGAAATGTGGCACTTCCTTTCCATCAAGTTGTACATAGAATGGTGCTTTCTCCCTATGTATCACATCAAGTTCCATTGTTTCTGCTGTGTTCTCATAACTGCCTTCATATTCAAAATCGATATATGTCTTTGCACCAGCTTTAACACTAATATCAGTTTTTAAGTAGCTGCCATTCTTATAATCATTAGTTTTTCCATCATCATCATATATCGTGAATGATGAATCTATATCTGGTGCCATTATTATATGAAGTGAATCAACCTTATCATTCATAAGATTGTTAAGCTCATTACCAGCCATCGGAATAATAGCTCCACTCTTTATAAACATTGGAATTGAACTTATATCCACAGGTACTTTTATAGTCTGGCCGCCTTCATATTCGTTTCTGGTATAATAATCATAAAAACGTATATTTTTATCTCCTGTATCAGGTAAATATACCTCTCTTATCTCTGCACCCTTTTCTACAACATTTGCTACAAGTAATGAATCGCCCCACATAAAATCCACGCCTTCATTATATGTATTACTATCGTTCTGGAATACCATAAACATTGGCTGCATAATAGGAAGTCCTGTCTTATGTGCTCTGTATTCAAGCGAATAAAGATAAGGAGACATAGAATATCTGAGTTTAATTGCAGTTCTAATATAATCCTTCATGCCACTATACATCCATGGCTCTGTAACTGTATTATCAGTATTTACTGAATGTATTGAAAATCTTGGCATGAACACACCATTCTGCACCCATCTTACAAAAAGCTCAGGCTCTGGTGACTCTCCATAGAATCCACCTACATCACAGCCGTGATTTGCAACGCCAGAAAGTCCCATGCCAAGTATAGTTGCTATGTTATACTTTAATGCATCCCAGCATGTAAGATTGTCGCCTGCCCACACCTGTGCATATCTTTGTATACCTGCGTGTCCCGAACGGCATACTGAAAATGGTCTTATATTCTCATTATATTCCGTTACTGCCTCATTAGAGAGCTGGCACATGATATTACTCATTACCGGCTTTAGCTCACCAATAGTACTTCCTTTACCTTCAAAATACACTCTTGCATCCTTATCAACCATAGAATCATATTCACAGTTATCATTCCATACTGATTCACAGCCATACTTTATAAGTCCCTCTTTCAGGTATTCTTTCCAGTATTCTCTTGTCTGCTCTTTGGTGAAATCTACAAATATTCCGGTTCCACCCCACCATGTACCTTTACCGGGTTCATCCTTTATGCTGTCATATACAAACATATCCTTTTTCTTCATATCCTCCAGATACGGATGAACCAGGAGCATTCCAGGTTTGACATTAGGTGAAACAACTATGCCCTTTTCCTTCATTTTTGCAAACCATTCTTCTGGATTCTTGAATCTTTTATAATTCCAGGTAAAGCTGCATCTTTTAATTCCCTGCTCTGTCTCTACTGCACAATATCCTGATGAAAGCTGGAAGCCGTCTACAGGAATTCCTTCTTCTCTGGTAGTATCTATAAATTCAAGTATCGCATCATCACAATCCTTAGGAAGCTCTGGATAATACATTGAAGAACCAAGATATCCAAGTGCCGCCTTTGGAAGAAGTATTGACTTGCCTGTAAGATCTGTATATCTGCTTATTACTTCTCCTATTGAAGGTCCTGCTATAAGAAAGAGATCTATATCTCCGGCATCTGATCTGAAACTTGAGTAACGATGCCAGTAATTTCTCTTTTCACGTCCCATATTAAAGTCACATTCTGCTGTTGTATGATAGAAATATCCAACTGCCTTATGGGTTGAGCCTGAAAGCTTTATATAAAATGGGATATGCTTATACAACGAATCTGTTTCCTTAGGATTGTAGCCCATTGCATCACCAGGAGCCATATTCATATACTTTTCAGCCTTATTAATATCTCCCCCTTTCTCGCCAAAGCCATAAAAGCAGTCATCTGACTCTATCTGGCTTGTATGTATCCGCCTTTTATTTGAATCCTCTCTATATGCAAGATCTGTAATATCTGCGTGTAATAATGTTCCATCTTTATCATATACACATATGCGGAATGGATTCTTTTCAATTTCTATACGAAGCTTACTTCCGCAAATAACTGCCTTGTCAGTTCCATCCACAAGCTCTGAGTATGCCACTTCAACTCTTTTTCTATAGCCCTTTAAAAACTCATCTGTTCTTGAGTCCCATGCTGTCATAGCAAGACTATATGAAGCTTCATCCCAGTCTCCATCAAAGCCTGCTCTTATTCTGATTATTTCATCTGTGAGAAACCATATTCTTATTTCTACTGAATCTGTAATAACCGAATAATAGTTAGTGTTATAGGTTACATTTCCTGCCTTATAACATATTCTCATATTATTTTTTATCTCCTTTCAGTAATCTGATAATCTCTTGTTTATGTTTTGTTTATAATTAATTTATACAACTATTCAATAATTAAAACTATACAGATATTGACAGGATAAATTGGTTTTTTTACATTTCTTGCACTTTCAAATTTTTCGTTGTATACTACTTATAATATATTAAATATAACTATACAGTTGTGAAATGTATAAATATTGCTTTATATAAACAATTATTACATAGTTAATATATCTGGGAATATGTTAAGAGCAGCTTTAGAACAGCTCTTAATAAGCATAGAATTGGAGAAGAGTATTATGATAGATGTAGCACAGAACCTTATGTCACTTGGTGAATCCATAGCTGCAGCACATACGGCCAGCGTCAACGATAATATGATACGTTCGCACTATCACGATTATTATGAATTGTATTTTTTAGATAATGGTGAAAGATATCACTATATAGACGATAAATTGTATAAAACCGAGGCTGGTGATTGTATTATATTCCCACCTCAGACTATGCATCGTTCCTACAGTGAACAAGGATGCACATTTTCAAGGATTGTACTTTATTTCAGACCGGACATAATCTCATCAGATGCCCTAAGACAGAAGCTTGCAGCTTCATACTGTGTATACAAGTCTGATACGGAATCATTAAAAATGTTAAGAAGGCTTATGTACTATTTTCTTGAAGCCCAAAACTCAGCCTCAGCATACAAGCAGGAACAGATGGAAGCACTTGTGAATCTTATAATTATTATAGTTCTTGAAATGAAAGAGAGCACCATTGGTATTGAAAGACATAACAGAACAACGCAGATTATTAACTATATCAACAACAACTATGAACACGACATATCACTTGATGTTCTTGCAGATATGTTTCATATAAGTACTTACTATCTTTGTCGTGAATTTAAGAAAAATACTAACCGTACTGTTGTTGACTATATAAAACACACGCGCATAATGAACGCAGAACGTTTATTCAAGGAAACTGATAAAAATGTCACTGAGGTTGCAACGCTGACCGGATTTTCCAACCTCACACACTTCAACCGCGTTTTTAAAGAAATAGCCGGAGTTAATCCTTCACAGTACAAGAAGTTACATACAAAGAATTAATTACTCCTGATTAAAAAGCCTGTCATATGACTGTTCGAAATCATCTAGTAATTTATTTATTTTTTCCCGGTCATATAAACCTTGTACCTTCCAAAACGTAAGTATGCTGTTGAATTCCTCTTCCCTTTTATCTATAAATCCAATACACATTGGATACATTAGTTTTATATTTACAATTATTGCACTTCAATTCATCCACCCTTTGCTTCCTCCTCGTAAATAAATATTCCATCAAAAAGCCTGTAAAACATTATAACACAAAATTTTTGTCTTATACAAAAAGCTGGAACTCAGATTCTATAAATGAATCAGAATTCCAGCAATTTATTATTTTACTCCATTTTAAATTTTATCTGTAAACTTATTTTTCTTACCAAATACTATTACTCCTGCTCCTCCTATTACAAACATAAGAAGCCATGCTAATGTACGTTTGTCATCTCCCGTGCCAGGAGTCTGTTCTTTTACTGCTTCTGCCTTAGCTTCTTTATCCGTATCGGTCGCAGGTGTTATATCTGCTGGTGATGTTGTATCAGCCGGTGGTGTTACATCTGCCGGTGGTGTTACATCTGCCGGTGGTGTTGTATCTTTAAGCTTTGCAATAACAGTCTGTGATTTTTCAATTTCAACAAGCCCATCCTGCCTGATGTAATATCTGTCACAAGCATTACAATACCAGTATTCAATATTTCCTTCATCTGTCATAGTAGCTTCCTTTGCCGCTACTAAATGCAAGTCTTCATGTATACTCATATTGTAAGTGCCATATTCTTCACCACATATTGTACACAACGCTTTTTTCACACAGGTTGCATTTCCTCCTGTATGTCCACACTGATAATTACAAACTTTGCACACACCATTTTCCCAATCATGTGCTTCACTTACTGATACTTCCTTATCGCAGCAGTCATATTTTTTCTGATGTATTTCTGCTGTCTGTTCCCACACTTCATTGCCGTTATGATTTGCAGGGTTTAATGTGCCGTATTCTGCATTACATTCTGTGCAGACGGCTCTCTTTTTACATGTTGCCTCTCCTCCCGCACAGTTTTCTGTTTCTACTTTTGTACATCCTGCAGTTATACATTTGCGGGTATGCGTACCATTACCGTTTGACTTCCACTCATCATATATATGTTCTGCCTCTGCTGCTGTAACAACCTCACCACATTCACATATTACAGGCGTTGTACAATCGCCATCATCTGTACCGCTATGTTTTGTTTTTGTTGTTGTTACCGTACAGCCGTCATTCTCGCACACCTTCCAATGACTAGTATCGTCTTTTGTCCAGGTGGCACTAAACCTATGACTTGTCTGTGCTGGAAAAGTTTGCTGACAGACAGAGCAGGTCGATTCCTTCGTGCAGTCGCTGTTATTTATTGTGTGGTCTGCATTTACTGTAATAGACAGATAAATGCTATATCCTTCACTATCTGTCAATGCTATTGTCTGTGTGCTATCTGCCGCAGATACAGTATAAGCACCGTCAGCGTCAGGTGTAAGTATTTTATTTCCTGCCATTACCTGTGTATAATCAGGAGAAGTCACTTTAAACTTTGCGTTCTTACAGTACACTCCATTATTTTTAATTCCGTCTACTACTGTATCTGGATTTATCGCTTCATAATAATATGTAACTGTCTGTGTATCTGATGTATACACACCCCTTTTATTGCCTGTTTGACTTAAAAAAGCATATCCTGATGGAATCTCAATATTACCAGGCACCGCATAATTCGTTCCAGGTGTACCCTGAAGTGTAATCGATTCACGTAGCTTCTGCCCACTATCTTTTATCACATAATTAACAATTACTTTTCCTTTGTCTGAGGTTACAGCGACAGCCTCAAAGCTTTCCCTGTCTACAAGAAGCATTGTAGTATATGCAGGAACATTTACAACTGAGCCAGACACTTCACCAAGCGATGTAACTCCTGCACTTTCGCCGTTAGCAATAACAACCCAATCTGTGGCAGCTCTTGTCTGAACCGGAATTGTGATTTCTTTTGCCACATCTGAATCATTATTTAATACTGCCATAGTGTCCCATTCATCAGCTTTGGTACCTGTAAGCACATAAGCTTCCGAATCTGTTATTTCCTGACTATTCGCAAGCGGTGAAAATGCTTTTCGTATCTGCATAAGTCCTCTGTAATATGAGACTACATCTGCGTAATCTGCCGAATCCTTCCATTCAAGGCAACTGCTGCCTGTTTCTTTAACGCTGTTACACATTTCCTCTCCGCCATCCATAAACAATGTTCCCGATGTGGCATATTTCATTGCTGCTTTCTGCTTATAGATTTTTACGGCTTTTTCATTTCTATCGCCATAAGTACCACCTGTTGTACCAATAATTTCATCATAAACTGAAGTCTTATTCTGCCTTTCTTCTTTGGTATAATTATCTCCCCAGATAACCAGATTGGTATCTTCCTCTGCCAATGATTTCTTTATATCATCGAGCCATTTATATACATGTGATGCGCCTCTGTACTTCATATTTACACAGTCAATCAAATCCAGCGAAAATCCATCCACATGATATTCCTCTGCCCAGTATTTCATGGAATTAACCATATAAATACGGTACATCTTGCGCTCTGTGGCAAACTCATTGTCATATCCTGTATTTGTTGTATATCTGCCTCCGGAATTATTTATTCTGTAAAAAAAGCCCGGAACTGACTTTTCAAGAGAATTTTCCTCTGAAGCATGCGTATAAGGCATCTCCATCACAACAGAAAATCCTGCACTATGGAGTGCCTGAATCATCTCTTTACATTCTTTTATTACAGTCTTGCAGTCCGACGGATTGGAAGCATAACTTGTCTCAGGTGCATTATAATTTAAAATCTCATATTCACTGTTAGCCTCATAATCGGCAAACGGTGCAAGCTGTACTGTCGTAACACCGAGCTCTTTCAAATAATCGATACCTGATACAAGCTCTCCCGCACTATTTACTTTTGCACCCTTTTGCGTAAATGCACTATACTTTCCACCAGCCGTCATACCCGATTCAGCATCTGATGAAAAATCCCTGACACTTATCCTGTAAACAGTATTGGCTTTTGTTGAATCAACATATACGTGTCTGTCGCTATCCCAACCTTCTGGCGATATTGTAGAAGTGTCTGTAATATACGAATACTTTCCATCTTCACTGACAGCAACCGAATATGGATCCTGAATATTATATGTTTGTGTTTGATCGCTGTCCTTATGATAAGCATCTGTCGTGGTTATCGTATAATCATAATAATAGTCACCCCAATCACCTATAAGTTTTATAGTCCATATACCATTCCATTCTCCATTTATAAGCCACTTTTCTAATGTATAAGCTCCAATCTTATAGGCATTACTAGTATTACCCTCACCTGCTTCATAAATATTAACTTTTACATATGTTGCCGCAGGGGCCCATAATTTAAAATCTGTTGCATCCTTTTCATATGTCACTCCAAGCTGACTACCCTTACGCGTATCCCCCCAGTTATCAACATATGTTCCATCATAGGCATATTCTTCATCCATAACTGCTGCCGCCTGGCTATATGAGCTCTCAACAATCGTAGGTATCATTTTGCTGTTATCTGCTGAAAAACCAGTCACAGCACTGCTTGAAAATACCATTCCGATAGATAATACTACCGCAGCAAGCTTTTTTAAGTTTGAATACCTCATAAACTCTTCCTCCTTTTATCGCACTTCTTGTATTTTTGACAACATTTTTACAATATTTTTAACATTATAAAACACTATAATAATTGATTCGTAAAACAATTTGTAAAACGATTCGTAAAACGATTATAAAAATACGTTGTATCTTACTTACATCATATTATACAATAAAAGGCATTTAAAAAAATGCCATCTGCGTGAAATGACATTTTTTTGACACGAACGATATAGAATTATAACTTTCTTTTGATTAGATACATTAGACAAAGATTCAAGACAAAACATACTAAGCTCCTTACAACAGGTAAATTCACCAGCGGTAAGGAGGTTGGATGTGCCTCCCTTTATAAAAATTATCAAACAAAAGAAGACGTTCTGCGTCAGTGGGCAAAACGTCTTAATAACGAACTTAATGATATCCGAAGAAATGATGATCCTTCCTTATCGGTTCTTTATGGTATATGACATAAAACGCAATCACACAGATAAAAACTGATAACAACGAACCGGCTGCTGTTGCAAGTCCCATCGGAAACAATGTTGTCTTAAATAGCCTTGATGTCAGATAAACTCCCGGAATACGAACCAGTACAATTGCCAGAATGTTATGTAAGAATGACAATCCGGATTTTCCACAAGCACAGAAATAACCGCTGAAGCTAAAATGAATACCTGCAAAAATGCAGTCAAAAATATAACCTCGCAAATACTGACTGCCAAGCCTTATCACATCTGCTCCATCTGATGTATTTCCATCGGTAAATAAAGCTACGATTGATCCGGCGGTAAATTGAATTGTAATAGTTGCCAATATTCCGAATACAACTGCAATCAACACAGCATACCTCAGTGTTGCAATTGCTCTTTCTGGTTTATTTGCTCCGATATTCTGTGCCCCAAGAGCTGAAACAGTTGATAACATAGAAGACGGAACCAGAAACAGAAAGCTTATAATTTTCTCTACAATGCCAACGGCAGCTGCATCGTTTAATCCTCTCTGGTTTGCAATAATCGTTATCACAATAAAAGCAACCTGAATCAGGCCATCCTGCACAGCGATTGGAATACCGATATATAATATTTTCCCCATTACCTTACCATGAGGTATGAAATCTGTCTTACTTAGTACAACACTTTTTCTTTTTATAATAACAATCACTGATACAAGCACACTGATAGCCTGTGAAATAGTCGTTCCCAGTGCAGCACCCGCAGGACCAAGTTTAAATGCTCCCATAAAAAGATAATCCAATACAATATTTGCAATACATGCCACGGCTATAAAATACATCGGACTTTTACTGTCTCCCATACCTCTGAAAATGGCGCTGATGATGTTATACGCCGTGATAAACGGAATACCAATAAAACAGATTGTCAGATATGTGACCGTACCATTTACAGCCTCCGCAGGGGTAGACATTACTGATACAATGGGGTGTACCAGCATAAGCAACAATGCCATTCCAACGATAGCAACTCCCATGAATAAAACTATGGTATTACCAACTGCCTTAGATGCCTGTTTTTTATTATCAGCTCCAATTGCCTGTGCAATACTTACTGTTGTTCCCATCGCAAGACCTACAATCATAACAGTAATCATATGCATGATCTGCGAACCGACAGATACCGCAGTTGTGCTTGCTACACCATCATATTGCCCAATAATAAACAAATCTGCCATTCCATAGAGTGTCTGCAAAAAATAGGAAAGCAGATATGGAAGGGAAAACAAAATTACATTTTTGAATACACTTCCAGTTGTAAGATTTTTTTCCATAGCATTTTCCTCTTTCTTATCTGATATGAGCATATCATAAACTCTATATCGGTTGTAGAGTCAATAAACATTTGCAAATTTTATAATTTAATTCTGTATGCAAAGTAGATTGCGATAGTTGTACGCATTATTTCCACAACAATGCTGATTTTCTGTATTTTTCTAGCATTACCTATTGTCCTCCTGTTTTTACAGATATATCACATCATATAATTATCACTTCTGGTTATTTACTGCATTCCATAATTATCTTCTCACACCTGGCATATCCAAGCTGTGAACTGTTCAGGCACAACGTATAATTACTGGCTTTTCCCCATTTCTGCTCCGTGTAAAAGTTATAATTTGTCATACGTCTTTTATCTGTGTCTGCCATCATTTTGACAGCTTCCTTCTCTTCAACATTATATAAGCCCATGATGCGCTGTGTTTTTTCCGGCATATCCCCATGAATAAACACATTTAACACATCATCCCTGTCTCTCAGAATGTAATCAGCATTTCTTCCAACGATTACACAAGGCTCCTTTCCAGCCAACTCCAAAATAACTTTTCTCTGTGCTTTATATACGATATCTTCTACGGACTTTCCTGTAACATCGCGTCCGGAAAATGCATATGCAAATAAACCTTTCTTTGGAGATAACTCAGCATTTTCCTTAATGTACTCTGGTGACAATCCTGACTGTTCTGCAATCTGTCCAATAATATCCTTGTCATAATATGCAATGCCAAGTTTCTTTGCCACTTCTTCACCGATAAAACGTCCACCGCTTCCAAATTCCCTGCTGATTGTAATAATTCTTTTTG
>OLGH01001114.1_pt1 | contig 27512 bp, 22 predicted proteins | sample 1604851 | NCBI WGS metagenome assembly OLGH01 (sample SAMEA3888894, study PRJEB22519) | human gut metagenome | biome: human gut; feature: human-associated habitat; material: faeces | place: Denmark | collected 2010 | reverse complement strand
GCCGGGGTGGTAGCGGTACCTTGAACCAACAATCCGCTATAGTTGGGGTGATATCCCGCAGAGGGTCAGGGCGGTGGAGCTGCCCTTCGCAAGTGGCGTTGACGTCTGGGTCTTGCGCAATGGGAATTCGTGAACCGGGTCAGGGTAGGAATACAGCAGCCCTAAGCGAAAGCTCTCATGTGACGTGAGGGTGCCTGGGGGGAGTTAACTGCAAAGGTAACGTCTATTGTTTCTGATTCGAAGCGGGATACTCGGTTCTTGTTGTATTCTGTTTTTAAGAATACAACCTACGCACTTGTTTTGCGCGTAGCGCAATTCTCATAACAAGTGCTCCTTTATTCTTCTTTTCCAGAATATGACCTACGCATTTGCCTTACGCGTAGCGTAACTTTCATGGCAAATGCTCCTTATTCTGTTTTTCAAAAATACAACCTGCACATTTATGAAATTTTAAAAGGAGGCCGCATTATGCGCCTCCTTCTTTTATTTCCTATATTTCCCCGGTCTATTCCGCATATTGTGCATCAAACAGTTCCAACAAAAAATCATGGTACAAACGCTGATACTCTTCATGAAAAGCTGCCGCAATATTCGCATCCCCGCCTTCCATCTGTGCCGCCTCAAATAATGCAAATGCATTCTCGTAGACTTCCGGATTCTTCTCATAAAACGCTTCTGTTAATCCGTCCTGAAATGCAAACTGTGCCGCCTGTGAAAGATTGTCCATAAAATCCTCCCGGCTGACATTACCGGATTCCTCATAATCCGACAGAAAAATATGCTTATCCGCAGATTTTACAAAATCCTCGTATGCTTCCCTTACATCCTCATAAGTAAGCGGAACATAATGTTCTTTCCAGTAGGCATCAAATGCATCCTTATCTTTAAACTGTTCAAAAATTTCTTCCATAATGACTCATTCTCCTTATCGTTCCTTACCGCTTATCAGATTTGCCGCACCGATGATTCCCGCCTTATTTCCAAGAACCGCACATGCAACTTTCGGAATAAACGCCTTGCTGCCGCCAAAGCATTTATCCTGAATGTATGTTTCAAGAGGCTCTGTCAGTTTTTTCCCCTGATTGCAGATGCCTCCCGATAACAAAACAATATCCGGCCGGAAAATATTGACAAAATTTGTAATGGTTTCTCCAAGATAGCAAATATAATCATTTACTACTTTTTCTGCTGCTGTATCCCCATCCTGTGCGGCATCAAACGGAATTTTTCCATTCATATGCGAAAGGTCTCCCTCACACATCGCATTCAGGCTGGATTCCGGGTACTGCTGCGCGGCTCTTTTTGCATCGCGGATCAGCGCTGTCGCCGATACATATGCCTCCACGCAGCCTTTCCGTCCGCATGTGCACGGCTCACCGCCACATATCAGACTTGTGTGTCCGAGTTCGGCACCTCCTGCATGTGCGCCCTCAAACACCTTTCCATCGAGAATAATTCCACCGCCCACACCAGTTCCAAGAGTCAGCAGAATCGCATTTTTTGTATTCTGCGCCGCACCGGCTTTTACTTCACCCAAAGCCGCACAGTTTGCATCATTGGAAACTGCAATCGGACAGGAAAAGTACTTCTTTAACTGCTCTGTGAGCGGAACATTTTCCCACCCGAAATTATTGGAATACAACACAACTCCATGTACTGCATCAATCGTTCCCGGGCTTCCGATTCCTATACTCTTCAGCTGTGTTTCCCCGATACCTTTCTGCTTCAAAAGCGTTTTTACCAGTTCTGCCATATCCCTTATGATGTCCTGATACGGTCTCTCTACATTCGTCGGCACAGATGCTTCTGCAATTATATGCTGTTGTTCGTCAACAATCCCTGCTTTTATATTGGTTCCACCAAGATCAATTCCTGCTCTGTACATTTCTTCCTCACTCAGTCTGTTATGATTCTAATCATACTTACTCTGTCAATATATTGGTTTCAAAGAAAAAAGTCAAATAGTAACTTCAAAAACACGCGCCATGACCGGCTGCTCATATTCCACCGTGATTGTATGATCCTGATTGATGCGCACATGCTGTGCCTCTTCCACCGGATAAATCTGTTTTACTGTCATATCCGCCCCGTTCCAGTCCGGTGTGTTATATGCAGGTACCGGGAGAAATGTGCATGCTTTCTGCTCCCCGCCTCTTCTCCAGACAGACAGATAAAATGTTCTGGTTTTCGCACCTTCCTGTGCGGGTGCTTCCATTCCGTATGCCATCCATGAATCCCCTGCTTTTGCAAGTCCAAGCGGCCAGTATGGATGCCCGTTTTTGATGTCTTTGCGGATCTGTTTATAACAGTCAATCCCCTCTTTTACAAGCTGGAACCGTTCCGGTGAAAGCTGCGCCAGATGCCCGCTCTGGTGAATACGCAGCAGCATCGCATTTACCATATTAAAGATGGTTTCCTCGCGGTCTCCCTGCTCTAACGGATAGGACCACACTGCTGCCTGCTCCGGTGCGACACCGGTAGCTGCATTTGCAGAAATCTGTGCATACATATCATATTCTTCCTGATCACTGGTAGACTGGATACTTAACCGGGACAACAGGGCATAGTCCATGCGCAAGCCTCCACTGGAACAATTTTCGATCACAAGATCCGGGTATTTTTCAAATACCGTATCCAGCCAGGCCAGATATGCTCTCTCATGTGCAAGCAGTCCTTCTCCAAAACTGTCTGCATCCAGTTCCGTTCCGATCCCCGGCTCAATGTTATAATCCATCTTAATATAACCGACGCCATATTCATTCACAACACGGTCGATCACTTCATTGGCATGGGCGATCACCTCCGGATTTCGGAAATCCAGCTGATAGCGGCTTCTGTCATATATCCGTCTGCCATGCCGTTTGAAAAAGCAGTCATCACTTAATTCTGCAAGTTTCGGACTGTGGATTCCAATTACTTCCAGTTCCAGCCAGATTCCCGGTATCATCCCTTTGCTCCGGATATAATCGGTCACCTGCCGGATTCCCTTTGGGAAACGCTCGCGGCTTTCTTTCCATTCTCCTACGCTGTCCCACCAGATTCCCTTTGCGTACCATCCGGCATCAATAACAAAATATTCACATCCGGCCTTTGCTGCAGCATCAATCAGCGGTAATTCTTTTTCCGTCGTTGGATCTGCCCACAAACAATTCATATAATCATTAAAAATTACCGGGAGTGTATCATTGTCACGGTTTTTTCTGCGGATTCTTCGCCGGTATTCCGTTATTGCAGAAAATGCATCTGATATATCTGCCCGCACTGCACCCACTGCTGCCGGCACACTTTCAAATGTCTCTCCCGGGCGCAGCACCTTACTGAAATGTGACTGTATCTCGTTTGGCCCGCTGACATTCAAAACATAATGATCATTCTGGTCTGCGATCTCATAATGCCAGGAACCATTGTTTTCAATCTGCCAGATCAGCCCCGCGCCACTCTGCGGATGGCTCAGAAATCCCATCGGCAGATACTCTTTTGTGGACCAGTTCCCGGTATTGTAAACTTCTATTGTTTTGGAACTTCTCCGGATACTTTTCGTCTGTGTCACCGGAAATCCAAGCTCTTCAAACGAATATCTGCGCCAGTTCAGCTCTTTCTGCCACCCATTATGCGGAATATACAAAAAGTTTCCATCTCTCTTAATTCCAGAGCAGGTAAAGGAGGACAGGTACGTCAGTACCTGTTCCTCCTCTCCCTCATTCGTTACATGGTTGACAAATCTTGCCACCGGCACTCCGTCATAAAACTGTATGTCGGTCTGTACACAGACTCCGGTAAGAGGATCTTTCTGCCGGATCTGAAGCATTCTCCCGGATTCATTCTTTGTATCCTGCATATTTTCATATTTCAGATAACATCCGGGAGAAGTCACCACATATTTATTTCCATGCCGCTCATATGGCCGATCATAGCCAGCCAGTTCCAGCTGCACCAGAGGAAATCCTTCATCCATCATCCGGCATTCATCCTCCTGCCTGCATTCCTGTACGGACATATCCTCTGCCTGTGGAACGGAAGAAAAGTGTAAAAATTTGATCTGATCATTCCGTGTAATTCCAAAAACCAGAAAAATCCCATTTTCTTCTATTTCTATCATCTGCTTCCAATATGCATGTTCCATATGATTAAATAACTCCTTTGTCTGTATAATTTACTTCAAGCTCTGTCTGAATTGCAACCCCCGTCATACCATGCACCATAACCGACGGATGGTATTGCGGATGATCCACGGTTACAGAAACCGTATTGCCCTCTCTCTTTGTATTTGCAACAAGCACGGTCTTTCCGGACACATCGGTAACTTCTGTGGTAATCTCTGCACCATCTTTGATTTCAAACAGATGCAGTACTACATTCTCTGCATATTCATAATCCTGCAGCTGATCATTTTCGCCCATGGCAAGTACTGTATTTTCACGTACAAATACCGGCAGAGAAAAATAATCATAGACTATGGAACGTGCCAAAGAGCTCTTAGGGCAGCCTGATATAAAAATCATGGATATTGCGGAACGTTTAGGCTATGCCGATAACCACTATTTCAGCAAAGCATTCCGGACCTATTACCATGTCACGCCAACGCAATACCGCAATCAGCTGCAGAACCCTTAAGGGTTCTGCACGCGTGTCCATACCTGCATTTCGTTTTCTCCGCGGTTTGCCCATGTGTAATACGGAATATAATGCAAACGTACCTTTTGCTTCTGCGGCTTTTGATACATGTGATAGAGAGTCTCCTCTGCATCCCCACTCTCTGTCAGCCGCCACCCGTCTGTTTCTACCATTTTTACTACGGTATCGCAGATTTTTCCCTCCGACACCGATGCATGCATATCTGTATCGACCAGCAGTTCATGCAGGTTCTTTCCATTGTCTTTCTCTTCAAGGCAGTAAACCACAGGGCCGCGCATAATCGCTGCCTTGCCAATATCCTCGCGGACACGCTCCGATGCTGCAAACATCTGTACCTCCATTGGAAAATCAATACAGAAGGTTTCTTCCCTGTTCCACACTTTTTTCAAATACAGGTATCCATCTTTTTCTTCCTGTGCGGCATCCTCTATTCCGGAAATTTTATAATTTTTACACCATCCCGGTATCCGGAGTGCCAGCGTCATTTTTGCATTTTCAGCCTGCACACGGATCTTTATGTTTCCTTCCCATGGCATATCTGATTCCATCTGCACGTTTACCGTTTTCCCATTCACCGTTTTTTCCACATTGCTTCCCAAATACAGATGTACAAACAGCGTATCCTCATTTTCTGTAAATGCATAAGATCCAATGGAACTGATCAGGCGCGCAAGATTTGGCGGGCAGCATGCACATCCGAACCATTTCTGCCGTACCGGTTTGACATGAAATTTCCGTTCATCTTTGTGGCACGCCTCCGGCAGCACCTCCAGCGGATTCACATAGAAAAAGCTTTTTCCGTCCAAAGCCATTCCGCTTAATACGCCATTATACAATGCCCGCTCCATAATATCTGCATATTTTGCATCCGGAACAATTTCCAGCATACGCCGCGCCCAGAACATCAGTCCGATCGATGCACAGGTCTCTGCGTATGCCGTATCATTCGGAAGATCATACGGAAAAGAAAAGGCTTCTCCCAAATGTGTTGCACCGATGCCCCCTGTAATATACATTTTCTTTTTCGTCACATTATTCCACAGACGTACACATGCCTGATACAGTTCTTCGTCCTTTGTAATACGTGCAATATCTGCCATACCGGAATACAGGTACACGGCACGGACTGCGTGACCAAACGCCTCATCCTGCTGCCGTACCGGCTGATGTGCCTGATAATAGCTATACCGCAATTCATTCTCATACCCTTTCTTTACGGTTTCCGGATGTTCTTTATCAAAGTAATATGGTTTTGTGCCTCTTTCATCAATAAAAAAGCGGCTTAAATCCAGATACTTTTGTTCTCCTGTAACTTCATAAAGACGGACGAGTGCCATTTCTGCAATTTCATGTCCCGGATATCCCTTGCATTTTCCTTCCTCCGGTCCGAAATAATCTGTAGCATAATCCGCGAATCGTTCCGCCGCATGAAGCAGTTTATCTTTTCCCGTTGCCTCATAATATGCCACAGCACCTTCGATCAGATGCCCCATACAGTACAATTCATGATGGTCGCGTAAGTTGGTAAAAATACCATCTTTTCCATTGATAATATAATACGTGTCCAGATATCCGTCTTCCTGCTGTGCCGCACAGACAATATCAATTGCAGCATCTGCAACCTTTTCCAGATCCGGATCGGGATGCTGTGTCAGCGAATATCCGACCGCTTCCACCCACTTGGAAAAATCCGTATCCTGAAATACATATCCATAAAACTCATCCTTGAGATTTTCTGGATCTTCCGGTAACATCTCAAATCCACGGTATGTATACGAAGGTTCTTTATACGCAGCTCCCTGTTTTCTCTTTTGCCGGTTCATTTCTGCCGCCACTTTAAAATTATGCATACAATAACTTGGTGCTGCGCCTTCTACTTTATCATTCAACGCATTCCACTGATAAGGGATCACCTCCGTACGCACCAGTTCCATCTCATTTTTCCAGAATTTATCTGTAATCTGCATCCTGCGCAATGAAACAGGATATGAAAATTTTTCTTTTTCCATATGCATTCCTCCTAATGTATAATCAAGAAATCACTATCCAATTTATCTTCTTTGTTATATACTTATAGTATATATTTTATGTCAAAAAATCCATTGTCAAACCGGAAAGCAACATGTATAAAATGGAAAGGATTTCGATATGGTATTATTAGAAAAAATGGGAATGCACACCATAAGCAGCGGTAATTATGTAACTTCTGTCAACGGAATGATTCATCCCGACCGCATTATGAAAGAACATGATTTCTTATATATGCTTGATGGCAGCTGGGAAATCTGTGAAGATCACGAAACTTATCAGATGCAGACCAATGATCTTTTAATTCTTCCCGCCGGAAGACACCATTATGGTCAAAAACTCTGTAATCCCGGAAACCGTCATATGTATCTGCATGTTCAGCCTACTCCGGCAGAATCTCTCCCTTCTGCCTCTTTTTCCCCATCCCTTTGTTCCTTTCCGTCTCTGCTGCACTGTCAGTCCGATATGCGCATCCGCCAGCTTATGCAGGAAATGATTTCTCTCACCTGGTCCCAGACACCAGAACGGGAAAACCGCCTTTTTCTGCTGTTTTCCCTGCTGTTATGTGAAATTTCTGAATTATGTGCCGATACAACAAACCGGATGATCTCCGATCCCGTTGTCGAAGAAATCATCCGGCTCATTCACGCAACTCCACAAACCTTTTTCTCTGCACATGAAATTGCTTCCCGCTATTTTATTTGTGAACGTACATTAAACAATCGGTTCCATCAGGCCTGCGGAAAAACTTTTTCCGCCTTCCAGATGGAATCCAAACTGGAAATGGTTCGTCAGTTTCTTCTTACCCAGCCGGAAACCACCTTGCGGGAAGTCGCACTGAACTATGGATTTTATGACGAATTTCATCTGAGCAAGGCATTTAAAAAACAGTTTGGAGTATCCCCTTCCAAATACAGAAAAGCATTCTGTCAATATCTTGTTTCCACATAGAAACCACTTTCCTGTAACTCCTTTTTTGTTATTTTTCTTCCCCAGTGAACGGTGGCATTATAGTTTCCTTCCACGACCGTAAGCATATTTCCGTTCTTCTGGAGAACCATAACGGAATGTTCGTTTCCGATGCGGATGTGATCGCCTGCCTTGATCCTGCTGAAATTGCTGTGTTTTGTCACCGGTGCATATTTGCCAAACACTTTATCACTGATTTCTCCACACAGGGCAATACATCCATAACACTGACAGTTCGTGGCTTCCCAGAAATACTGCCGGTTTTCATTTGTCCAGGACAGACCCTCTTTGTAAGTCTTTTTCATAGCCATAATCTTACGTCTGGCCTGTTTTGTGGTAATTTTTTTACTCACACCGACCTTGCAGGTCATAGAACCGATCAGATTTCCACCGGAAACCGAAATCATTGCTTTTCCCGGTTTGATTGCTTTTACCAGACCTTTTTTATCTACTGTTGCGACCTTCGGATTGGATGATTTCCACACCATCTTTCCGGTCGTTCCATTACACACAAGCTGCTTTGTTTTTCCAACACGGAGTGCCACATCATATGTATTCATCGACGCGGTACCAACGATTTGTATGTTTTTCTGACCGCTGTCTGCCGCCATAACCACTCCCTCTGAACGGGCATGGAAAACAGATGATTTCATGCAACGAAAAAGAGGATAACCGTAATGCTTCTCTTGTAGTGCTATTAACACTCATTCAAGAATTTCTAAATATTCAAAGTATGAAGCCGCACCTATTCCATCATAATTCTGCCTTTGATAAATTACATTCTCCAAAATAAATTTCATTTTCAAATGAAACATATATTAACTTAGTAGCATCATCAGATAAGAAATAATGATGTTGTGGTATATCATTCATTAAGTATGGTATAATCTTTAATAAATCATGAACATAGAATTCATATCCATTTTCTGTCAAGCTGTCACCGATATATATTATTTTTTCATTTAATTCAAATATATTTTCTTGAATCAATTTATTTATAAATGAAATTACATCACATGAGATTAGGCTACTAGAAGACATAATATACTTCTTATTTTGTTTTTCTGTAAAACAAACTCTCCCATTTTTAAATTGAAAGTTCTCCATCATAAGTTCAGTAATATTATCTATTTGTGAAATAATTGTAACATCTCCTATTTTGATTGTCTTCATATGTGAAACTAATTCATTGTCATAATAACTACTCATATATTTTACTATCCTTTACAACTATAAGGATTTTGTATTCTCTCTACTGTTTTCTCACTACCAGCAAATTGGAAATGAGGTCCTTTTTCTTTACCTGCCCATACATTTATATGTGCTCCACTTCTTTCATCAAATTCAACTCTGAATCCTACTTTTTCATTTGATGTTTGCATTCCAACCGGCATTCCTTTTCGTTTACCAAATCTACCTAGTGTTGCAGCTTCAGCTCGAAAACCTCTACTCTCTAACCACTCTAAAACCTGATTCATAGCTTGGTTAAAGTCAAGAGGAGTATTAGATAATCCAAAACAATCAACCCCGATATTGGTATCATACACATACCCATACAACGTTGGGTTTCCACCTGCCAGCCCTATCGGATCCTGCTGTGTGTACTGTCCTGTCTCCGGATTATAATATCTAAATCTGTTATAATACAGACCAGTCTTTTCATCCTCGTACTGTCCCTGAAAGCTTCACCACATAATCTGCCTGATAATTAATCTGTGGAACCGGCTTTTTACTCGATAAAATCCTAAGGAACTTATTCATCCATTTATGATATCTTTCCTTAAATATCGATTTCAAAAAATTCTAAGTAATATTCTGTTTTATAGATAACAATTAATTTATGTAAATGCCTATTTATCAAAGATATACTAAAACTATCTTTATTATTAAAAAAATCCTCTAAAAAAATTTTTACCTCTACAATTACTAGAAACACTAAATTTTTTCCCTCAACAATAATAACCTTTAAATCGTCATTAACAAATGGCTTAATTTTCTTCTCTGTCCAAAATAAGCACTTCTCATAGTTCGCCGTTAGATTAATTCTATCAGTAGATATCGCCTCCTTTTTGTGCGTTAATTCAAGTGCTGCCCTCTCTTTATCTGTCATTTCATCCGCAGATATTACCGTTACATCCTTATTTCCTCTAAATGTTTCATACTTATTTTTTACTCTTAAAATCTCTAATTTTTCTTTTAAATTCATACCTTTATCCTTTACAATTGATATCTAAATGATGATCTTTATGATTTGGTATATCATCTATCGGATCATAATTATTCGATTTAAAATCATACATTTTTGTACCATCTGGAGCTTTTCCTGCATGAGCATGTATACTTCTATTCGGATCATTTGTATGTAATACAACAACTTTTTGGTTTCCATCCGCATCCAAAAACTCATAATATCTACCATGTGATGTTTGGTTACTGGAAACTACATAATTGTAATTCTCATATTTCATTACATCTCCAGTTACTATCCATTGTCTAATAGGTTGCTGACTTCTAGGTATTCCCGCTAAATCCTTTGCATACCGTAATGCTTCTCTTATTGTGCCAAACGGGTTTAAACCAAATACATCAATATACACATTCGTATCACACACATACCCATACAACGTAGGATTTCCACCTGCCAGCCCTATCGGATCCTGCTGGGTGTACTGTCCTGTCTCCGGATTATAATATCGAAACCGGTTATAGTACAGACCGGTCTCTTCATCCTCGTACTGCCCCTGGAATCGGAACGGAATAAAATTCTTCTCTCCGATATCCTCCATTGTACGTCCATATCTGTCTTTTCCCGCAGGCATGACTTTTCCGTTTATGTCCAACTCTCTTTTCCAGACAAGTGTACCGGAGTCATCATAGGCTTCTGCAGGAGTTCCCAGATAATCTGTCATAATGCTGTAACTTTCGTCTTTGGTTATCCGGGCTCTTGGTATGAAATCGTCCTGAAAGATCCATGTAATCAGACTTTCCGGTGCAGGCTCTCCCTTTGCAGCCTTTTGTCTTTCTTCCTGCTCCTTTTTCTCTGAAAGCTTCACCACATACTCTGCCTGATAATCGATCTGGGGAACCGGCTTTTTGCTCTCCTCTGCATTCTCCTGCCATTCATGGAGCAGAACATTTCCATCCCAAAGGAATTTTATCACTTTTTCTACATGAGAAGCTTTCTGTTCCGAACCAGGCTGCAATGCATTTTCCCCTCTATAAACAGAGGTGTTATCTCCCTGCAGCGTGTGAGGTTTCTGAAGTTCTGTATTTGGTCTGCGTATCCGGACTCCTCCGATTGTCTCCCATTTACTTTCTTCCCCGGCTGCTTCTGTTTTTCTTACAAGATTGCCTTCTTCATCATAGAAGTATTCTACTCCTTTTGTGACAAGCCTGCCATGACCACCCTGATAGATATTTCGTTTCTCTTTCAGGTCAATTCCGGAGGTTTCCAGCCTGCTTCCCGCTCCGTAGATGCGGTCACTCTTATCTTCGGTTTCATAGACATTTCCTGCCTCATCAAACATCCTGAAACATGACAGGATCTCCGTTCCTCTCGCACTGATCAGGTTACTGAAACGGTCATAGGAATAAATGATATTTCCTTTTGTCAGCTCATTGGTCACTTTTTTCAGACGGTAATTTACATCCCATTCATACCTGCGGTGACGATGTATGGATTCCTTTTGTCCACGTATCATGTGCTGTACCGGCCGTCCGGCTTCATCATATGAGAAGTATATGTGTAACCTGTCCCATAGTCAATTGAAGCACTTCAAATAAAAAAATATTGGAATTTTTCTAATAAATCTCCACCGTGCAGCCTCATTTGTCTTAATCTGACGGCATTACCTCTCCGTTCATCGCATACTTTTAAAATATTTCTGGCTTTTCAAACTTAATATAAATATTGTTTTTTTCACATAATTCCTTAAATAACTCCGTCACAACATAATATGAAGTATAAATTGTATCTTCTGCAATGAAAAATGAAACATTTACATCTTTTCTATATCTTGCAAATTTAATAACCTTTTGTCCATCCATAAGTTTTCTGTAAACGGATGCTTTTTCATCAATTACGGAAACTCTCCTTTTTATACGTGCAGCATACCATTTGAAACTTCTATTTTCACATATTAGTTTACATGGAATAAATTGCATGTCTTGCTCTAATTGGCAGCCCAGTGTTTTTATAAATTTTTCTGAAAAAAGTAATGCTGTTGGACAACTTATAAAATCTGTATCATTGATATTATTTAATGTATATCCTTGTCCTGCCACAAAGTTTAATTCACGCTTTAGAATTTTTTCTTCGTTACCTTTATTTAACTTGAAAAACTCATATATCTCTTTATCTTCCTTATAAAAACCAGCCATATTATCTGGATGATTTATCATCGTATTTATCCTATATAATTTTAATGACATTTTATAGATCCTCCCTTATCTCTTCACAAATCTGGGACATTTCTAACATTTCGTCATCATCAACCATTTCACACAAATCATATAACAGTGGTTTTGCTGTAAAATCTTTAAGTGCTTGATTTATCAATTCATGCTCCTGCTCTGTTGCAGTTATATTCATTACACAATCCATATCATCATCCAGTAAACCACTTATATTAACCGTTCCATTTTCTTTGCATTCTAACAATAATGCTGCAATATCCGAAATGAGATCAATTGCATAATGTATCTCCGCTTCAAATCCATCAATTGGCACAGTTAATGACTCATCTGTTCCACCAACATAATCTCCCCAGTACTTTTCTATATACATTTCAAATTGCCTCTTCATATAGTCAAATGATTTTTATTTCATATTTGCAACATTAAAATTGTACTGTTCTTCTCTCGGGTTCTTATATCCTTCAAACTCTTTAATCTGGGTAAATGAAAAAAAATATCCATAATTAACATTAGGAAAATCCAACAATTGTTTACGGGTATATCCTTTTATGGTTATTAAATATTTTCCAGATGGAATATTATATTTTATATCAGAGTATAGTAACTCTCCATCTCCATCTTCAAATGTTCTCTCTACTCCTCCGAATGCTTTTTCGTTGAATGTAAGTAATGAACCAATATCAGAAATCCAAAGTCCACCTCTAATGTCTATATTAAATCCCTCATATTCCATTTTTTGTTCCCATTCATTATCAAAACACTGATCATAACCTTCCACTTTGATAACATATTCCCCAGAATTGATCTGTACTAACGGAAACCATACTCCTTCTTTCTGGGAAAACAAATATTTGTTATCTTCTTTTTGAAAAAAATCTAAAACTCTTTTACTTCTAATTTTTTCTCTTTTTAGGAAATCACGCATTACATTAACTGAAAATAAACAAATCCCATGATTATAAGTACTCAAAATTTTATCCATAATTCTTATTTTACCTTTCTTGTTTTCCAGTATATTTACTGCCATGATATGGAACTCCTTTATCACTTAGTACTCTATGAAGTAATTGATGTAGCTCTCCAGTATTAGCTGAATTATTTGGAAACCACGCAATTGATAATTCATCACTTAATTCTACAATACCTAACTTTTTTGCAATTGCTCTTGGGAAAATATGATGTCCCAATCCACTATCTAATATATCTTTCCATGTTAACCCAAACGGATCAATTTCTCCAAGTGTATCATACACATACCCATACAACGTTGGGTTTCCACCTGCCAGCCCTATCGGATCCTGCTGTGTGTACTGTCCTGTCTCCGGATTATAATATCTAAATCTGTTATAATACAGACCAGTCTTTTCATCCTCGTACTGTCCCTGAAAGCTTCACCACATAATCTGCCTGATAATTAATCTGTGGAACCGGCTTTTTACTCGATAAAATCCTAAGGAACTTATTCATCCATTTATGATATCTTTCCTTAAATATCGATTTCAAAAAATTCTAAGTAATATTCTGTTTTATAGATAACAATTAATTTATGTAAATGCCTATTTATCAAAGATATACTAAAACTATCTTTATTATTAAAAAAATCCTCTAAAAAAATTTTTACCTCTACAATTACTAGAAACACTAAATTTTTTCCCTCAACAATAATAACCTTTAAATCGTCATTAACAAATGGCTTAATTTTCTTCTCTGTCCAAAATAAGCACTTCTCATAGTTCGCCGTTAGATTAATTCTATCAGTAGATATCGCCTCCTTTTTGTGCGTTAATTCAAGTGCTGCCCTCTCTTTATCTGTCATTTCATCCGCAGATATTACCGTTACATCCTTATTTCCTCTAAATGTTTCATACTTATTTTTTACTCTTAAAATCTCTAATTTTTCTTTTAAATTCATACCTTTATCCTTTACAATTGATATCTAAATGATGATCTTTATGATTTGGTATATCATCTATCGGATCATAATTATTCGATTTAAAATCATACATTTTTGTACCATCTGGAGCTTTTCCTGCATGAGCATGTATACTTCTATTCGGATCATTTGTATGTAATACAACAACTTTTTGGTTTCCATCCGCATCCAAAAACTCATAATATCTACCATGTGATGTTTGGTTACTGGAAACTACATAATTGTAATTCTCATATTTCATTACATCTCCAGTTACTATCCATTGTCTAATAGGTTGCTGACTTCTAGGTATTCCCGCTAAATCCTTTGCATACCGTAATGCTTCTCTTATTGTGCCAAACGGGTTTAAACCAAATACATCAATATACACATTCGTATCACACACATACCCATACAACGTAGGATTTCCACCTGCCAGCCCTATCGGATCCTGCTGGGTGTACTGTCCTGTCTCCGGATTATAATATCGAAACCGGTTATAGTACAGACCGGTCTCTTCATCCTCGTACTGCCCCTGGAATCGGAACGGAATAAAATTCTTCTCTCCGATATCCTCCATTGTACGTCCATATCTGTCTTTTCCCGCAGGCATGACTTTTCCGTTTATGTCCAACTCTCTTTTCCAGACAAGTGTACCGGAGTCATCATAGGCTTCTGCAGGAGTTCCCAGATAATCTGTCATAATGCTGTAACTTTCGTCTTTGGTTATCCGGGCTCTTGGTATGAAATCGTCCTGAAAGATCCATGTAATCAGACTTTCCGGTGCAGGCTCTCCCTTTGCAGCCTTTTGTCTTTCTTCCTGCTCCTTTTTCTCTGAAAGCTTCACCACATACTCTGCCTGATAATCGATCTGGGGAACCGGCTTTTTGCTCTCCTCTGCATTCTCCTGCCATTCATGGAGCAGAACATTTCCATCCCAAAGGAATTTTATCACTTTTTCTACATGAGAAGCTTTCTGTTCCGAACCAGGCTGCAATGCATTTTCCCCTCTATAAACAGAGGTGTTATCTCCCTGCAGCGTGTGAGGTTTCTGAAGTTCTGTATTTGGTCTGCGTATCCGGACTCCTCCGATTGTCTCCCATTTACTTTCTTCCCCGGCTGCTTCTGTTTTTCTTACAAGATTGCCTTCTTCATCATAGAAGTATTCTACTCCTTTTGTGACAAGCCTGCCATGACCACCCTGATAGATATTTCGTTTCTCTTTCAGGTCAATTCCGGAGGTTTCCAGCCTGCTTCCCGCTCCGTAGATGCGGTCACTCTTATCTTCGGTTTCATAGACATTTCCTGCCTCATCAAACATCCTGAAACATGACAGGATCTCCGTTCCTCTCGCACTGATCAGGTTACTGAAACGGTCATAGGAATAAATGATATTTCCTTTTGTCAGCTCATTGGTCACTTTTTTCAGACGGTAATTTACATCCCATTCATACCTGCGGTGACGATGTATGGATTCCTTTTGTCCACGTATCATGTGCTGTACCGGCCGTCCGGCTTCATCATATGAGAAGTTCCCAATTACACCGCCTGATACCTTTCTTGCCACTTCCTGACCGGTGACATTATATTCCATCCGGGCACACCATGGCTTTTCTTTATTCAAATATGCAACCATATGTGTAACCTGTCCCATCTTATCCCGTTTCGAAAGGATATTGGCTCCAAAGCTGCTCGAAACAGCCAGACGGTTCCCTGATGAATCATAGTCACTTGCTACCCAGTGATTATCCTGCCACTCTTTTTGTATTCTTCCACTCTTGTCCCGTTCCAGTTTTATGGCTGTATACTGATTTTTTACCTCTGTAAGCAGCCCGTTTTTGTTGTAGACATACTCCTCATAACTCTTGTCATGATAATCCGTTCGGATAACTCTGCACAGCTTATCATAAGTGTATTTTGTAAACCTTCCACCCGGACGGTTCGCCTTCTTTACCAGTCCTGAGTAATCAAGCTCATAAGTACGGATCTGCTTATCAAAACCTCTTTCCTTTACAACGTTTCCTTTTTCATCGCGCTCAAAATCGTAGGTCTCACCTTTTTCATTGATGATGGAAATCAGTTGTGCTTCACTGTTGTACTTATATTGTAATTTTCTCTCACCTTCTGTTCTGGAAATTACATTTCCAAGAATATCATAGGTAAATGCTACCTCCGTATGCTTATCCTTTGCCCGAATGACATCTTCATAAGAATTATATCCAAGAGTAACTTCATTTCCATCTGCTAATTTTGCATGAACAAGACGGTTGAGACTGTCATAATCATATGTCTCCACAGCTCCTAACGGGCTTCTGTAACTAAGGCAGTTGCCTCTGTAATCGTATTGCCATTCACTCATGCAGCCATTTGGCAATACAACTTTACGCAGATTTTTATGTCCGTCATAGGTAAGCATAATTGCTTCACCCTCTGGATTACATATCTTTTCTACCAGCTTATCCTGATTATATGTAAATACAGACGTGACACCATTTTCGTCTATTGTTTTCATAAGTGTATCATCTTCATTATACACCCATTCCACACAATCGCCCTCTGGATTTTGTTTCTTTATCAGACGTCCCTCTTCATCATACTCCAACTGTATTTTGCTGGAATCTGGTCGTATTATCCCGGTTATCAGGGATAATTCATTATATGTATACTTTGTCTGTCGTCCCTCTTCATCAATTCTGCTAATCAATTGATATTTATCATCATAATTTTCCCTGATTTCTGTCAGATCCGGGTATACAGTTCTGACACATAATCGGTTTTCATTATAGTGATACTCACAAGCCTTCTTGTTCTTTCCTGACCTTACTGCATTATACATTTCGTCATCATGATAATCAATCCAAAAGCTTAATACACCACCATCTCCCCAGCTTCTGACAGCACGTGCACCATCTTCATACTTATCGTATTCCCAATAGAACGAATTCTTTTCCCTATCTGTCTTCTTAGTCATAAGATGATTACGGTAATCCATACTGGTAGTCTTTCCCAATGCATCCGTAACACCTGACAAATCCTGTTCTTTATTGTAAGAATAGCTTACCAACCGATGTCTGTTATTATTCTCATTCAGACAGATATCTGTAATTCTGCCTTCTCCATTAGTGCTGACATCCAATTGTCTGCCTGCACTGTCCACTATCTGACACAAATAGCCACTATCATCATAATTAAATTCAATACAATGACCGGTCTTATTTTCCACCTTTGTGAGTTTATATGCAATATATCCATTATCTATTGGTGATAATGTATAGACCAACCGTGCTTCAGGATCAAACACCTGATAGCTGTCAGACATGCGCTTTAAATTCAGCTTATTCTTATAATCAAAATACTCTTCTCCTACCATTAACTGTGGAAATGCAGCCACCCTGCCATCATTCAGAAATACAATAATCGTACATTCTTCTTTATAGATTTCCAATCCCATCTCATAACTATATCGGGTGCCATGTCCCAAATGTCCAACAATCATGCTGGAACTACACCAGATACGATTCCATTGTAATGGAATTGGTCCGGGAAGTTCAAAATCAGTTGCATCATATATGACACTTCCATTAATGACATCAACCGGATCTCCGCATAAATTACAAAATGATTTTCTTAACCAATACGGCATATTTTTTCCATATTTCGCAATCATTTTGCGCATTCCTGCTGCACCTGCCGGCATAAGAAAGCCTATACCAAAGGACATCAACCCCTGCTTCCAATCATATGGTTTTCCGTTAAACAGCCAGTCCAGTCCTTGCCCCATCGCATCTGTTATAAATGATGTGCCTCCACTGATAAACATTTTTCCAAGCAATTTAGCACCTTCAAATGCTTTCAGGCCAAGAACTGCACCTGATACTGCACCTTCTATGGCTCCTTTCAACCCTGCCATGGCATAATCTTTCCAGTCGCTTACCTCCCCCCGCATGATATCCGAGGCGGCTGTAAAGCCAACTGCTATAGCACCACTAATTGCTGCACCCATTGCAACTGACCCAACAGTTGATGCCGTCACTGCACCCAAAGCAACTAATGCCGCACCTCCAGTCGCCACAACTGCTACAACTGCTGCCACTGCAGCCAAACCAATCAGCGCATTTTTTGCAAGCTTTCCCCAGTCAAATTTCTTCTCTTCATATGCGATTTCTTTATTTAATCTTTCTGTGAAAACCTCCTTTTTTCTTCCGTCATATACAATGTTGTTTCCAGCCTTAATATGAGTATCACCATCGGCTCCGCCAATTAAATAAAGGGAAGATTTTTCATTAGCTCCTGCAACAATGTTTCCCGTAGTAGAATATATTTTTATTAACTCCTTTGCCTCCATAAGAAGCTTCTGTCTTGTAAATACATTCATATCCTTGTCACTTTGTATCGTAACACCCTTATTATTATCCAGAGACATAAACAACTTTTCATGCGCAGTAAAGTCAATATCTGTAGAACCAAGCTTAAACTCTTTTCCTTCTGGTGTCCCCATATATTTCATATCAGGATTTGAAGTTTTTGCACAACTTCCACCATTTCTTCTAACCGCATTCATAGCAATACATTTTGCTTCGTCAGCACTTGGAAAATACAAAGAGACAGATGTTCCAACCTCCGGCATGCAATAAAAGAGATTATTGGCTTGGGATGCATATGGAAACCAACAAGCTGCATCTGTATCCTGTTCATTATCTATCTCCAGCTTAAGTTTAATCCGCTGATTTTCACTTTTTAATACATTACCAATTAATGAAACTCCTTTTATAAGTTCATTATTTATCTTCCCTGTAAGTAGTGCCTCTTCCCTGCTCAAAACATAAGTATTAGACAGAACACTTTTATCAAGAGATAAATGACACGCTTCTATGATCAATTTCTGTTTTGCATATTCAACTACCGAACCAAGCTCCAGCAAAACAGGGGTATTCACATGATATTTTATAAACTGTTCTTTGGAAACAAAGAATCCCCCTTGCAAAGCCTGTTGATATGCTGCATCATCTCTTTGGATTACTTTCTGTTCAACTACCTCCATCTGCTCCGTCTTTCGCGGTAACCCGAAGCAAAATCGTGGACTGTCTCCTTTTACATCCGGTACGAGAGAAGTATTAAAATGCGTCGCCAATCGTTTGCAAAATTCCCAATCTGTCTCCCTGTATTGCAAAATAAACTGTCCTATATTTCGATCTTCTACATTGGTGTCATAAAGAAACATACCTTTCGCATAGTCACTTACTATTTTGCTTAACACTTCTGTATATGTAGCATTCTTATTCTGAAAAGAACGACTCTTTTTTTCGTAATCAAGTAAACTGCTCCATGACAAACCTTTGATCGATGCATAATATATTCCGTCTTTAAAACATACATCTGCCTCACTGATGACACCTGAAAACAATATCGTCTCACCCGAATTGTTCTTTACATAAACAATGACCGGTTCCTGACTTCCTATTTGTTCAATCGCATCTTTTCCATTTTCATCTAATATGCCTTTCACGAACAGCTGTCCATGCTCGTTTATTTTTCTTACAATTTCAAGTTCCTGTATTATCTGTATCGGCAAAATGCACTTTACAAAAACCTGTCCCTGATGTATTACACTTGCTGTCTTCTTCTCGCTCATTTTTCTTTCCACTATTTTCTTAATTTGTTAATACACTTCCTGTCCCGAATCCATAAATCCTATTGTTCCTCCATAACAACAGGTTATACAGCAATCTGCCTTTAATGCTGGTTTTCCATCGACAAGTGTATCCTCCTGTGCCCCCTGCCATTTCGTGGTAATTTTAGGTTCACACAATTTTCCTTCTATTGGCAGTTCTACTTCCATTGGATTTCCATCTTCATCGGTAAATGGAACCAGTCCTTCCGTATCATTAATTTTTATGTCTATACCATCTTTATCAGAAGAAAAACAAGCTCCAAAAGGAGGTATGTTCTGATCAATTCCCACTTTACAATCCTCATTATTCAGCATTGCCTTGTCCCTTATATAAGAACCATGTGATACCGGCATGTCCAGCTTCCTTGTATGGGAACCGCATGTACAATAGATTGTTGCTCCACGTACAACATAAGGATATTGTGTCTCTTCTTCCTGTGGTGCCTCTGATTCATTTCTTGTCTCCGCCATCTCATCTATTCCTTTCTGCAATTTTTATCGGTTCGAACCAAATTCCACCCGCGTCTCTGCGCAATATACTTTCTGCAACATCAAGTCTTACCGCAATTTGATTCTTTAACTCCTTTATCCTAAATATTCTGTTCATTTGTACACAGTCTGCATCCAGTACAAACTCACTGATATTTCCAGCCTTATCATATATGGATTCCAGTGGATCTGCACATTCGATCACTGGTGGAACCATAAGATGATATGGCTTTTGCACTCCTGCTTTCTTTTCCGTTAACATCACCCGGTGAAAAATGGTATCCGGTTGATATTTTTTTAAAATGCTTCGGAATTTATCTGCGATTAACGGAATCGGTTTTTCTATATAATCTGGATATTCTATTTCTAACCCATTGTATCCCTCTACACAGATCACCGGGACTGCTCCATTATCCCTTATTGTTTTTTTATCTTCTATATTTTTCATTTCCTTTGGAATCTGAAATTGTGGCAATCTCCGCAGATGTTTATCCGTCTGCATCATAAAATAATCCATATGTTACCTGCTTTCTGGAAATATGCAATTTTCACATTTCGCATTTTCAAAATTCATATCCTCAGCTAATAAAGCTTTGGAGAAATCGACATTAATCAGTTTTGCATTTTTGAAAATAATACTCTTTAATTTTGCTCCACTAAAATCTACATTTTGCAATAATGCACCAGAAAAATCTGTGCCAAAAATCTTCGCTTTGTCCATTCTGACATCCTTTAAAATTGCACTTTTGAAATTGCATATAATAAATCTGCATTTTGTCATGTCGCTGTTTGATAAATTGCTATTGTCAAATGACGAATACTGAAATTCCAAATCCCGATAATCGCCTTTTGATAAGTCTAATTTCTCAAATATTTCATAACTGAATATTTTTTGTTTTCCTGACTGTAACCGTCTCCTCACAACTGCACTATCTTTTTTCGTATAATCTTCTTTATATAAAATATCAAACTTATCCATATAACCGCCAATACAGACAACAAAACATTCTGCCTTTGCGACTGACTTATATTCTTCTGTTTCTATTAATTTTCGCATTCCCTGACGTATTATCTCCGCTACATAAAAAAGATAAATATTACTTTCCAAAAACACTTTTCTATATACATCAGAAAAATCGTTCAGATCTGTTGATTGCTTCCACAATTCTTCTACAACATTACTGTACTTTTCTAAATATGTGTATATCTCATTTACAGGATAACTATAACTGCATTCTATCGGATCCATGTACCAGTTTTCATCAAAAGCATCTATACGGATTTCATGTTTTTTTAACAGAATATTTGTTCTTAAAACAGAGAAATGTATGTATGCAATTTTTTCTTTTTTTCCTGCCTGCTGCATCATACGGATTTTGTTGCAATACTTTTTAAAACATTCTGCAAATTTTTCTATCAATTCTTCATAATGATTCTTTATATAGCTGTCTAACTGTTCAACTAACGATTTTCTCTCTTGTTCCAAATTAACATTTTGCACTATTTCACCTATTCTAATTTGCCTTTACTTCTTGTCCTATTACTTCTACATTGTCATTAATCTTAACAGCAGCTATGTCTTTACAATTTAAATCTACACCAGAAAGCCCAACAATACTCACATCCTGCTCAGCACCAATAATAATGTTTTTATCCGATTTAAACTCTATATTCTGATCACTGACCACAGATACACCATCTTCATCGGTTAATGTTATAGTGGTGCCATTTGAAATGATATAGATTCCATCAGGCGTTAATCTGATTTCCTTGCCACTTGGATTTCGTAAAGATTTCACAGACGGATCATCTCTTTTTCCGCTGTATCCTCCATTGTTTCCTCCGCCAGGACTTCCTACTTCACTTAAATTATCTGCACTGCCTGACAAATTATCATCTACTTCATCATGAACAGAACTAATTGCATAACTATGTTCCTCGATCCCATCCGGAAAATAAATACGCACAGAATCTCCCTTTTCAGGCATACAATACCAACCACTTCCGTCTTTCGATGAGTAAATTGTTGAATATGGAAAATAACATTTCTTTTCCTGAACATGACCAGACTCTTCATCTATCTGTAAAGATACCTTTACCCTGTCATTTTTTATCTCACATATCTTTGCATCCAGTGATACTCCAACAATGTTATTATGCATTTGGAAAAGCTGGCTCATGCCTTTTGGCGTTGATAATATCAGGTTAAACTGTAAAATGCCTTTGCACATTCTTGCATTTATTTGATATACATATAATTCTTTTCCATGAAAAACAATTGTATCTCCTATATTAACAGGTGTCTCTGACTCCACTTCATAATAAGCAACATCCTGTTCTATGATTCCATCTATCCCATTTTGGGATAGCATTAAATACTTTCCCAGGTCTTTTTTTATACTGTAATTAAACGAATTTATTGTATGTGTTGCATTATTAGGTATTCCAAAATAACATTTTATTTTATCAATATGAACATCATTTACCAAACCAGTATGAAAATGCGATGCCAGTCTTTTTAAAAATTCCCAATCCGTTTCCTGGTACTGTACAATAAATTTTCCTAACTCTTTTTTCTTGGAAGCCACATCACTTATCATGGCTTTCGAATAAACCTCCATAATTTCATTTTCTAATGATACATAAGTTTTTTGTTTATTTTGAAATGAACGGTTCTTCTTTTCCACATCCAACAGATAACTATAGGAAACCGCATACAATATCATATAATAAGATCCTTGGACAACCTCCAATTCAATATCTTTCACCATTCCATAAAATAGCACATCATTTTTTTCACTGTTTCTTAGTTTTAGACCAACTTTGCTTCCTTGTATACATTCTTTTATATAATTGTCTTTTACATCATCTGAAAGTAATGCCCTGATATATAATGTACTATGCTCATTTATCTTATGCTGTATTTGAATATCAAGTATTTTTTCAACTTTATATGGTTCAATTGTTAAATGTTCAAATGTAATAATTTGTTCCATGTAGTTTCTCCCTATTCCTCAATGAGTCTGATTGACTGCATCATTTCAACTGCAACCGGTCTCCAATATTTCATATCTTTTGTCAGGCAATTAAAGCTTCCCATCAATGGTTTTCCATTCACATTCAAATAAAACATTAAATTATATAGTTTTCCACCTATAGCATTATTAGAAAACTCAACATATGCAATATGTAGCTTTTCTATATCCACCTCTCCAATCTCTCTTTCTTTAATTCCAGGATTTGCATACTTCATTAATCCAAAAATCTGATTGCGAAACGTATCTATGGTTGTATCATCTACATTTCCATCCATATATTGAAGCAAAAAATTTATTGTACCTGTCTCATCTGTCAATATCGTATCTGGCCGATGCTCTGATGGATATTTTATTCTTACAGTTTCATCAGACATAGGAACAAATTTTTCTGGTAACATAATAGAAACTGCATTTTCCAGAAATAAACGTCGTTCAAAATGCAACCATTTTCCAGATATCTTCACTCCGGTATAAATACTATATGTATTCCAATTGTCTTTTTCTTTTTTCTTATTCTGTTCCTTGCCCTCATCTATATTGTTTTTATCATTTTTCTGTTGTGATTGATTAATCATATCTAAAATCTGTTCATCAAATAATTTATCTTTTTCCATTTTTATTCATGTCTCCATTTCATGTAACGACAAATTTCCACGTCTTCTTTTATTCACTATATTCTTTCTCCTCCCCCTTTTCAATTGTACTTTAGTCCCAGTATTTCGCTATTTCCATGAAAAAAAGCCGCTGTGAACGATAATCCACAACGACTCTTTATATATTATATTTCGTAACTATTCAGCACCCCGTTTAGGGTACATAAATTTTTGGTCAAAACAGAGAAAATATAATTTCTGTTTTATCATTGCTTTATTGCGAAAAGTGGATAACTTTTCAATGTGACTGCCAAATACTTTTTGTCTGTGAATTACTAAACAATAAGGCCTTGATTACAGCCAAATAACGTTTTATTTGTGGATTTTATCTGAGTGTTATCGGCAGTTATTTTCTGATTTTTACTGTTTATCCACCGTCATTTTGACAGTACATCCAAACTTTACAATTCGCTTTTTAGCACATTTTCCGTTAAAATAGATGTATCAAATCTTAACGGAAGAAGGTGGTCTGATTGACAAAAGATGAAATGATCAAGCAGTTATTACAGCAGGTTAATTCCTTAACATCAACTGTAGATTCCTTGAATGCTACAATCAATGCGCAAACACAGTTGATCGCTCAACTCAATCAGACGATACAGGGACTAAAGGAACAGCTTAATAAAAACTCCAAAAACAGTTCCAAACCACCTTCAAGTGATGGCTATAAAAAACCTGCTCCTAAGAGTCTCCGCAAACCATCCGGAAAAAAGGTTGGTGGACAGGACGGACATCAGGGGACACATTTAGCGGTAATAACAGCTCCGGATGAAATCGTCATACATATGCCATCCGCATGTAAAGGATGCCGACATTACCAGATGTGCAAAGGCACCGCCTGCATTGCTGAGAAACGACATGTCATCGATGCGGTTGTCACAGTAAATGTAACAGAACATCAAGTTCTGGAACTTCCAATCTGTATGCTGCACGGGGATACCCGCAGAGGTGAGTTCCCTGCTGATGTAAAAGCAGCCGTACAGTATGGCGAAAACCTTCAGTCATTAGCTGTTGCGTTGAATACCGTAGGTGCAGTCAGCATCAAACGCACCCATGAGATCCTTTCCGGAGTATTTAACATTCCGATTGCAACAGGAACAATCAGCAGCATGGTAAAAAGATGCGCTGACAGTCTGAGTGAAACAGTAGGTAAGATCAAGAATAAAATGATCGATTCCGCACTTGGACATTTCGATGAAACAGGAACCAGAGTGGATAAAAAACTCTGGTGGGTTCATGATGCCTCAAACTGTGAATACACCTATCTTGATATCAGTCCCAAACGTGGAAATGCGGGCATGGAACAATGCGGTGTTCTCCCGGAATTCAAAGGGATTGCCATGCATGACTGCTGGGCTTCCTACTGGAATTATCCGGATATTCAGCATGCAGTCTGCTGTGCTCATCTTCTCCGTGAATTAACGGGGATTGATGAAAATCATCCTGAACAGAAGTGGGCATCTGCATTTATAGACCTTTTACTGGAAATGAAAAAGGTCAAAGACAAAGCTGTAGAGAAAGGTAAGGACTTTCTGAGCTATTATCACTATCATAAGTTCGATAAAAAGTATGATGAACTTATCGGACAGGCTCGGAAGGAAAATCCACTTCCCGAAACCACAGAGAAAAAACGTGGTCGGAAGAAAAAAGGAAAAATCCTTGCCCTGGTAGAACGCCTTGCAAATTACAAGGCCTCAGTCTGTCTTTTTATCCATAACTTCAATGTCCCGTTTGATAACAATCAGGCGGAACGAGACCTGCGGATGATAAAGGTGAAAACAAAAGTATCCGGATGCTTCCGAACTGAGGAAGGTGCCAGAGATTATCTAAAAATCATGTCCTACGTTGGTACGGCACATAAGCAGGGGTACAATGCTTACGAAGCAATCAAAAATGCGATCTCAGGTCACCCTAATTTCATCTTTGAATAAGGGTGGTTCTGAATAGTTACCCTTATTTTATAGTTTTTTGATTTATATAGATTCATTATTAAAACGCTTTCCCTCCCTCTATTGTTTATTTTTTAATTTAAAAATTTCGAATCATATATTTTATCTAAAAAACTATATTACTATACTTGACACACTTCCCTATATTTTTTCAAAAATATTATATTTCTAAAGTACAGAATACCATTGCCTGTTTGTACTATCAGCTTCATATTGATATGTGATCAACTGATTCATGTCCTTTAAACCACTCTTTCCATATAAAATGCTTAAAGTCATATCCGGCACATTGTTCCATCCTTTAGTTGACATAGTTGAAACCAGGTCATGTATCCAATTCTTCATTTGCTGCTTGAACTCTTTCGGAACTTTTCCAGAATCTTCAACAGCCTTATCCACTAAGTCTAATATATTCTCTCCTGACTCCGTATAATATGTCCCGTTTTTTTCCTCAAGTTTATCTAATTCATATCCTGTATAACTATAAACTTGATGATATGCTTCGTATTTCATTTTTGATTCCTTTGTTATCTGAGAACTCTCACAGCCATCTTGTGTTGAACAATAATATATATGCTTATAGAGGTTTTTTCCGTTATCTCCTACATTTAAGGCATCCTGCATCAACACCTTTGTTTCTTCATCCACGCCATCTACCGTTATCTCGTAACTGTATGGATCGACAGTAAAAGTACAATCTTTCGTAATAGAAGATGTATCTACACCAGCCTGCTTTAAAATATTTGAAATCTGCGAATTTACCAATGCTCTTTCAAATTGGATTTTATCCGAATCTACACTGTCGCCGTCCACTTCAATTCCCCTGAACAAAGAATCCTGATAATTTACACCATTTATTTTTCCTGTCCGGCACATCTGCATCTCATAATTATATGCAATCCTACGTTCTGTATCAGTCAAATTAGTCTCGTAATACTCTGAACTCTTATCAAAATACTTGGAATGAATATAATTTTCAGGGTTAGAATGTGTTTTTGCTTCTGCGGCAAGCTTAGAATACTTTTCCGTTAATGCCGCCCTAAATGCTTTACCTGTACTCATATATTCACTTGTTTTCGCATTAATCTGTGTTCCTGCATTCTCAATGAACTCCTGATTCGTTTTTTTGGCTGAAGCTATATAGGACTTTAAGTCAATGCTGCTATCAATACTTGTATTATGTGTTCTTCCACTTGTACTTTTTGTAAGTTTTTCCTTTCCTGATGCGCTTATCGTCAAAGTATCTCTTGTGCCTATACAACCATTGCTTCGACTGATTGTCGCTTTTTGTTGTTGACCAAACAGAACATTAAGCAATGACTGATTAGCATTTATTCGGCTGTTAAAAAATATATTCATAATATCACAAACCTCCTTATATATATCGGATTATCCTAATCTTTCACTATCTCAATAATCACCGAATCTGTCATTGATTCCTGTTTCATACGAATACCATCGTGTAAATACAGACATATTACTCAGGAAATTTTTGACTTTAGAATTGTCTTTAGTATCCGAATAATAATCTTCCATTAAATCCCATACATTACGGATTTCGCCTTCCGACCTGATTTCTGAAATCCGAATTCCATATACTGTTAAAATCAAAACCACCGTCTAACGTAAGGCTGGAATTTGCTTCGATTTCATCACAGTCAAACCCGCCCAATTCCCATTTTTCCGTCATTTTCCAGGCAGATTCTCTCAATGCCGCATTGGTGTCATTGCATTGATAGTAATAATCTGAAT
>OLGH01001105.1_pt1 | contig 27650 bp, 22 predicted proteins | sample 1604851 | NCBI WGS metagenome assembly OLGH01 (sample SAMEA3888894, study PRJEB22519) | human gut metagenome | biome: human gut; feature: human-associated habitat; material: faeces | place: Denmark | collected 2010 | reverse complement strand
AAATAATGCAGCAGATACAATGGAAATAGATTTTTTAATTTCTAAAGATTTAATAATATCAAAGCATAATATAATACCAATTGAAATAAAATCAGGGGATAGATATACATTTACATCATTAAATAAATTAAATAATAAATATAAAGAATATCTTGCACAAGGTATAATTCTTCATACTAAAGATTTAAAAGAAGAGGAAGGTGTGTTGTATTTACCATTATATATGACACCATTAATATAAAAAGTACATATTAGAATTTTGAACATGTAGTTTAAAATTCCAATATGTATTTTTAGTTAACAGAATTTTTATATGATACATTTAAATCAGAAATATCAGTATAAGGTGTACGTATATTCGTTCTATATAATAAATAATTAACACTTGTATTGTAAAAGTCAGCATGTTTACACAGTAATTCTATAACTTTTTGTTTATGTTGACAAATCTTCAAATTCGAAGTAAAATAGAATATGTAAAAGGAGAGATTTATGCAAACAAGTAATAAAAAAATTTTTGATAATTTAGTATCAAGAACAAAAATATATTTAGTAATAATACTAATATTACTACTTGGAATATGTTGGCAAAACAAAATGCTAATAATACCATCAATAATAATATATGCACTAATATTAGGATACACATATTTTGCTAACAACAAAAGAAAAAGTGAAATATCAGAAACACTTCAAGACTTAACATTAACAGTAGATTCAGCAGCAAAAACAAGTTTAATAAACTCACCATTTCCACTAATAATATTAGAAACAGACGGAAATGTTGTATGGAAAAGTTCAAAATTCGCAACAGAATTTGAAGATATAGATATAAACACTTTTGTAAATGACTTAGTATATGATTTAAAAGAAGAAATAAAAAACAAAAAAGATAAGACAGATAAATCAATATTAAGAAACATCCAAGTAAATAAAAGACAATATAGAATGGTCGGAAAATTTGTCAACTCAAAACGTTATTCTAAAAATGAAAAAGATGAATATATGGCAATTATATATTTTATAGATGAAACAGAAAATATAAAATTACAAAAAGAATACAATGATTCAAAATCATGTGTTGGAATAATAATGATAGACAATTATGAAGAAAATATGCAAATGCTAGAAAGTGAAGAAAAAGCTCAATACATTGCAGAAATAGACAAAGTAATATATGAATGGACAAATGAAACAAATGGTATATTAATAAAATCAGACAGAGACAGATATATTTACATTTTTGAGCAAAGATACTTAGAAAAAATTAAAGAAGATAAATTTAGTTTGTTAGACAAAATTAAAGAATTAGACCCAAAACAAAAAGTACAATTTACATTAAGTATAGCAATTTCAAATGAAGGAGAAGTTGACAAAGACAAATTTAAATCAGCACAAACAGCAATGGACATTGTACTTGGTAGAGGTGGAGACCAAGCTGTAGTAAGACAAAATGATATTTATAAATTCTTTGGAGGAAGAGCTCAAGAAGTAGAAAAAAGAACTAAAGTAAAGGCAAGAGTTGTAGCTCATGCATTAGAAAACCTTATAAAAGAATCAAGTAAAGTAATGGTTATGGGGCATATGAACCCTGACATAGATGCAATGGGCTCAGCAATAGGAATTTATAGATTAGCAAAAAGCCTTGATAAAAATGCATATATAATAGCAAGCAACACAGCTTCATTACAAAATTTTAGAGAAAGTTTAACAGAAGAACCAGAATATGAAGATGTAATAATAAGCAAAGAAGTAGCAGAAGAAAACATAGATGAGGATACTTTATTGGTAGTAGTAGATACTCATAAAGTAAATTATGTAGAATCAGAAGAAGTACTAAAAAAGGCTAGTAAAATAGTAATAATAGATCACCACAGAAGAAGTGCAGATTATATAGAAAATGCAACTCTAACATTCCAAGAAGTATATGCCTCATCAGCAGCAGAACTTGTAACAGAATTATTACAATATGCAGAAGTAAATGTAGAATTAAAGAAAATAGAAGCAGAAGCACTATATGCAGGAATCATGATGGACACAAAAAGCTTTACATTTAAAACAGGTGTAAGAACATTTGAAGCAGCAGCATATTTACGAAAATGTGGAGTTGATATTATCAGAGTAAAAAAATGGTTCCAAAGTGACTTAGAATCATTTAACAAAATAGCAGACATAGTAAGAAAGGCAGAAATTGTTAATGACTCAATAGCAATAGCTCTATGTGATGGTGAAAAATCTAAAGACATTAGTTTACTATGTGCTAAAGCAGCAGATGAGTTGCTTACAATAAGTGATGTTACAGCCTCATTTGTTTTAGGAGACACAGGAGAAAAAGTTTGTATAAGTGGACGTTCTATTGGAGACATAAATGTTCAAGTCATATTAGAAAAACTTGGAGGAGGAGGCCATATAACTCTAGCTGGAGCACAGGTAGAAGGGATGACTCTTGAAGAAGTTAAACAAGAATTAATTATAAGAATAAATGAATATTTTACAGAAATAGAAAATTAGGTATAAATGGTAAAATTAGGAACTATTTATATTTACATAATTATCTTAAAGTGATATAATATAGATATAAAATTTTAAAAAAAAATTAAGGAGGTAGTTCTGTGAGAGCAGTAATAGGAATGACAGAAATGTTTAGAGGAATGGACCTAAAAATCTGTGATGAATTAGGAGAAGAATGGAAGCGGCATTTATTAGATGATAAACCAGATTATAAAGATCAAATTCTTCTATCATTAAAGATGGACTATAATAGTATAGATAACATGATTAGAGCAGGTTATACAGAAGAGATGCTTGAGAATGCAGTATCTGTACTGGAGAGAAATGGCTATGATGTCGATTTAGAAAAGGGAATCATTAAAAAAAAGACAATGTAGCAGAAAAGGACTTGGTATACCAGGTCCTTTTAAAAATTAAAAAAAGTTGTCAAAAGGGACGCCCCTTTTTGACAAGTAAAATTATAAATAATTGCGATTGAATTTGCAATTTTAATTAACCTTTGCATTTTCTTTTGGTGTTCGGTTGAAAAATCCTTAAAAATAGTGTAAACTATATGAAGTTAGAAAATTTGAAAGGTTGTGATTTTAATGAAGGTAATATTAAAAACAGATATAAAAGGAGTAGGAAAAAAAGACCAAATAATAAATGCATCAGATGGATATGCAAGAAATTTCTTATTTCCAAAAAATTTAGCAGTAGAAGCGAATGCAGAAAACATGAGTAAATTAAAAGCAAAACAAGATTCTAATGCATTTAAAAAATCACAAGAAAAAGAAGAAGCAGAAAGAATAGCAGAAAAACTATCAAAAATACAATTAAGAATTAAAGTAAAATCAGGATCAAATGGAAAAATATTTGGAGGAGTATCTTCAAAAGAAATAGCTGAAAACTTGGAAAAACAATATCAAATAAAAGTTGATAAAAAGAAAATAGATTTAAAAGAAACAATAAAAACTTTAGGAATGATTACTGTGGACATTAAGTTATTTGAAGGTGTAATTGGAAAAGTAAAAGTAGATATAATTTCTGAATAATTATTAAAAACTTTGGGGGAATAGAAATGGATATAGGAAAAATACCACCACATGATGTAGAAGCAGAGCAAGCAGTTATAGGTAGTATGCTTACAGATAAAGAAGCGGTAGCAAGTAGTATAGAAACACTAAAAGAAGAGGATTTTTATAGAGAAGACAATAGAATAATATATTCAGCAATGCTAAACTTATATAATAGAGCGGAACCAATAGACTTAATAACAGTAAAATCAGAACTAGAAACAATGGGAAAATTTGAGCAAGTTGGAGGATTTGAATATTTAGCAGAATTGCCAGAAAAAGTACCAACAACAGCAAATGCTACAAAATATATAAAAATAGTTGAAGAAAAATCAGTATTAAGAAATCTAATAAAAACAGCAAATGAAATAATAGATTTAGGATATGACCCAACTGAAGATGTAGAAGACATTATGGAAGGGGCAGAAAAAAAGATTTTTAATATAATGCAAGATAAAAATCAAAAAGGATATTCTCCAATAAAAGACATTTTAGTTGATAGTTTTACACAATTAGAAGAATTATATAATAGAAAACAGCACATAACAGGTGTTCCAACAGGATTTTCAGATTTGGATTATAGAACAGCAGGTTTACATGGCTCAGAACTTATACTAGTTGCTGCAAGACCTGCTATGGGTAAATCAGCATTTGCATTAAATATAGCTACAAATGCAGCATTAAGAGGAAATACACCAGTTGCCATATTTAGTTTGGAAATGTCAAAAGAACAATTAGTAAACAGAATTTTATGTAGTGAAGCAATGGTAGATAGCAACAAAGTAAGAACAGGTAAACTAGAAGACGAAGACTGGGGAAAATTAGCAGAAGCAATAGGACCTTTATCAGAAACAGGAATTTATATAGATGATACACCTGGTATTTCTGTAATGGAAATAAGAGCAAAATGTAGAAAATTAAAACTAGAAAAAAATATTGGACTAGTAGTAATAGACTATTTGCAATTAGTACAAGGAAGCAATAAACGTAATAGTAGCCGTGAACAAGAAATATCAGAAATAAGTAGATCTTTAAAAATTTTAGCAAAAGAACTAAATGTACCTGTAATTGCATTATCACAGCTATCAAGAGCTGTAGAACAAAGACCAGACCATAGACCAATGCTTTCAGACTTGCGTGAATCTGGAGCTATAGAGCAAGATGCCGACATTGTTATGTTCTTATATAGAGACGATTATTATAATGAAGATAGTGAAAAAAAGAATGTAGCAGAAGTCATTATTGCTAAACACAGAGGAGGCTCTACAGGAACTGTAGATTTAGGATGGCTTGGAAGTTATACTAAATTTGTTAATTTGGAAAGAAGATTTGATGATTAGTTGCCAAAAGGGCCGTTCTCTGTCAAAAGGGACGCCCTTTTTTGACAATTCTGTCAATGGGGACGCCCCTTTTTGACAACTTTAATTTTTATAATTGACTTTTATAAAAGAATATAGTATTATGTAAATATGCTTTTGGGGGATAAATTTTGTGGGATCTTGAGAAGTAAGGAGGAAAATATGGCAAGAGGTCCAAGAAAGCATATCAATATGTCTTTTTATCATATTATGGTTCAAGGAATAAACAAAGAGTATATCTTTAATAAAGATGAAGATAAAAGGCAATATTTGAAATTTATTAATAAGGTAAAAGGTGAAATTGATATTTATATTATTTCTTATTGTATTATGGACAATCATGTTCATATATTGATAAAAGAAGATTCTATAGAATGTATAAGCCGTTTTATGCATAAAGTTAATACCCTATATGCAATTTATTTCAATAAAAAATATAATAGAGTAGGTTATGTATTTAGAGACAGATATAAAAGTCAAGCAATTTATTCGGAAAAACAATTGTATACATGTATAAACTATATACACAACAATCCTGTAAAAGCAGGTATTTGCAAAATAGCATCTGAGTATGAGTATTCAAGTTATAATGAATATATAGAAAATAAGGAAAAAATTCAAAAAAATATTAATGGAGTTTTAATAAAAGAAGATACTGTAAATAAAAAAGAAAATTTTTTAGAAATAGAAGAAGAAAAGGAAATTGAGATACAAAACGCAATAGATAAGTATATTAAAATTCATAATATTAAATTTGATACTTTAAAAAATAATAAAAAAGATTTGAAAGAAATAATTAATATGCTAAAAGATAGTTACGCACTTTCATTAAGGCAAATATCTACATATATAAATGTAGGAAGAGAAACTGTAAGAAATATAGCAAAAGAATTAAATAATAAAAAGGAATGATGAGAAAATGGAAAAAGAAAGTTGTCAAAAAGGGGCGTCCCTATTGACAGAAGTTTTAGAAACAATAAAAAAATATAATTTAATAAAAGACGGAGATAGAATTGTTTTAGGAGTTTCTGGAGGACCAGATTCTATTGCAATGCTAAATATTTTAAATGACATAAGAAATGACAAAAAACTACAAATGAAATTTGATATAATAGTTGCACATGTAAATCATATGATTAGAGAAGAGGCAATAGATGACCAAAAATTCGTAGAAAATTTTTGCAAAAAAATAAATGTTACTTTTTATGCAAAAAGTATAGATGTTCAAAAAATTGCTAATAATAAAAAAATAGGAACTGAAGAAGCAGGAAGAAATGCAAGATATGAATTTTTTGATGAAATTCTAGAAAAAGAAAATGCAAATAAAATAGCAATAGCACATAACAAAAATGATAAAATAGAAACTATTATAATGAATATGCTAAGAGGTAGCGGAATATCAGGTTTGAAGGGAATTGAACCAATAAAAAACGATAAATATATTCGACCACTAATAGAATGTGAAAGATTTGAAATAGAAGAATATTGTAAACAAAACAATATTGAACCAAGAATAGATAGAACAAATTTTGAAAATGTATATACCAGAAATAAAGTAAGAAATATCGTTATTCCATATATAAAACAAGAATTTAATCCAAATATAATTCAAACAATGGATAGATTATCAGATTTAGTAAAAGAGGAAGATGAATATCTAGAAAAAGTTGTTGAAACGAAGTATAAAGAATATGTTCAACAAGAAAGTAAAACACAAATTGTAATGGATTTAAAAGGATTTAATAAAGAAGAAAAGGTTATAAAATCAAGGCTTTTATTATATACTATATCAAGACTTTTTGGAACAACAAAAGGAATAGAAAAAATACATATAGAAGATATTATAAAACTATGTGAAAAAAATATAGGTAATAAATATTTAACTCCAAATAAAAATATAAAAGTTTTAGTAAAAAATCAAAAAATTTATTTTATAGACCAAAATTTGGTTTAACATGAGTATCCGTAATACTTAGAAAGACAAGGCTTTTTTGTAATAAAAAAGTAATACAAAAATCCTTGCAAAACAAAAGTAGATATGTTATAAAATTTTATAGTCAAATAGTAACGCGGTGACTTTAAATATTTTTGCTACAAAAATTTCTAAAAAATATATGAATTTTGGGCGGAATTATATAAAGTAAGCAGAAGGAGGAATTATTTTGAAGAACGGAATTAAAACATTAGCAACATGGCTAATAATCGGAGTAATATTTATAGTATTGTTATCATCAATAATGACAAACACAAATACAAAACTAAAATATTCAGAATTAATTGCGAAAATAAATGAGGGAAAAGTAGAATCAATAGTTATAGATGCAGATGGAACTTCTGCAACAGTACAACTATCAGATGAAAAAGTAAAAAAACAAGTAAACATTCCAAATATGGAAAACTTCATGAATTATACTGATGAATTTATAAAAAATGGAGCTTTTACTTTAGAAGAAAGTTCTGAATCAGTATTTTCAATAATATTAGGTTTATTAACACCATTTGGAATTTTAATAATATTCTTTATATTCTGGTTCTTTATGATGGGTGGAGCTGCTAATGGACAAAATGGCGGAAAATCAATGTCATTTGGAAAAAGCAAAGCTAGAATGATGACACCAGCAGATAGAAATAAAATATCATTTGATGATGTTGCAGGTGTTGATGAAGAAAAAGAAGAACTAGAAGAAATAGTAGAATTTTTAAAAAATCCTAAAAAATTTACAGATATGGGAGCTAGAATACCAAAAGGCGTTTTATTAGTAGGTCAACCAGGAACAGGTAAAACATTACTTGCAAAAGCAGTTGCAGGTGAAGCAGGTGTACCATTCTTTATTATAAGTGGTTCAGACTTTGTTGAAATGTTTGTAGGTGTTGGTGCTTCAAGAGTTAGAGACTTATTTGAACAAGCAAAGAAAAATGCACCATGTATTATATTTATAGATGAAATTGATGCAGTAGGACGTCAAAGAGGTGCAGGCCTAGGTGGAGGACATGATGAAAGAGAACAAACATTAAATCAATTATTAGTTGAAATGGATGGTTTCTCAGACAATGAAGGTGTTATAGTATTAGCTGCAACAAACAGACCAGACGTATTAGACAAAGCTTTGTTAAGAGCAGGAAGATTTGACAGACAAATAGTAGTTGGAGCTCCTGACGTTAAAGCAAGAGAACAAATACTAGAAGTTCATTCTAGAAAGAAGAGACTAGCAGATGATGTGGACTTAAAAGTAATTGCGAAAAATACTTCTGGATTTGCAGGTGCAGACCTAGAAAACGTATTAAATGAAGCAGCATTATTAGCAGCAAGAAGAAACTTAACAGAAATTGGAATGAAAGAAATAGAAGATGCCATGGTAAAAGTAACTATGGGACCTGAAAAGAAAACAAGAGTTAGAAGTGAAAAGGAAAACAGATTAGTATCTTATCATGAAGCAGGTCACGCAGTTGTAAGTCATTACTTAGAAACACAAGATCCAGTACATCAAATATCAATTGTACCAAGAGGTATGGCTGGTGGTTATACAATGTATAGACCAACAGAAGACAAAAACTTCATGTCAAAAACAGAAATGGAAGAAAATATAGTATCACTTTTAGGTGGTAGAGTTGCAGAAGCTTTAATATTAAATGACATTTCAACAGGTGCAAGCAATGATATAGAAAGAGCAACAAAAATCGCAAGAAGTATGGTTACAAAATATGGAATGAGTGAAAGAATAGGAACATTAATGCTTGGCTCTAGTCAAGATGAAGTATTTTTAGGTAGGGATTTTGCTCAAGCTAAAGAATATTCAGAAGAAACAGCAGGTATTATAGATGAAGAAACAAAGGCTATTATAGACAAAGGTTATAATAGAGCTAAACAAATTCTTACTGAACATGTTGACAAATTACATGCGGTTGCAGCAGTTTTGCTTGAAAAAGAAAAAATTGAAGCAGATGAGTTTGAAAGAATTTTTAATGGAGAATAATATAAAAAGATGAGGTCACCCTCATCTTTATTATATTATAGGAAAATTTTCCAAATTTCATATAATACTTTGTGTTTATTCTTATTCTAGATCTTAAACCAGATTTTTCTTTTTATAAATTTTAAAAATTCTGAAGTATCTCCTCTAGTAAAAGTGTTTTTGTCCAATAGAAAGGCATGATTTTTATCTATATAAAGATAAAAGAAATCTTTTGTTTCATATATTCTATGTAGTTTCCAATATTGTATTTTTTCCAAATTTTTTGAATCAAAAATTGTAAAAAACTTTTTATAAAATTTGAAAGTAAACACAATTTCATTTTCAAATTTTTCTGTTTTTAATTCTTGTTTTACCAATTTTATAGGATGATAAAATCTATAAAAACAGAAAATTATTAAAAAAATTAATAATATAAAAGCTACTGATTTGTGATAATATTGCAAATTGGTAATAATGCAAAAACATAGTAATAATATAGTTACTACTGTTGAAAAAGTATATTTATTACCAAACTTATTTTGATGAAATTGTAGATATTTTGCATATACTTCTTTTGTATACTTAGTTTTGTTTTTATATAATATTTTCATATTTTACTTCCTTAATTTTTTAGTTATTATAACATAGAAAATAAAATTATACAAAATTAAAATTTAATTCTTACTTGAATGTAACAAATTAGGTTTCATTTTTAACGTATTTATTGTAATGTTGATATATGTATGTTAAAATAATTATAAAATATGTTGAATACTAATGCATTTGATGGTATAAGTATTACAAGGAAAATGAGGAAAAAATGAAAAAAATAGTAAGTATAATAAGTATAGTAATTTTAATATTAATATGTATTAATATAAACAGTTCAAAAGCTGAAGATTTTAAACTGGATTATACAGAAACAACAGAGACATTTAATAATCCAGAAAGAGGATTTTATACACCAGTATATATAAAATATACAGAAAACAATAACAAAGTAATTGGAGAAAACGAAGCTAAAAAGAATTTAATACATTTAAGACTAGATATAGGTCAATTTTCAAAAGCAATAAATGGAAAAAAAGATATTGAATTAACACAAGATATGTTAAATTCTTTTAATCAAACATTAAAAAAGATAAAAGAAAATGGTGGAACCACAATTGTACGATTTGCATATACATATGAAGGTGACAAAAACAAGGAACCATCTATAGACATGATATTAACACATATTAAACAACTTTGCCCAATTTTCACAGAAAACCAAGATGTTATTTCATATATAGAATTAGGATTTTTTGGACCATGGGGAGAAATGCATACAAGTGATGTTTGTACGCAAGAAAATGTTGCAAAAGCATTAGACGTAATGTTAAATAATACCCCAGAAAAAATAAAAATAGGTGTAAGGCAACCTAAATATTATACATATTGGGCAGGAATAGAAAGGGATAAATTATCTGAAAATGTTACTACTTTAGGAACAAAAGAATATCGAGTAGGACTATATAATGACGGATATTTAGGCTCTGAAAGTGATTTAGGAACTTTTAATAATCGAAACCTTGAAATTAAATGGTTAGAAAAACAAGCAAACCATACATTATATGGTGGAGAAGTTGTAGCAAATTATGCGAGTGGCACGCCATTAAATACAGTAAAATATATGTCAGAAGAAGCTTTTAAAACACATACTACATATTTAAATGAAATATATAATGACAAAGTATTAGAAACATGGAAAAATGAAAAATATGAGGGAGAAGACCAATTATATAAAGGGAAAAATGGCTATACATATATAGCGAACCATTTAGGATATAGATATGTAATAAGGAAAGCAAATATTCAAAATAAAGTAGAACAAGGGAAAAAAATAAATGTAGAATTGAATATAGAAAATGTTGGATTTGCTAATTTAATTAATAGTAAAATAGTTACAATAGTGTTTTCAAAAAATGATAAAATCTATGAAGTAAAAACAAAAATTGATCCTACAAAGTGGGAATCTAAGCAAACGACAAAATTACAATTTGAAGTAGATGTACCAGAAGAATTGGTTGATGGAAATTGGAATATATATTTACGTATATCTCAATATGGAAATCTAAAAATAGATAATAATTATCAATGTATTCGTTTTGCTAATGAAGGTCAAATGTGGAATCAAGATATTGGGGCAAACTATATAGGAAATACAACTGTTATAAAGAAAGCAGAAGAAAATGAAAATAAAGTAGAAAATAATATTATTACAAATATAGTAAATGATGTTACTGATAATACAGAAAAAAATATTACAAATGATAACAATAACATTGTTGAAGATAACTTAATTAGTAATGCAATAAAAGATAATAATGAACAAAATAATGTGGAAAAAAAAGATAATTTAGAAAACTCTACAACTGATACGGTAACAAACAATAGTAGTGCTAGTATAAATAATGTAGTAGAAAATACAAACATAAAAATGGCTGATAATACAACTAGTAAAGTAATATATCCTCATACAGGAAACGATGCATTTACAATTATCAAAGTATTGATAGCAATTTTTATTTTGATATCAATATATATATATATTAATTCTTTTATATGATGTCATTAAACGTTTGATATATTCAAATGTATATGTTATAATATAAAAAGAAGTGTTAAGAGTAAAAAATAATATTATATTAAGAAAGGGTGAAAAAAATGGGAGTTAATATTGATATGTCAGGTGTTAAAGTAACAGGAGAGGCTAAAATGCTTAATGGGATGTCAGTTAGAGGAAATGGTAATGTTGATATAAACTTGAAAAAAACAAAATTCGCTGGAAAGTCAGAAATATTAAATGATATTGATACAAAAGATATGAATCTAAATATAAATATGGAAGAAACTGAAATTGGAGAAGATGTTAAGTTTATGAACGGTGAAGAAGTTTCTAAATATAAAAGTAATAATAGATCAGAACCACAAAGAACAAAAGAAACAATTCAAAGAGCATATAATGCACCACAAAAAGTAGTCGAATCAAACAAAGAACAACAAACAAAGAAAAAGAGTTTGTTGAGAAGATTAAAAGAATTTTTTACAGGAAATATTGTAAAAAGTGATGATGTTGAATTAATTGCAGTAATAGAGGAAAGTGCACATAAAAAATTTGAAAATGAAGTTTCACAAAATGGAAGATTAAAAGGATGTACAGATCATGTTATAAAAGAAAAAGACTATGAAAAATCTAATATAGAAAGAGAAGAACAAACAGAGGAAAAGACAAGATAGAGCAAAAAATATTGTTTGAAAATTTAAGAAAACATAAATTTAAAATAACAACTACAAACTATTGACAATATACCCCATAATAATGTATAATGATTAACGTATATAGGGTAAGAAAAGAAAAATCCCACATACATTCTCGTATGACCGGAAGGAGGGGAATATAAATGTCAGAAATCAAAGTTAATAATGGAAATATAGAAGATGCCTTAAAAAGGTTTAAAAGACAATGTGCTCGTAACGGAGTTTTACAGGAAGTTCGTAAAAGAGAACACTATGAAAAACCAAGTGTAAAGAGAAAGAAAAAATCAGAGGCAGCAAGAAAAAGAAAATTTTAATTACATAATAAAAGGTAGAAGTTTATATAGGAGTAGTGTATCCAAAACTTCTGCCTTTTTTGTATTAAAAAATTATTTTGGGATAAAATAGAAATGTTAATATAAAATAGGGAATGAGGGACAGGTCTTCAATTCCAAAGAGCAAAAGAAGGGATGATAGTTAATGGAATATAAGCAAATTGAAATAAAAAAAGGAATTAAACTTAATATACTACAAACAAACAAATTTAAAACAAACTTAATTGCAATAATGTTAACAACAAAATTAGATAGGGAAAATGTCACAAAAAATGCATTAATACCAGCAGTATTAAAAAGAGGAACAAAAACATTAAAAACACAAGAAGAAATAAATAAAAAATTGGAAGAAATGTATGGAGCAAGTTTAGATTGTGGTTTAGATAAAACAGGAGATAACCAAGTATTAAAATTTTATATAGAATCTGTAAGTGATGAGTTTTTAGCAGAAAATTCAGAAAATATGTTAAAAGAATCATTAGAAAATTTATTAGAATTTGTTTTAAATCCATATTTAGAAAATGACGGATTCAAAAAAGAATATGTAGAACAAGAAAAAGAAAACTTAAAACAAATAATAGAAGGAAAAATAGACAACAAAGCAAGATATTCATTAGATAGATGTATAGAAGAAATGTATAAGAATCAACCATATGGACTATATAAATATGGATATATAGACGATATGGCTTCTATAAATGAAAAAAATCTATATGAATATTATCAAAAATTAATAAATACATGTAAAATAGATATATTTGTTTCAGGAATCATAGATGAGAAAATAGAAGATATAGTAAAAAATAATGAAAATATTAAAAAATTACAAGAAAGAGAACCAGAGTATAATAAACCAGAAATAATAGCAAAAAAATCAGAAAAAGAAAACGATATACAAGAATCAATGGAAGTAACACAAGGAAAATTAATAATAGGAATGGATTTAGATGTAGATAATGAAGATTTAAGATATGACATAATGATTTATAACAGTATATTTGGAGGAAGTGCAAATTCTAAATTATTTCAAAATGTGCGTGAAAAAGCAAGCTTGGCCTATACAGCAAGTTCAAGTTATTATAGATTTAAAAATAATATATTTATTAATTGTGGAATTGAAATTAAAAATTATGAAAAAGCATTAGAAATAATAAAACAACAAATAGAAGATATGAAAAATGGAGATTTTACTGAAGAAGAAGTAGAAAATGCTAAAAAAGGAATAATAGCATCTATAAAAACAATAGATGATGAGCAAGATACAGAAATAACATATTTCTTTAGTCAAGAACTATCAAAAAACAAGTGTGATATTGAACAATATATGGAAAAAATATCTGGTGTTACTAAAGAAAATGTTGTTGATATAGCTAATAAAGTAAGTATAAATACAGTGTATTTTTTAAAGGACTAAAATAGACAAAATTTTGTGCAGTGATAAACGACAAAGACGCGTACTTTAAAATGTTTTAGTTAGTGCAAATGTTATTAATGTCCGTTTTTGTTCTTATAAAAATTAAAAATTATAAAGAATGAACGAAGTTAAAGAAAGGAAGAAAAAATGCAAATAATAGAGAATTCAAAAGTTAAAGAAAAATTATATATAGAAAAACTAGAAAATGGTTTAACTGTAATGATAATTCCGAAAAAGGGAATCCAAAAAAAATATATAATATGGGGAACAAATTATGGCTCAAATGATAGTACTTTTATAGTACCAGGAGAAACAGAAATTACAGAGGTACCAAAGGGTGTAGCACATTTTCTAGAACATAAAATGTTTGAACAAGAAAATGGAAAAAACAGTTTAGACGTTTTAACAGCAATAGGAGTTAATGCAAATGCATATACAACAAATAATCATACAGCATATTTATATGAGTGTACGGATAATTTTTATGAAGCATTAGATGAATTTATGGATTATGTTCAACATCCATATTTTACAGATGAAAATGTTGAAAAAGAAAAAGGCATAATTGGTCAAGAAATAATGATGTATGATGATTATCCAGAATGGAAAGTATATACAAATGCACTAGAATGTATGTACCATAAACATCCAGTAAAACTTGATATTGCAGGAACAATTGAGACAATAAGCCATATAGATAAAGATATTTTATATAAATGTTATAATACATTTTATAATCCATCAAATATGACAATGGTTATATCAGGAGACTTTGAACCAGAAAAATTATTAGAAGAAATAAAGAAAAGATTAGTAGATAAAAAAGCAAATGGAGAAATAAAGAGAATTTTTGAAGAAGAGCCAAAGGAAATAGTAAAAGAAAAAGCAGTTCAAAATATGGAAGTTAGTAAACCTCTATATGCAATAGGAATAAAAGATGTACCTGCAGAACAAAAAGAAAAGGTAAAAAAACATATAGCAATAGAAGTATTATTAAATATTATAATTGGTGCAAGTTCAGAATTATATAAAAAATTATATGATATAGGTAATTGTTACTCATCACCAAGCATTGAATATGAATTTGATAAAAATTATGCACATATTTTGATTACAGGGCAATCAAATAATCCAGATGAATTATACAAGATGTTTAAAGAAGAAGTAAAAAAATTAATACAAAATGGAATAAATAAAGATGACTCTGAAAGAATAATAAAAATGATATATGGTGAATATGTAAAAGAGTATAATGATATAGTAGATATTTCGAGAATGTTTTTGGCAGATTACTTTAAGGGAATAAATAGTTTTGACTATTTAGAAGAAATAAGCACAATAAATGTAGAATATTTAAATCAAGTGTTAAAAGATGTGTTTAATGAAAAAAATATGGTATTATCTGTTGTAAAAAACTAGATAAAAATATTGTTGAAGAAACAGTGTAAAAAATGAAAAATATTTTATGCTGTTTTCTTTTGATTTTCTATGTCGAAAAATGTTGAAAACACTCGTACGAAAGTTGCTAAAAACCGTTGAAAATACTTGACTTGGAGATTTTTATGTGGTAATTTATAAGTATACGAATGAGAAAAATTGAAAAAGGAGAGATGAGTATGTTAAATGAAGAAATTTGTAAATTAAGAGACAAATTAAATAAAAGCATAGAAAACGGTGATGATTATTCTATTACATATAAATTAAGCATAGAGTTGGATGAACTTATTGCTAAATACTATAGAGATTTAAAAAATAAAACTTGTGATAGGACAAGTGTTTAAAATGAATGAATAACAGGAAAATTATTGCCTGTTTTTTTCTTTTTTTTCTATTGATAAAACCTTAAAAATATTATATAATAGTACATCAGAAAAAGGAGAAAAGAAATGCTAGTAAACGAAAATATTATAGAAGAATTATGCACAGACGCAGGAAGTACAAGAACACAAGAAGCAAAAAAATACCAAATGCAAGGAAAAGTAGCCATAACAAAATTAGAATACGAAGATGAAAACAATTTTGAACTACATGCAAAAGTATTTGGAACAGATGAATATGACACATATGTTGAAGTGAAAAATGGAGAAGTAAATGAAATAAACTGTGATTGTCCAGATTATTATAACACATATGGAGTATGTAAACATAGTTTAGCATCAGTTTTGGAATTTAATAAAAATGGATTTCAGGATATACAAAACTCAGACAATATTCAAAAAAGTAGTATAGGAAGTAATAGCAAAAATGCTAATAAATATAATAGTTTTCACCAAATTGTAAAAACATTATACAATGAGGAATTGGATGAAATAGATTCAGACATAGACGTTGAACTAAAAAACAAAGGGACTATAAAAATAGAACCACAAATAATATATGATAAGTTTACTAGAGAAATGAAAATAGAATTTAAAATTGGAAACAAAAGAATGTACAAACTTAAAAATTTAGCAGAATTTTATACAAGAATGATAAACAAAGAATTTTACAAATATGGAGATAAATTAGAATTTGTACATACAAAAGAAGTATTTGAAGAAAATAGTCAAAAACTATTAGAATTTATAATGAAATATGCAGAAGTAATTGCATACACAAATTCATCAGCAAACTCAAATTATAGATATTATGGAAAAGCATTAAATGAAAGTTCAATAATAATTGGAAATACAGCAATAGATGAACTATTTGAAACATTAGAAAATAAAACAGTTTTAATGACAAGGGAATATGAAAAACAAAATATACAATTTGTAGACAAAAATCCAAACATTGAATTTAGCTTGCAAAAAGTAAAAAAAGACGAATATATAATTACATCAGATTTTGATATATTCAAAACAACAGTTTTAAAAGGAAAAGAACATAAATATGTTTTAACAGACGAAAAACTGTACAGATGTAATAAAGAATTTGAAAACACAACTTTAAGATTATTAAAATTATTTAGAGAAAATTTCCTAACACAAATATCACTTGGAAAAAATGAATTAGGCGAATTATTTTCAGTAGTACTTTCAAAAGTAAAAAATGCAATAAAAATAGATGAAGAATTACTAGAAGAAATAAAAGAATACGAGCCTGAAAAATTAGGAGTAAAAGTATTTTTAGATTATGATAAAAACAATTATCTTACAGCAGATGTAAGACTATGCTATGGAGAAAATGAATTTAATCCATTAAATGAAAAAGAAGAAAAAGAATTCAAACATTCAAGAAATCTTATAGAAGAAACAAAAGCAATGAATATTTTTAGAAAAACAGGATTTATGTTTGATGTTAAAAATCTTAAATTTATATTACCAGATGAGGATAAAATATATGAATTTTTAACAAATGATATAAACTATTACATGAAGAAATTTGAAGTTTTAGCAACGGAAAACTTCAAATCAAAGGAAATAACAAAACCTAAAATAGGAACAGTCGGTGTAAGAATAGAAAACAATCTTCTAGAAATAGATATGGACAAATTAAATATAGACTTAAATCAATTAGAAGATGTTTTAAAAAAATATAAATTAAAGAAAAAATATTATAGACTAAAAGACGGTAGCTTTTTAGATCTACAAGAAAGCAATGAAATAGACTTTATAGACAAATTAATTTCGGGAACAGATGTAGATTATAAAGAATTAGAAAGCGGAACAATTAGATTACCAGTAAATAGAACATTATATTTAAATCAACTCTTAAAAGAAATAAAAGGTACTGAAATAATAAAAAATAAAGAATATAAAAATATAATAAACGGTTTGGACAAAAATTTATTAGATGAGGAAGAAAAAATACCAGAAGAAATTGAACCAATATTAAGACCATATCAAAAAACAGGTTTCAAATGGTTAAAAACACTAGATAAATACAAATTTGGTGGAATACTTGCAGATGACATGGGACTTGGAAAAACAATTCAGATAATATCAATTTTATTAGATTATAAGCAAAACACAGAAAATCAAAAAACAAGCATAGTAGTATCACCAAGCTCATTATCATTAAACTGGAAAAATGAAATAGAAAAATTTGCACCAGAATTAAAAATAAAAGTAATAAGAGGAACAGCGCTAGAAAGAAAAGAAAAAATAGAACACCTAGAAAAATATGATGTAATAATAACTTCATATGACTTATTAAAAAGGGATATTGATGTATACAAAGAAAAAAAATACAATTTTAAATATATAATTGCAGATGAAGCACAATATCTAAAAAATAATGCAACTAAAAATGCGAAAGCAATAAAAAAACTAAATGCAGAAACAAGATTTGCATTAACTGGTACACCAATAGAAAACTCATTAGCAGAATTATGGTCAATATTTGATTTAATAATGCCAGGATACTTATTTAGTTATAAAGAATTCAAATCAGCATATGAGATGCCAATTGTAAAAGAAGAAAACCGTGATGCCATGGAAAAGCTAAAAATGCTTATAGAACCATTTGTATTAAGAAGAACAAAAAAAGAAGTTTTAACAGAATTACCAGAAAAAACAATAACAGTTTTAAATAACGAAATGGAAGAAGAACAAAAAAATATTTATTTATCATATTTAGTACAAGCAAAACAAGAATTACAAGATGAAATTACTACAAATGGATATGAAAGAAGTCAAATAAAAATACTTGCAGCACTTACAAGATTAAGACAAATATGTTGCCATCCAGGGCTATTTATAGAAGACTACAATGGAGGAAGCAGTAAATTAGACCAATGTATGGAAATAATAGAAGACGGAATAACAGCAGGACACAAAATATTACTATTTTCAACATACACATCAATGTTCGAAATAATAGAAAAAGAACTTAATAATAGAAACATCAAATATTTCAAATTAACAGGAAGTACAAAAGTAGACGAAAGAATAGAATTAGTAGACGAATTTAATCAAAACAAAGAAATAAGTGTATTTTTAATATCACTAAAAGCAGGAGGAACAGGACTTAACCTAATAGGAGCAGACATGGTAATACACTATGACCCATGGTGGAACCTATCAGCAGAAAACCAAGCAACAGACAGAGCTTATAGAATAGGACAAAAAAACAATGTTCAGGTTTATAAATTAATAACAAAAGATTCAATAGAAGAAAAAATATATGAACTACAACAACGTAAAGCAGAATTAACAGATAATATGCTAAACACACAAACTACATTTATCAATAAATTATCAAAAGACGATATAATGAACCTATTTAGTTAGGGGCCAGTTGGCCAGCGTGGCTGGCGGGACCAATTGGGACGTTTCTGATGGGACAAAAATGTCCCAAAGGGACAGATGTTAAAATTAAATTTGGAATTGAAAGTATATTGGGGGTATACATGGAAAATTGGATGCAAAAATATGAGAATAATAAAGAAAAAACAGAGGAAGATACTTTGAAAATACAGCTAACTGAATTAATAGATTTAGTTGATAATGCTAAATATTATGAAGAAAGTAAAATGATAGAAGCACTTTCAAAAATTATCGGGTTATATGAAAAACAAAAAGAAAGTGGTCTTGATTTTAATGAAAAAGATATGATTTTGAGAAAAAAACAATTGGCGGAGATTAGATATGAAAAATTAAAAAGAGAACATATTGAATCAAAAGAATCAGAATCTTGGAATGAATTTGAAAAAAATGAAGAACAAGAAGAATTAGAGGATGAAGAAAGATGAAAGATTATATAACAATTATAGGTGGAGGACTAGCAGGATGTGAGGCTGCATATCAAATTGCAAAAGCCGGAATAAAAGTAAAATTATATGAAATGAAACCAATAAAATATTCAGAAGCACACTCAAATAAGAATTTAGCAGAAATAGTATGTAGTAATTCTTTTAAATCAAATTTGCTAACAAACGCATGTGGATTATTAAAAGAAGAATTAAGACGACTAGATTCACTATTAATCAAGATTGCAGATGAAACTCAAGTGCCAGCAGGACAAGCTTTAGCTGTTGATAGAGAGTTATTTGCAAAAAGAGTTACAGAAGAGATAGAATCAAATGCATTGATCGAAGTTATCCACAAAGAAGTAGAAAATGTGGATTCAGATAGTGGAATAAATGCAGAAGATAGAATTGTTATGATTGCCACAGGACCGCTGACGTCTGAAAAAATGGCAAAACAGATTTCAAAATTAACAGGTGAAGATAAATTATATTTTTATGATGCAGCAGCGCCTATTATATCAAAAGACAGTATAAATTTTGATATTGCTTTTTATGGAAATAGATATGAACAAGAAAAAAAGAAAGATGAGACTATTGAAGAATGGCAGGAAAAACAGAAGAAACAAGAAAAAAGTTATATAAATTTGCCAATGAATAAAGAAGAATATGAGGCATTTTGGAAAGCTTTAGTAGAAGCGGAAGTTGTAACATTACATGATTTTGAAAAAAGAGAAATTTTTGAAGGATGTATGCCAATAGAAATAATGGCAAAAAGAGGATTAGATACATTACGTTTTGGACCATTAAAACCAGTAGGATTTGATGATCCAAGATATGCAAAAAGACCATATGCTGTAGTTCAATTAAGACAGGACAATTCAGAAGGAAACATATATAATATGGTTGGATTTCAAACAAATCTAAAATTTGGAGAACAAAAAAAAGTATTCAGTATGATCCCAGGACTTGAAAATGCGGAATTTGTTAAATATGGCGTTATGCATAGAAATACATATATAAATTCTACAAAATTATTGGATGAAACGTATAATTTAAAATCAAATCCAAATATTTTCTTTGCGGGACAAATAACTGGAGTTGAAGGATATGTGGAATCAATTTCTTCTGGAATGGTAGCAGCATTGAATGCTATAAATCGTTTTAAAAATGAAAACAAAAAAATAATTTTTTCTGAATATACAGTAATCGGAGCTTTAGCTAAATATATTTCAACTGAAAACGATAAATTCCAACCAATGAATGCAAATTTTGGGATTTTACCTGCTTTGGATGGAAAGAAGATTAGGGATAAAAGGGAAAGATACTTAAAATTGGCAGAAAGAAGTTTAAAATATTTTGAAAAGTAAAATCTTAAATAGAGTTTCAAAGTAATTTCTATATGTTTAAAGAGCAATGCATTGTTACAATAATGTTACAAATATGTTAAAATTTAACAACTTTACATAAAACTATTGCAATTAAACTTTTATTTTGTTATAATTTTAATTAGTGATATTATAAAAAGAAGGAGATATTATGGATAAAATTTTAGAAGAATTAAAGGAAATGGAAAAAATCAATGAAAAGGTTGAAAGAGGACTAGAATATGAAAGACAAATAAAGGCAAAAGAAGAAAATGTAAAAAGATTATATGAAAATTTGCAATTAAAAATGATTGGATCAATAGATAGAGAAAATGCACAAAATGAATATGATAGTAATAAGGCAAATTTGGAGAAACTTAAAGAATTAAAAAAAGGCTTTGATGAAGAGGTAAAAAGTGATTTCGAAGAGAAAAAACAAAAAATAACTGAAAAAATAAATAATGAAATAGAATTATATGAAAAAAATAAGCAAATGAATGAAAAGACTAATATTGCTAGAAACGAAAGAGATGAAGAGGTTAAAACTTTAGAATCTCAAAAAAATGCTTATTCAAAGATTGCTGAAAATAGTAAAAAAGATATAGATAATATAATGGCACAATTAAATAATGGTGAAAATGTTAGTATGACCAGATTAACAGATGCAAGAAATGAATATAATGCAAACTCTAAAAAGGTTAAAGAAATAGATAGCCAAATTGAAAATCTTAGTGCTAAACAATTTAAATTGATTGATTTTAATGAAGAAGAACTTTCAGATTTGAGTTATTTAAAAATAAGATTATCATCATTAAAATTAGAGGATATAGATAAATTAAAAAATGATTTATTTGTAATTAAATATGATAAAGACGAAAATAATACTAAAAATGAAAATGAGACTAAATCTGAAGACGAAAATAAAGCTAAAAATGAAAATGAGACTAAATCTGAAGGCGAAAATAAAGCTAAAAATGGAAATGAAACTAAATCTGAAAGTAAAGGCAAAAATGAAAATAATAAACTTGAAAATAATCTAACAGGTTTAGATAACAAAATCATTAATGAAACACAAAGAGAAGAAAATGAAGAAAAATCAAATGATGAAAATAAAACAAGAACAATAAAAATGACTATTTCTAGAAAACCAGAAATAAAAACAGATAAATATAGTATTAGAATAGGCAAAATAAAGAAATTAATAAAACAAGACAAAGAAGATATTAGTGAAAAATTGCAAAAGATTTTCAAAGGTGAAAGTATAGAAGAATTAAATAAAATAGAAGAAATTTCTAAAACGGTTGATCCAATATTATTAGAAGGAATTATAGAATTAAAAAATAAAAATATACTTACAGAAAATCAAATAAAAAATATTATACCAAAACTTGCAAATAATGATGTAAAAAAAGAAGATTTAGGATTTAAAATTGTTTATGATATGGAAGACTTATCAAAAGGTGCTTTTTTACCATGGAATAGAAAAGAAAGAAATATGATTGCTAAAATAGCAGAAAAAAATAGAGAAATTGGAATTGCAGAATTTAAGGATGGAAAAGAATTTGAACCAAATCCTATAAAAAGAATGTTAGAAAAAGTAAAACAAAGAAAATTAGGTAAAGGCAAAGAACAAGAAGTAGAAATTGAAGAAGTAAATGAAGAAGATGTTGAAAAAAAATCAAGATTTACAAATCCTTTCAAAAATAGAATAAAGGAAAAAGCAAAAACAAAAAGTATATATGAGCAATTGAGAGATGAATCTTACAATAGTAAAAATTCATCAGAAATTATAAAAAGGGCAAAAGAAGCTGTAGTTAATGGTGAAATTACATCAACTGAATTAATAGGAATAATGAATCTTGTTAAAAATAATCAAAATAAAGAAAGTCAACAAGAAGAGCAAGAAGAACAAGAAGAACAAAAATAATTAAAATTAAAAAACTTGGAATTGAAAAAAATTCCAAGTTTTTCTTGACTTATAGCTATAAAAATGATAAAATATAAAATGCTATAGTAAATTGCATGAAATATGCAATTCCGTAGCAATTAAATACATTTTAAAAGTGCAAATATTTCAAAAATATTACGCACAAAAAATGTAAAAATAAAAACAGGAGGTGAAATTTAAGTGCCAACAATTAATCAATTAGTAAGAAAAGGAAGACAAACAGGAGTAACAAAATCAACAGCACCAGCTCTTCAACATGGATGGAACTCAAAAAACAAAAAATTAACAAACAATAGAGCTCCACAAAAAAGAGGTGTATGTACAGTAGTTAAAACAGTTACACCTAAAAAGCCAAACTCTGCTTTAAGAAAAGTAGCCAGAGTAAGACTTTCTAATGGTTACGAAGTTACATCTTATATCCCAGGTATAGGACATAACTTACAAGAACACAGTGTTGTATTAATCAGAGGTGGTAGGGTAAAAGACCTTCCAGGTGTTAGATACCACATCATCAGAGGAACATTAGATACAGCAGGTGTTAAAGATAGAATGCAAGCTCGTTCTAAGTATGGTGCTAAACGTCCTAAAAAATAGAAAAATGAACTAAATCAGCTATCTTGCACATTTTTAACATTTGCTCCAGACTTCGGCATACAAACGTATAGCCTCAGCCTGTAACAAACATTAAAAATGCACAATATAACTAATTTATTCCATTTTAAATATATTTAAAGGATAATTAGTAACATGAAATTGAAAATTAGTGCGTTTAATACTTGCTAAATTAAGGTACTTAAATTTAGGAATATATTATATGCACTATACGGATAGGATGACCTATCAGAGTACCTAAGATATTTTGTAAATATCTAATAGAAATTTTTAAGGAGGGAAGAATAGTGCCAAGAAGAGGATATATAGCAAAAAGAGATGTTTTACCAGATCCAATATATAATAGCAAAGTTGTTACAAAATTAGTAAACAACATAATGTTAGATGGTAAAAAATCAGTTGCTCAAAACATAGTATATGATGCATTTGATATCATAAAAGAAAAAGAAGGAAAAAATCCTTTAGAAGTTTTTGAAGCAGCTTTAGAAAACGTAATGCCAGTTCTAGAAGTTAAAGCTAGAAGAGTTGGTGGAGCTACATACCAAGTTCCACTAGAAATCAGACCAGAAAGAAGACAAACTTTAGGTTTAAGATGGTTAGTTTCTTATGCAAGAAATAGACATGAAAAAACTATGGCTGAAAAATTAGCTGGTGAAATTATGGATGCTGTTGCTGGAAACGGTGGAGCATTTAAGAAGAAAGAAGATACTCATAGAATGGCTGAAGCTAATAAGGCTTTTGCACACTATAAGTGGTAAAATTTTCATTAAAATAAAGAAAAACCGAGAGGGGGAAAAATAGATGGCAGGAAGAGCATACCCATTAGAGAGAACAAGAAATATAGGAATAATGGCTCATATTGATGCTGGTAAAACAACAACAACAGAGAGAATATTATTCTATACAGGTAAAACTCATAAAATAGGTGAAGTTCACGAAGGTGCTGCAACAATGGACTGGATGGCACAAGAACAAGAAAGAGGTATTACAATTACATCTGCTTGTACAACATGTTTCTGGAAAAATAATAGAATTAACATTATTGATACTCCGGGACACGTTGACTTTACAGTAGAAGTACAAAGATCTTTAAAAGTTCTTGATGGTGCTGTAACAGTTTTAGCAGCTAAAGGTGGAGTTCAACCACAAACAGAAACAGTTTGGAGACAAGCTGATAAATATAGTGTACCAAGAATGGTATATGTAAATAAAATGGATATTACTGGAGCTAACTTTATGCTTTGTGTTGATCAATTAAAAACAAGATTAAAAGCAAATGCAGTTCCAATTCAATTACCAGTAGGTGCAGAAGACAACTTCCAAGGTATAGTTGATCTTATAAAAATGAAAGCATACATCCAAGATGATAAATTAGGTGAACACATTGTTGAAACAGATATTCCAGAAGATATGAAGGAAGAAGCTGAAACATGGAGAGCTAATATGATTGAGGCTGTTGCTGATCAAGACGAAGAATTAATGATGAAATATTTAGATGGTGAAGAACTAACAGAAGAAGAAATCAAAAGAGGTTTAAGAGCTGGAACATTAGCAAACAAAATAGTACCAGTAACATGTGGTTCTTCATACAAAAACAAAGGTGTTCAAGAATTATTAGATGCAATAGTTGACTATATGCCATCACCATTAGATATACCACATATTAAAGGTGAAACATTAGATGGAGAAGAAACAGAAGCTAAAACTTCAGATGATGCTCCATTCGCAGCTTTAGCATTTAAAATTGCTACTGACCCATTTGTTGGAAAATTATGTTTCTTCAGAGTTTACTCTGGAACACTTGAATCTGGATCAACAGTTCTAAATTCAAGCAAAGACAAAAAAGAAAGAGTAGGAAGAATTCTTCAAATGCATGCAAATCACAGAGAAGATATAGAAAAAGTATATGCTGGTGATATTGCTGCAGCTGTAGGTTTAAAAGATGTAACAACTGGAAATACTTTATGTGATCCAGATCATCCAATAATCCTAGAATCAATGGAATTCCCTGAACCAGTTATTGATATAGCTATTGAGCCAAAAGACAAAGCAGCTCAAGAAAAAATGGGAATAGCTTTAGCAAAACTTGCTGAAGAAGATCCAACATTTAAAGTTGTAAACAATCCAGAAACAAAAGAAACAGTGATTTATGGTGTGGGTGATCAACACTTAGATGTCATTGTAAATAAATTAAATTCTAAATTTAAAGCTGAAGTTGTTTTAAGTGATCCAAAAATCACATATCGTGAAACAATCACAAAGACAGCTGTTGGTGAAGGTCGTCATAAAAAACAATCTGGTGGACATGGACAATTTGGACATGTATTTGTAGAATTTAGTCCAAATCCAGATGAAGAAGAAATGGTATTTGCAGAAAAAGTATTTGGTGGAGCTGTTCCGAAACAATATTTTCCGGCCGTAGAAACTGGACTTCGTGAATGCTGCCAAAAAGGTCCTTTAGCAGGATATAAGATGGTCAATGTGAAGACAACATTATTAGATGGTAAATATCATGATGTTGACTCAAGTGAAATGGCATTTAAAATGGCTTCTCATTTAGCTTATAAAGACGCGATGACTAAAGTTCGTCCAATCTTATTAGAACCAATCATGAATGTTAAGATTCGTGTTCCAGATGAATTTACAGGAGCTTTAATTGGTGATATGAATAAACGTAGAGGTTCAATTATGGGTATGACTCCAGTGGATTCAGATCAAGAAATTGATGCACAAGTTCCAATGGCAAATATGTCTAGATATTGTGTTGAATTAAGAAGTATGACAACTGGTTTAGGTACTTATACAATGGAAATGGACCGATATGATCCAGTGCCAGAACCTTATGCTTCAAGAGTGATTGAAGAGAGCAAAAAAGAAAAAGAATAGAACATACGTAAAAAGACAGCAAGAAAACTGCTGTCTTTTTCTATATAATTTCAAAATGTTTTAGTGCACTGACTATTCCATCTTCTTGTACAGAATCTGTAATGTAGTCAGCTATAGCTTTTACATTGTCTTTGGCATTACCCATCGCAACAACGGTACCAACATATTTCAACATCGAAATATCGTTTCCTCCATCGCCAAAGGCCGTGGCTTCCTCTTTGTTGAAATTGAAGTAATCCAATATTTTTTGAATACCTATATCTTTTCCACCATTACAAGGAATGATATCACAAGCTCTATTCCACCAGCGAGCCACTTTTAATGTAGTTGTGTTTTCTAGAATCAACTCATCTTGATCTTCTGTAGTGGCAACCATCATTTGATAAATTTCTTCTTCCATAAAATTATTAAATTCATCAAGTACATGAACATGTTGGTTGGCAATCATGAAATATTCTTCTAAGATTTCATCATCAAAATTACATCCCATCTTATTGATTCCAGCTAGAGCAACTGCTTTATTTAGTCTTTTTGCGTTTTCGACGAATGTTTCAATATCTTTCTTATCTATGGGATTCTTGTAAATCAATTCATTTTTGGTGAAACAATAGGAGATATTAAAAGAAAGTACTCCATCAAATTCGATGCCTTGAAATTTAGGAACGACAAAAGGTGGCCTTCCCGTCGCTAAAATGATTTTGATGTCTTTTTACTTAACTAAGTTTAATGCATCAACTAGTTCTTGGTGCATTTCCTTCTTGCCAAGTTCTAAAAGTGTACCATCAATATCAAAAAATAAAATTTTAATCATAATCCATTCTTGTTTTATTTTAGCATTACTTTGGAAAATTCAATAAATTTTGTGTATAATACAGAAATCAGGAGGGTGTATATGAGTACATTTAAACGATTTTTACAATATTATAAACCATATAAAGGGATTTTCTTTATGGATCTATTTTGTGCACTTATCATGTGTATTGTTGATCTATCATTTCCTTTGATTCTAAGTTATTGTACAGGACAATTTTTTTTGAAGTCATCCAATGAAATTTTAAAAGGAGTTTTCGTATTAGGAATAGGTTTGTTCGTTATGTATGTGATACGAGCATTATGTCGTTATTACGTGAGTTGTCAAGGCCATGTGATGGGAGCCAACATGGAAAGTGATATGCGTCAAGACTTATTCAATCAATATCAACGTTTATCTTTCTCCTATTATGATAAACACAATACAGGGGTTATG
>OLGH01001104.1_pt1 | contig 27685 bp, 22 predicted proteins | sample 1604851 | NCBI WGS metagenome assembly OLGH01 (sample SAMEA3888894, study PRJEB22519) | human gut metagenome | biome: human gut; feature: human-associated habitat; material: faeces | place: Denmark | collected 2010 | reverse complement strand
TGCCGCACCTCGCTCGCCGTATCGGCACTTAGAATTATGCGGTATTGCCTTTATAGTTCCACCACGTGCCGCACACGCCTTCCAACACGCTGCCGCAAGCCCAGGGCATCAGCGCAAACCATGTGCTGGCAAGACTGCCGTCGGGGTAGGTCTGCACCAGCAGGCCCTCGCAGTGGCAGAACCGCTCGGACATCCAGCCCGCGCGGCCGTAGTCGTACTCGCGGTCAAAGGTGTTGAAGGTCTGCAGCGACCAGCCCACCGTATCCTTTAAACGGGATTCAATATAGGCATCGGGGCGGCGGCGCAGATAGTAGAACATCTCGTCGGCAACTGTGCAGGACATGGGGTGAATGTGCGGGTTGGCCACCGAAGTGATGCTGCCGCCGCAGCTCGACCAGCCGAGGCGGGACAGCGGCGGGACCTGTACGGGCACATTGTAGCAGAATTTAAAGCTGTACTCATAGCACAGTGCGTCCCGCAGGTGGTCGAGATAGACGGCCTTGCCCGTCAACTCGTGCAGCAGCCGCGCGACGCGGATGTAGGCCAGCACACCCTCGCTGTCCACGGCTTTGCTGGTATCCGGCGGGCCGCCGTAACACTCAGCACGACGGATAAAGGCGTCATAGTAGTGTACCTCGCTGCGCTCCATGGCGGGCAGGTCGGCGGTGTCGCCCGTCAGCTGCATCAGCGCAGCCTCAGCGGCCAAGCACCAGGCGCTGCCCAGGGAATCGTATTCCAACCCTGCGCCCGTTTGCTCCGACAGGGTAAACGGGTACTCGCCGTCGCCGTTGCGTGCCGCCGCCAGCCGTGGCACCACGCCCTGCACAAAGGCGAGCCAGTCGGGGTGGTCGATGCCGCGGGCGGCTTCGAGCCGATAGGCTTTTAGGATATAATAAAGCGTCTGTCCGACCAGATAGCCGGAATGCCCGCCCGTGTACATGCCGTCGAACCACCAGCCCCGACAGCTCCAGCCGTTTTCGGCGTCCCAGGTCTCGTTGGGCAGGCCGCAGCGCGGGTCCAAAGAGTTCTGCACAATATTGTCGATGCAGGCAAGGGCCGCAGCGCGGATCGTCTTATCCCCCAGGCGGTGCGCCGCCTGCAGGCAGGGCACGGCGGCGGACAGGCCGTTGGTCCAGCTGATGGAGAAGATCTTGTTCTGCTCATAGCTGCCGTCCGAGCGCTCTTTGGTGATGCCGACATAGTTTTTATCGTCGGGCAGCCAAGCGTCGCGGGTAACGGCCCCGGCCAGCAGCTCTGCCGCGTGGGAGGGGGTCGTGCCGGGGCGCGGCGGCGTGTGCCACAGCCCATAGACGGCCTCCAGCGCCGCGTACAGCGTGCGCTCGCCATCCACTGCGACAAAATCATAGAGGTACAGCGGGAAGGCAACGCTCTCCCCCGCCGCCAGCGTCAAGCAGTTTTCACCCATCGGGGCGCGGGGCTTGATGTTGTGGGACTGCACAAACAGCCAGGGCGCGTTTTCGTACCCCAGCGTGTAGCCGACACTGCCCGTGTTCAGTGAGCAGGTAAAGCCTGCAAACTGTGCGAACGTTCCCGCCCTGCCGGGCTGCCAGGGTTGCAGCACGCCGTTTTGGCGCACGAAATATGGCGCAGCCGAGAGCCCATACCACCGTCCGCCGTCCAGCAGGAAGGCTGCGGGGTGGCTGAGGCGATCAGCGCGGACCATCCACCAAGGCGATGCAGGAAACTCCGGTGTACCTGCCCGCAGCCTTGGGTAGCGGTTGTCAACGCGGATCGGGGCCTCGCCGCGATTGCGGCCGTAGAGGAATCCGGGCAAGAAAAAACGCGGTGCATCGTAAGCAACGCAGAGTTCCAGCTTAACAACGCCGCGCCATGGGGCGGCGGCGTTGTTGGTCAGCGTCACCTGCCAGACCGCCGGATCGGCCAAAGTCGAAACGCCGTGGTCATAGGCAAAGTCCAGCGTCAGCGGCGTTTCAGCCAGCGGGCGGTAGTCCTCATCGTCCGCCGACCGGGCCGTGCAGACAAATTGCATCATCATAGGATTCTCCTTTTTTACTATATCAGAACGCCTTACAGCGGCCAAATGCGGTATCGGCCGCTGAGGGCCAGCAGGGCAAAGAAGTACAGGCAGTTGTCGTAATAGCGGCGTGGGCCATCCCGCAGGGGCGTGTTCCAGAAACGGCGCACGCAAACCTCGGCGTTGGGGCCGTCCTGCATGTACATATAGTGCATGACCCAACTCCATAGTGCGTCAAATTCGGCCTTGTGATCAGTCTGTACGCAGAGCATCATGCCGTAGCTCATGCCCTCGGTACGGACGTCGTGGTTGCCCGTGTCCTCGATGTAGGCAAGACCCGGCCCGGTGGGGTGGTAGAAGCGGTGGGCCTCGTCCCCATAAAAAATGGTATGAAACGTATTTTCAATGCGTGCGTCGATCTCCGCCTGCGCATAGCCCAGCTCCGCAAAAACGTTGCGATAGTGTGTGGGCAGGGTAACTGCTGCCATAAATCGGCCCCTTTCGTTGTTCGGTTTTGGCTCAATATAGCAGGTTGCAGCGGCAAAATCAAGGGGGTACCGGGCTCGATTTTCAACAGGGCAACATAAATACAGCACCCCTGCATTCCACTTATTGCAAGAAAAACCCCGTCGTTTTCGGGACTTTCGGCTTTTGCAATGCTTATTTTGTGCTATTTTTCAGGCTGTGCAAATTTTGGCGATGCCGAACAAGCGCAGTAGGTAGGAAAAATTCGCGGCACATTATGCACCATTTATCCATAATGATGACACGAAAGTTACAATTCGTTTCTCGAATCGCACAAAAACTGTGTTTTTCTTTCTAGCACATTGCACAAAAAACAATCAACAAGCCTGTAAAAACAGCAGATATTGATAAGATACATAGCAAAAAATGAGAAGCATGCATTTTCGGAATGCGGTATAATAACGGCAAATGATATGTTTGGCCTGTGATGAGCTCACCAAACATAAGACACAGACAATTCAGAAAAGAGTGAAGCAAACGGTGTTGGACAAGATCGCACCCAAGGACCCAACGGCCAAACGCCCGGGATTTTATGTGCTGCTGGACAAGCCGGTCGGCGGCCTGCCGAGCAATGACGGCGTAGGCCGCCACCCCGTTTATATCAATGGTGACCGCCTTGTAACTTTCGCCAAGATGGTCGGCGGCATTGACGATGAGAACATTCTGGAAATGCTCCGCACGGCCAAGGGCTTTCGCAAGCTCGTGCACAGCGTCGGCGTCAGCATCGTCGGCGACCTGCCCGACAAGGTCGTGACCTTCACCCTCGGCTTCTCCGGGGAACTGGGCAGCGGCGGCAGCCGCAACAGCATGAAGATTACCACCGATGGCACCGAGCACATCATGGTCATGGATGAGCAGCAGTGGTCCGACAGCGACGAGACGCCGCAGGAGTTTCTGTTCGAGCTCGTCAAACCGAAGGACATCGCCACGGCCACCGTCAAGCTCTACTTGAACGACGGCTACACAGTCCCCGAGGTTGACCCCGACCCGCCCGTGGCTTTCGATACGCCCGCCTACGGCGAGATGATCGCCCGCAGCTGCCTGAGCACCGGCAACAACATCCGTATCAAGCGTGTGTTGCAGCAGCTCCGCGATGGCAAGCCCACGACGATCGCCTTCCTGGGCGGCTCCATCACACAGGGCGCGGGTGCGGTTCCCTCGCAGGAAATGTGCTACGCGCGCAAGACCTATGAGGCCATCTGCGAAAGGTACACACCCGACCACGGCGCACATGTCCGCTACATCAAAGCGGGCGTTGGCGGCACGCCCTGCCAGCTCGGCATCATCCGCTATGACCGCGACATCACCCGCGACGGTGCGGTGCAGCCCGATCTGATCATCGTCGAGTTCGCCGTCAACGACGAGGCTGACGAGACGAAGGGCCTGATGCACGAGAGCCTGATCCAAAAAATCTGGTCAGCCCCCAATGAGCCCGCCGTTGTGATGCTGTTCAGCGTTTTTGCCAACGACTGGAACCTGAAGGATCGCTTGGCTCCCATCGGTTGGCGGCATGAGCTGCCGATGGTCAATGTGCTGGACGCCGTCAGCCCGCAGTTCCGCGTTGGTGTCGGTGAGCGCAGCGTCATCACCCGCCGCCAGTACTTCTACGATGTGTTCCATCCCTCCAACAGCGGGCACCGCATCATGCGGGACTGCCTCATGTATATGCTGGACCGGCTGGACAAGCAGCAGGAAGGGCCTGCCCCGAAAGAGCTCGCCCCCTACTACGGTTTCGACTTTGCCGAGACGAAGCTGCTGGACCGCAGTGTGAACCCCTTTGACGCGGTCATCGACCCCGGCTGCTTCACCGAGACGGACACCGATTTACAGAGCGTGCCCTTCGACTTCGAGGATGTCAACACCCCCGAGTTCCCCCACAACTGGAAGAAGGGTGCGGGCGACAACCCGTTCACGATGGACATCACCTGCCGCAGCATCCAGCTCGTTTTTAAGGATTCGGGCAGCAAGGAGTTCGGCGCGGCAGTCGTCACGGTAGACGGCAAAGAGGTCGCGGCCTACGACCCGCGGCAGGCCGGTTGGACCCACTGCCATGCGGCCATTATCTTAAAGGAAGAAACCGCGCAGCGGCACCACATCGAAATCAAGATGCAGGAGCCGGGCACGGACAAAGTATTCACCATTTTAGGTTTCGGCGTTCTGTAAAGGACACGGAAGAACAGGAGGAAGCACTATGAAGAGAACCAAGAATCCCGCTAAAGAAGCTGAGTACCGCAAGCGTGCGGCCGACCTCGTTGCGCAGATGACCCTGCACGAGAAGGTCAGCCAGATGCTGAGCTGGGCTCCCGCGATCGAGCGTCTGGGCATCCCCGCTTACAACTGGTGGAGCGAGGGCATCCACGGTGTCGGCCGCGCGGGCACTGCCACCGTCTTCCCCCAGGCCATCGGCATGGCCGCCGCCTTTGACGAGGACATGATGGAGCAGGTCGGCAACGCCATCGGCGTTGAGGCTCGCGGCAAGTACAATATGTGCCGCGCCCACGGCGACCGCGACATTTTCAAGGGTCTGACCGTCTGGGCCCCCAACATCAACATCTTCCGCGATCCCCGCTGGGGCCGTGGCCACGAAACTTACGGCGAGGATCCGTTCCTGACGAGCCGCCTCGGCGTCCGCTTTGTTGAGGGTATGCAGGGCAACGATCCCGATTACCTGCAGGCCGCCGCCTGCGCCAAGCATTTCGCCGTACACTCTGGCCCCGAAAGCGACCGCCACCACTTTAACGCCATCGTCTCCAAGCAGGACCTGTGGGAGACCTACCTGCCCGCCTTCCGCGCACTGGTCAAGGAAGCCGGTGTCGAGGCCGTCATGGGTGCGTACAACCGCACGAATGGCGAGCCCTGCTGCGGCAGCAAGACCCTGCTAAAGGATATCCTGCGTGACAAGTGGCATTTTGACGGCCACGTTACCTCCGACTGCTGGGCCATCAAGGACTTCCATACCGGCCACATGGTCACGGACGGCCCTGTAGAGTCCGTCGCACTGGCCGTCAACAACGGCTGCGACCTGAACTGCGGCGACCTTTACGTTTACCTTGAGCAGGCCGTCGCCGAGGGCAAGCTTTCCGAAGAGAAGATCGACGAGAGCCTGACCCGCCTGTATGTGACCCGCATGCGTCTGGGTATGTTTGACGCCGAGGATCAGGTTCCTTATAATAAGGTTGGCTACGACGTTGTCGACAGCGCCGAGATGAAGGCCCTGAACCTGAAAGTCGCCGACAGCATCATGACGCTGCTGAAGAACGACGGCACGCTGCCGCTGGACAAGTCCAAGCTGCACACCGTCGGCGTCATCGGCCCTAATGCCGACAGTCGCAAGGCGCTGCTGGGCAACTATGAGGGCACTGCCTCCCGCTACACCACCGTGCTGGAGGGCATTGAAGATTACCTCGGCGACGATGTGAAAGTCCGCTACTCGCAGGGCTGCCACCTCTACGCCGACAACATCCAAGGCTTGGCCGAGTCCAACGAACTGATGAGCGAGGTCAAGGGCGTCTGTGAGGAGAGCGATGTCGTTATCGCAGTCCTCGGTCTGGATGCCGGCCTTGAGGGTGAGGAGGGCGACCAGGGCAACCAGTTCGCCAGCGGCGACAAGCCGAACCTGAAGCTCCCCGGCCATCAGGAGGAAGTCCTGAAAGCCTGTGTTGAGAGCGGCAAGCCTGTTGTTCTGGTTCTGCTGGGCGGCAGTGCATTGGCTGTCAACTATGCAGATGAGCACGCAAGCGCCATTCTCGAAGCTTGGTATCCCGGTGCCCGTGGCGGCGAGGCTGTGGCCCGCGCTCTGTTCGGTGAGACGAACCCGCAGGGCAAACTGCCTGTCACCTTCTACCACAGCGACCGTGACCTGCCGGAGTTTACCGACTACGCCATGAAGGGCCGCACCTACCGCTACATGGAGAAGGAAGCCCTTTACCCCTTCGGCTACGGCCTGTCCTACACGAAGTTCGGCTTCAAGAACGCTGCTGTCAGCGCGAATGAGGCGGGCTCCGACGGCCTCGATGTGACGGTGGACGTCACGAACGAGGGTTCCGTTGAGGGCCGTGAGAGCGTGGAGGTTTACGTCAAGGCCGAGCGCGAGAACACCCCGAACGCCCAGCTGAAGGGCCTTGCCAAGGTCGAGCTGCAGCCCGGTGAGACGAAGCAGGTCAAAATTCACCTGCCGCTGGCCGCCTTCGCCCTCTGCAATGAGGAAGGCACGCCGATCGTTGAGGCAGGCAGCTACAGCGTTTATGTCGGTGCTTCCCAGCCTGATGCCCGCAGCGTAGCGCTGATGGGTCAGGCCCCCGCAAAGCTGACTGTCACCCAGTCCGCAACGCAGGCCCTTGACCTGTGATTGATATTAGGAAGGAGAGACAGAACCATGCCCAAGACCGCACAAAAAGACGCTTCTGTGGCCACTGTCAAGAAGCAGGGTGCTGCGATGAAGCACATTAAAAAGTACTGGCAATGGTACGCAATGATGCTCATTCCCGTTGTGTACTACATCGTGTTCCGCTACATCCCGATGTTCGGCAACATCATTGCGTTCCGCCGCTACCGCGCCGGCAGCAGCATCTTCGGCGATGAATGGAGCGGCCTGAAGTACTTCAACCAGTTCATGAAGGATCAGAACTTCTGGCGTGCGTTCAAGAACACACTGCTGTTGAACTTCAAGTATCTGATCATCAGCTTCCCGCTGACGCTGATCTTCGCCCTGTTGCTGAACGAGGTCAAGAACGTTCACTTCAAGAAGATTGTGCAGACGATCTCCTACCTGCCCCACTTCATTTCGATGGTCATCGTTGCGGGCATGGTCCGCGAGATTCTGTCCACCAGCGGTCCCATCAACAACCTCATCACCAAGCTGGGCGGCGAGGCCATCACCTTCATCTCCCTGCCCGAGTGGTTCACGACGATCTTTGTTACCACGGGCGTATGGCAGGGCCTCGGCTGGGGCACCATCCTTTACTTGGCTGCCATGTCCGGCATCAACACCGAACTGTACGAGGCTGCTGAGCTGGACGGCGCAAACCGCTTCCAGCAGTGCCTGCACGTTACCATCCCCGCCATCCTGCCCACCATCTCCACCCTGTTGGTTCTGAACATCGGCAGCCTGTGCGGTTCCGCCGCTTTCGAGAAGGTCTTCCTGCTGTACACCCCCACCACCTATGAGACGGCCGACATCATCGCCACCTACGTCTACCGCATGGGCCTTGGCTCCGGCAACTACAGCTACGCAACGGCCGTCGGCCTGTTCCAAGGTGTCATCAACCTGGTCCTGCTCACGGTTGCCAACAAGGTCTCCTCTTGGCTGACCGGCAGCGGTTTGTGGTAATTAGGAGGATAAAATAATGGCAAAAGCAACTACTATGGGCCCCATGAAGATCAAGGAATCCGCCAGTTACCGCGTGTTCAAGGTCTTTAACGCCATCATCCTGACGCTGATCAGCGTTGCGATGCTCTACCCGTTCCTGTACTTGGTCGCCCAGTCCTTCTCCTCTACGCAGGCGATCGTTGCAGGCGAAGTCGGCCTGATCCCGAAGGACTTCAACATCTCCACATATAAATACGTCATCACCGACGGCAAATTCATCCCCTATTACGGCAACACCATTGTGTACTCCATCATTGGCACGGTCTGCGCTCTGCTGTTCAGCGCCCTGCTGGCCTATCCCCTTTCCAAGGCGGAGCTGTACGGCGGCAAGGCCATCAACAAGTTCATCATTTTCACGATGTACTTTGGCGGCGGCATGATCCCCAACTACATTTTGATGGTTTCCTTGGGTCTGCGCGATACCGTGGCATCCTTCATCCTGCCCGGCATGATCTCCACCTACTACGTCATCCTGATGCGTTCCTTCTTCCTCACTCTCCCCCGTGAGCTGGAAGAAGCCGGCGAGATCGACGGCCTGGACTTGTGGGGCGTGTTCTGGCGCATCGCCATCCCCCTGTCCAAGCCCATCATTGCCACCATGACACTGTTCTACGTCGTCCAGTACTGGAACGACTGGTTTGATGCTTTCCTCTACTTGGATACGACCACGAAATGGCCCGTTGCCTACTATCTGCGCCAGCTCATCAGCAGCGCTTCCGGCACAAGTGCCGATGCAGGCGATGCCATGCAGATCGCTTCCAACATCAAGTCCTGCGCCATGGTGCTGACGTCCGCTCCCATCATTTGCATCTACCCCTTCATCCAGAAGTATTTCGTGCAGGGCATGATGCTGGGCGGCGTTAAGGGCTAACGTTTTCGCGTTAGTGCTCTGCGTCCCGTTTTTCCACTGTCTTAAAACCGACGCCGACTCCGGTGCCGGATGAAAGAAAACGCCTGTTTTCCCAGGGCCTTCCGGGGAGCAGGAAAAAACGTAATGGAGGTTACGAAACATGAAAAAGCTCACATCCCTCGTGCTGGCTACCGGCATGGTGCTGTCTCTGGCTGCCTGCGGCGGCTCCGGCAGCTCCACGGCTGCAAGCACCAACACCGATGGCAGCACTGCTACCACCGACACCGCTGCTGCGGACGAATCCAACCTCGGCTATGAGTACGGCGAGCACTTCCACTCTGACGAGCCTGTCACCTACACGATGTTCTTCAACGACAACCCCGCCTATCCCATGAACGACAAGTGGATCAACGAGGGCGTCTTTAAGGCCATCGAGGAGGCCACCAACGTCCATCTGGAACTGACCGTCGTTGACAACTCCAACTACACCGATAAGGTTTCCTTGGCCGTTTCTTCCGGCACTTCCCCCTACATCATCCCCAAGATCTACACTGAAACTGCGTATGTCACCGGCGGCGGCGTTGTCCCCGTCTCCGACTATGTCCAGTATATGCCCAACTACTCCAACTTCGTCGAGGAGTACAACATGCAGGACGACTTGGCCACCATCACGCAGGCTGACGGCAAGTACTACCGCCTGCCCGGCCTGAAGGAGACCGCTCTGCAGGATTACACCTTCCTCGTCCGCAAGGACATCTTTGACGCTGCCGGCTACGATGTCGCCGAGCTGGAAAAGGATTGGACCTGGGATAAGTTCGCCGACGTGCTGATCGGCGTCAAGAAGTACATGGTCGAGCAGGGCATGTGCGGCGAGAATGACTACATCTGGTCCGATATGTGGTGCGGCCAGACCTCCGGTTACGGTCAGGGCGGCAACCTGCTGAAGCTGCTGGGTGCCTCCTACGATATCAACACCGGCTGGGCCATCACCACCAACTACGGTCTGGTCTATGACGCCGACAGCGATTCCTTCGTTGACGGCTCTGTCTCCGACAAATACAAGCAGGCCTACACTGTCCTGCAGAAGCTCGTCCAGAACAAGGTCCTTGACCCCGAGACCTGGACCCAGGATGACGACACCGCGCTGAACAAGTTCTACCGCGGCGAGACCGTCATCATGTCCACCAACCGTGCCCAGTACGCCGTCCAGGACGCCAAGGTCAAGGAGCAGCTGGGCGAGGGCAACTACGAGCTGTACCGCATCCTCACTCCCATCGGCACATCTGACTATCAGGCCGAGAACCAGCGCCTTGAGTGCGGTATCATGATCTCTTCCAACGCTCTGAAAGAGCTGGGCGAGGACGAGTTCATCAAGATGATGCGCTTTGTTGACTGGCTGTGGTACTCTGACGAGGGCCTGACCCTGACCAAGTGGGGCAAAGAGGGCGAGACCTACACCGTCACCGACGGCACCTACAGCCTGACCCCCGGTTACTACTGCAAAGGCCTGTCCATCGGACAGACCTCCGACGATCAGATCGACCTGCGTGAAGAGCTGGGCTACGCCTGCGGCAACTTCATGTATTCCGGCAACACCGAGCTGCTGACCAGCAACTTCACCGATGATCTGCGTGACTTCTACGACCGTCAGGGCCAGTACCGCAAGCTGCGCCCGCTGGATCCCACCGTTACCTTCGACGAGGATCAGATGGAGATGCTGAACCTGTGGGGCACCCCCATGACCGATACCGTCAACGCTTGGACCTGCAAGTTTGCCATGAATCAGGCCGACATCAACAACGATTGGGATACCTACGTTGCTGAGGTCGAAGCCCAGAACATGCAGAACATCGTTGATATGTACAACGACACCTACAACGCAAACAAGTAATTTGTTTGGAAACTGACTGTCCCTGCGACAGTGATGCAACTGCCGGGGGCAGCCTCACGTAACAACATGGGGCTGCCCCCGGTTTGCTGTTTATGGTACGCAAGTACCGCGCCCCGGTGACGGGGCGCACCGTGTGTGCCCGACACGGCCATGTCGGACCTGCACGGCACTTCCCGTCACATCCCCTTACCCTTATGAAAAGGAGCTGTTCCTTATGAAACGCACCGATTTCAGCGTCGACTGGCTGTTTGCCGCCTGCGCGCCGGATACCGAGCTGCTGCCTTGGAATGCGCAGTTTACCCCCGTCGACCTGCCCCACGATTGGCAGATTCGCCACGCGGACGATCTGTACTGCGATGGCACGCTGTTCTACCGCAAATATTTCTTTGTCACTGATGTGCCCGGCACCCGCCGCATGCTTTGGTTCGGCGGGGCCTACATGGATACGACCGTTTTCGTCAACGGCACCGAAGTCGGCCAATGGAAGTACGGCTACACGTCGTTCTGGTTCGACATCACCGACGCGCTGCATGAGGGCCAGAACGAGGTTCTTGTCCGCTGCAATCTGCGCCACCCCAACTCTCGCTGGTACTCCGGTGCGGGCCTGTACCGCAATGTGGAACTGTGGGAGGCTCCCGACCTCCACTTGATGCCCGATGGACTGTATGTAGCTGCCAAAGAGGGCGACAACGGCGCTTGGACTGTGGCCGTCACTGCCGAGGCGGGTTCCGTCACCGCCGCCAGCGCGGGCCACACGCTGACGCTACATCTGACCGATGACAACGGCAGCCTTCTTGGCACTGCCGCCATCCCTGCCGATGCATGGGCCGCTCTCCCCTCCCCCGATGGCTGGCGCACGGGCAAGGAAACCGCGATTTACAAAGCCTCGCACACCTTCACGCTGCAAGACCCCGCTTTGTGGGACTTGGACGCGCCGAACTTCTACCACATCACGGCAGAGCTAACCAGCGCCGATGGCGTTACCGACACACTAACCACCCGCTTTGGCTGCCGCACCATCGAAGCCACACCCGACTGCGGGCTGCTGGTGAATCACAAGCGCGTTTTGATCAAGGGCGTCTGCATCCACCACGATTTCGGCTGTCTCGGTTCGGCGTTTGAGTACAGCGCCGCCAAGCGTCAGCTTGAAATCCTCAAGTCCATGGGGGTTAACAGCATCCGCACAGGTCACACACCGCCCGCGCCGCAGTTCATGGATCTGGCCGACGAGATGGGCATTTTGATGGATGTCGAGAGCTTCGACTGCTGGCGCAGAGGCAAGAACCCTTACGACTACGGCCGCTTCTTTGACGAGTGGCAGGAAAAGGATGTTGCTGCCTGGATCCGCCGCGACCGCAACCACCCAAGCCTGCTGTTCTGGTGCATCGGCAACGAGATCTACGACACCCACGCGGGTTCCGAGGGCGCGGACACAATGCGGATGCTGCTGGCCGAGGTCGCTGCGCACGACCCTGCGCGCAACGGCATCCCAACGCTCGGTTCCAACTACATGCCGTGGGAAAATACACAGCACTGTGCCGATATCATCAAGGTCGCGGGCTATAATTACGGCGAGCGCCTCTACGCCAGCCACCACGAGAAGCACCCTGACTGGGTCATCTACGGCAGTGAGACGTCGTCCATCGTGCAGAGCCGCGGCATCTACCACTTCCCGCTTTCGCAAAGCCTGCTGTCTGATGACGACCTGCAGTGCTCAAGCCTGGGCAACAGCCGCACAAGTTGGGGCGCGGAGAGCTGGGATGTCTGCCTGCAGAGCGAGCAGCGCTGGCCATTCACGCTGGGGCAGTACCTTTGGAGCGGGTGGGATTACATCGGCGAGCCGACACCTTACCACACGCGCAGCAGCTATTTCGGCACGATTGACACGGCAGGCTTCCCGAAGGACGCCTACTACGTTGTGCAGGCCGCGTGGCTCGACCCCAAAACACACCCAATGGTACACCTGTTCCCCTACTGGGACTTCAACGAAGGGCAGCTGATTGACCTCTGCGCTTGCACCAACGCCCACAGCGTAGAACTGTTTGTGAACGGCGAGAGCCTTGGCCGCAAGGTGCTGGACTCCGCCAAGGGCCGTACCGCCAGCTGGCAGGCAGCCTACCGCCCCGGCAGCGTCAAGGTCGTAGCCTACGATGAAAACGGCAAGGTCGTGGCAACCGACGAGCAGGATTCCTTCGATGACAGCGCTATGGTCTGCCTGCAGGCTGACCGCAAGACGATTTCCGGCGATGGCCGTGAGCTTGCGTTTATCACAATCACAACCCGCGACAAGAACGGCAACCCTGTGCGCAACGCGAACGACCGCGTGACGGTCCGCGTAAATGGCGCGGGTGTGTTGGTGGGCCTTGACAACGGCGACAGCGCCGACCCCGACGAGTACCAGACCGACAGCCGCCGCCTTTTCAGCGGCATGCTGCTGGCCGTTGTGGCGGGCAATGGCCGCACCGGCACGATTACCGTGGATGTCACGGCCCCCGGCCTGCGCCCTGCAGTGCTGACGCTGAACGCCGCCCCGTTTGAGGGCCCCGTTCGCCGCCGTCTGCCGCCGCTGACCTTCGGCGGCAGCACGCAGGAAATCCCTGTGCGCAAGCTAACCCTGACCGCCGAGCGCACAGCGCTGGACAAGGAGCACCCCGTAACGCACATCACCGCCGCACGCCGGCCTGCAGCAGCAACCTTCACCGACATCGAGTGGCAGTTGACCGACGACAAGGGTGTGCCTGCCGTGAACGCGGCCATGCAGCCAGACGGTGACGTGCTGACGGTGACCGCCCTGGGCGATGGCACACTGCGGGTTCGCGCCCTGGTGCGCAACGGCCACGATGCGCCGCAGCTGATCTCCCAATTGGAGTTGTCCATCTCTGGCGTCGGTCAGCTGCACAAGAACCCTTATGAATTTATCTCGGCCAGCCGTTTTGATGCGTCCTTCGGCGACATCGGCAACGGCAACGAGCGCGGCGTTTCCACCTCCCGCACGGGCCGCAGCTGGGTGCTGTTCGATGATATCGACTTTGGCCCCGATGGTGCAGATACGGTGGAGTTGCCAATCTTTGTGCTGGACGGAGAACCGACGACTTTCCGCTTCTGGGACGGTGAGCCCTACGCCGAGGGCAGTACAATGATCGGCGAGCGCGTCTACCACAAGCCCAAGCAGTGGAATGTCTACCAGCCCGACACCTTCAAGCTGGACAAGCTCCTGCGCGGCATCGGCAGGTTTGCCGTGGAGCTGAACGTGAAGGTCCACATCAAGGGCTTTACCTTCACCCGTCATTCTCGCGCATGGGATACCCTGGCTGCGGGCGCGTGCGATGCCGTCTATGGCGATTCCTTTACCCGCGACGGGTCGCGTGTGCTGGGCATCGGCAACAATGTCTCGCTGCTGTTTGACCGCATGGACTTTGGCGAGACCGGCTGCTGCGGCATCCGCATTACGGGCCGCAGCCCGTTGCCTGCCAACACGGTGCATCTGATGTTTGCCGCTGCAGACGGCGGTGAGACCGAGCGCCGTGTGGTCGAGTTTGGCCCACAGGCCGATTGGGGCGAGCAAACCTTCACGTTTGAGCCCGTCACGGGGGCGCGGCAGGTCACGTTCCTCTTCCTGCCCGGCACGCAGTTTGACTTTGATTCCTTTACATTTATTTGAGGCAACTACCTATGAACCACGAAATTTATGCAGACCATGCCGCCACCGCGCCCATTGAGCCGCTGGCGCTGGAGGCCATGTATACCGCTTACCAAGAGTACGCGAACCCCGCCGCACTCTACCGCAGCGCCCTGCACACCAAGCAGACCGTGGAAAAAGCACGGCTGACCGTGGCGGAAAATCTGGGCTGCACCCCCGACCATATATTTTTCACCTCCGGCGGCAGCGAGAGCAACACCTGGGCCATCCGTGGCACGGTGCCGCAGGGCGGCCATGTGGTCACAACGCCCATCGAGCACCACTCGGTTCTGAACGCCTGCGCGTCAATCCGGGACGACGGCGGCCGCATGACAACGCTGGAGGTTGACGGGTTCGGCCGCGTTGTACCTGAAAGCTTGACCCGCGCCCTGGCGGCCCACCCCAACCTGGTCAGCTTGCAGTACGCCAACAACGAGGTAGGCGTTGTACAGAACATCCCCGCGCTTGCAGCGCTCTGCCGTGAGGCGGATGTGCTGCTGCACGTTGACGCTGTGCAGGCTGCGGGACACCTGGCCATCCCGCTGGACGGCATCGATTTTCTGTCGGCATCGGCCCACAAGTTCGGCGGGCCGAAGGGCATCGGCTTCTTGTATGTGCGCGAGCCTCGCAAACTGCGCCCGCTGATTTACGGCGGCAGTCAACAGTACGGCCTGCGCCCCGGCACTGAGCCCGCAGCGCTGATTGCGGGCTTGGCCGCAGCGTTCAAGATCACCTGCGCCGAGCGCCGCCAGCGCACTGCCAAAAAGCGTGCCCTGGCCGAGGAGTTTTGGCAGACGCTGCATGCTGCCCGGCCCGAAGCACGGCTGCACACCCCTGAGGACGGCCTGCCGGGCCTGCTGAGCGTTGGCCTACCCGGCCGCAGCGGCCAGCGGCTGACCTACCAGCTGGATGTAGCAGGGGTCAGTGTCTCCCCAGGCGCAGCGTGCGACAACCGCGGCGTGCAGGAACCCTCCCACGTTTTGATGGCTCTGGGCGGCACTGCGGCCGAGGATGCGCTGTCGACCTTACGTTTCAGCTTCGGCAGTGCGAACCGCCCCGGCGACGGCAAAGAAGCTGCGGAACGGCTGATAAAAATTCTGGAACAACAATAATTTTATTCACATATATAGGAGGTTTTACCATGGCATTTACCAAGTGCTGGCTGGCATACCCGGAGATTAGGGGCTGCCATTGCGACGCGATTTCTCTGCATACCGAGCTGACGGGCGAAACCATCGACCGCGCCAAGGCAGAACTGGCCGAGGGCTTCAAGGGCCTGTACGGCGCAGCGCTGACCGAGGGCGACGACATCACCCTGGCGCTGGACATGGCCCTGGACCCTGAGGGTTACCGCTTGAAGGCCGCCGACGGCCATTGCACCATCGAGGGCGGCAGCGAAGTAGGCGTTTTGTACGGCGTTTTTGCACTGCTGCGCAATCTGCAGACTGCAGGCAAGGCGTGGGCGCAGTTCACCGCCGATGAGGAGAAGGCACCATCCAACCGCCTGCGCATGCTGAACCACTGGGACAACATGGACGGCAGCATTGAGCGCGGCTACTCCGGCGATTCCTTCTTTTTCAAAGATTCCGAAATTCTAATCGATGTACCGCGCTTGACGGCTTACGCCCGTATGCTCGCGTCCGTGGGCATCAACGGTATCACAATCAATAACGTCAACGTCAAGGACGCCGCCAGCTGGCTCATCACCGACCGCTACTTCGGCGCCCTGCAGGAGTATCTGAAAATCTTCACCCCCTACGGCGTCAAGCTGTATCTGAGCATCAACTTTGCCGCCCCGATGGAGCTGGGCGGCATGGACTCCGCCGACCCCTGCGACCCCGCTGTGGCCAAGTGGTGGGCGGATAAGGCCCAGGAGGTCTGGGCAAACCTGCCCGGCCTGGGTGGTTTCCTGGTAAAGGCCGACTCCGAGGGCCGCCCCGGCCCCTTTACCTACGGCCGCAACCAGGCCGACGGCGCAAACATGCTGGCCGATGCCGTGGCCCCCTGCGGCGGTCACATTGTCTGGCGTTGTTTCGTCTACAACTGCCAGCAGGATTGGCGCAATACCAAGATTGACCGCGCCCGCGCAGGCTACGACTATTTTATGCCGCTGGACGGCACCTTCCGCGACAACGTCACGCTGCAAATCAAGAACGGCCCCATGGACTTCCAGGTGCGCGAACCGGTCTCCCCGCTGATTGGCGGCCTGCAGCACACCCACATTGCCGTGGAGTTCCAAATTGCGCAGGAGTACACGGGCCAGCAGCGCCATGTCTGCTACTTGATGCCCTGGTTCCGCCAGATTTTGGACTTCGACATGCACACCCGCCCGAACGGCGACGCCCATGTGCGTGCGCTGATCCAAGGCGCGGGCAACGGAATGGTGGCCGTGACCAACACCGGCAACGATGAAAACTGGACCGGCCACGACCTGGCCGCTGCGAACCTCTACGGATTCGGCCGCTTGAGCTATGACACCACGCTGGACCCCGCCGTGATTGCCGGCGAGTGGCTGCGGCTGACCTTCGGCAACAATGAGCCTGTGGAAAAGACGCTGCACCGCATTTTGATGCAGTCCTGGCCCACCTATGAGAAATACAACGCCCCCCTGGGCGTGGGCTGGATGGTCAACCCCAACTACCACTACGGCCCCAACGTTGACGGTTATGAGTACAGCCGCTGGGGCTGCTACCACCGCGCCTCCTTCGACGGCATTGGCATTGATCGCTCGCCCACGGGCAGCGATTACTGCCACCAGTACGCCCCCGAACTGGCCGAAATGTACGCCAATGTGGAGACCTGCCCCGAAGAGCTGCTGCTCTTCTTCCACCACATGCCGTACAACTATGTGCTCAAGAGCGGCAAAACGATCCTGCAGCACATCTACGACACCCACTTCGAGGGTGCCGAGGACGCCGCGCGGTTCTACGACGAGGTTGTGACGCTGAAGCCTTACCTGGATCCTGCCGTGTACGCCCGCCTGGAGGCACGCTTTGCCCACCAGAAGGAGCACGCCTGTGAGTGGCGCGATGTCATCAACACCTACTTCTACCGCAAAACGGGCATCGGCGATGCCCACGGCCGCAAAATTTACGAATAATTAAAAAGTGCGCCGCCGCGTGGAACTTTCACGCGGCGGCGCTTTTTTATCCGTGGGAGGCCATCTGGCGGTACTCGGTAGGGGTATAGCCTATCTGCGCCTTGAACAGGCGGTTGAAGGTTGCGATCGAGTTGAAGCCCGACCGCATAGCGATCTCGGTGATGGGGATCGTATCGTCCACCAGCAGTGCTTTGGCATAGATGATGCGGCGCGCCACCAGGTAATTGTGGCAGGTCATGCCCGTGTTTTCCTTGAACAGGCGCGAAAAATGGTAGACACTAAACCCCGCGCGGGAGGCCAGATCCTCGACCGAGAGACGCTCGGTGCAGTGGTTGTTGATGTAGGCGCACAGCTCTGCAAAGCGGCGCATGTGGTCCTGCTGCTTGGGGTAATCCAGCACCTGCTCGCTGTTCTGGCGGTGCTCATACCGCCCGAAGATCGAGAAAAAGTGCAGCATCAAGGCCATGATCTCGCTCTCACGGCAGACGTTCGTGCTGAAATACTCGCCCTCTATCTGCGCCAGCACCGCAAACAGCTGGTCGGCCAGTTCGGGGTCCTCCTTCCGGGTGACAAGGCGGAAGGGGTAGAACGTGTTGAACAACTCGGCCATGTCCTGTATCTGATGAAAGTACGATACGCTGTAGTTCATGATGTATCGCTCCCCCGTTTTGGGTGCGCGAATGCTGTGCAGCTCGCCCGATGCGATAATCAGCACATCATGGGGCTGCAGCGTCACGGTCTTGCCCGCAATTGTAACCGTGTAGGTCCCCTCGATGGGGGAGATGATCTCGCCAGGGGCATGCCAGTGCAGTGGGAAATCGGCGTCCTCCATGTTGCGGTAAAAGCGGATCGCCGTTGAAAAGCGGAAATCGACAGTTTCAGTCGTGCCGTCCAGATTCTCTATTTTGCCGGGGCTCACACTGCCGTATTTTTTGAGCAGTTCTACTTCCATAGTTTGTTTTCCTCGTGGCCTGCTGCCGTAAAAAGGTCGTTTCTTTTATTGTATCGCGGTTTTCCGCCCCAGTCAACAGGTACGGGGATGGAGTTTCCCCGCTAGAGTTTTATAATAAACGCAAAGCTCTAAAAACAGAGCTTTAGCGCAAAAAGTACAAATACCGTCTATGCTTCTTTATCTAAGAAAGGCACTGGCAGCGCGGGGCAAGGACATATATTGCTTTTTTATTCGATTTATCGATCCGTCACTTGCAGCACGCAGGCGCAATAGCCGGGTTCGGGCTGATAGCAATGGATGGTAAGGTACTTATCTATTTCCGGGCTGTAATCGTGTAAGACTGCAAAGTGTCTGATTTCCGTTCAGGATAATATTTGCTCTATATTGACAAATCGGCATTCCGCGAGTATAATCACCAACAAGTAGAGCGTTACTCTACGAATGAGAGCAGTGTAATAAAACCGGAGTGATGAGATGCCAAGAAACATTGAACGTGATAAGCGCGAAGCTGACCGACGGAAAAATCAGTTGATCGAAGCGGGATTCCGACTGTTCTCTCAGAACGGAATCGAAACTGTCAGCCTGCAAAAAGTGGCAGACGCTGCAAATGTCAGCCCTGCAACGATGTACAAATATTTTCTGACGAAAGAAAAATTGCTCATCGCCATCAGTGCAAAGGTGTGGGATGAAGTATGGCAGGAGGCTCTGGGAGACCCCGGAACCAATCACTTTGAGCATTTTACTGCTTATCAGGGCATTGAGTTTTACGCCGATAGGATGATTGCTTTGTACAAGAACCGTCCGGAAGTACTGCGATTCAGCGGTGAATATAAAACCTATATGAACCGCCGCGGAAATATGGAGGATAAGCAACTCCGGGAACATCTGGATGTACTCAAACCCATGCAGCTCCTGTTTCATGGAATGTATGAGCGGGCAAAAGTTGATGGCAGCATCCGCACGGATATCCCGGAAGAGGAAATGTTTATCACATCATCTATCACGATGCTGAGCATGGCAGAGCGATACGCACAAGGGCTTGTATGGCTCAATGACCCCAAAGATGACCATACCCAGGAACTGCTTCATCTGAAAGAGATGCTGTTGCTATGGTGCCAGGGAGAAAAAACAGGCGGCGAAGTATAATGCAGGAAAGTGAGGGAGTGCTGTGTATGAGGGTGTCGTTTCGCATTGCACTGGCGGGACAGGTCATTGGTGTTTCGGCGCTGTATGAGCAGACCCGCACCTTTTGCAAAAATTATCTGACCGATGCACCCGCATCGTTTGAAGTCGCAGTCACTCCCGCTGATATTGCGTTTGAACGAGAAAAAAACGACCGGGAAGCTGCGGTGGAAGGACACGCGCCGGGGAACTTTTCCGATGAATATCTGGAAACGCTGGCACTGTACCGCAAAATCGTAGAGCGGCTTTTAGAATGGGACACCCTGCTGTTTCATGGCTCCTGCATCAGCGTGGACAGCAAAGCCTACCTGTTCACCGCCAAAAGCGGCACAGGCAAAAGCACCCACACCCAGCTTTGGAAAAAGTGGTTCGGTGAACGGGCAGTGTTCATCAACGATGACAAGCCCCTGCTGAAAATCAGCGCACAGGGCGTGACTGTTTACGGAACGCCGTGGGACGGCAAGCACCACCGCAGTACCAACACCTCCTGCCCGCTGAAAGCTGTCTGCATCCTGACCCGCAACACAGAAAACTCAATCCAGCGCATCGACAAAAAGGCGGCATTACCCATGCTCTGCCAGCAGAGCTACCGCCCATGTTCCCCGATTGGGGCACAAAAAACGCTGGCTCTGGTGGATCGGTTGGGCAGCAGCGTGCCGCTGTACCGGCTGGGCTGCAACATGGAACCGGAGGCCGCACAGGTGGCCTACCACGGAATGAACAACGAATAGAGGGAACGCATATGCAAACCATTTTGCCGCCGTCTGGTAATACGATCAAGATCCTTGGCAAGCCGAAGCCGGCAGAGCACGGCCTGCGCTGGATGCACTATGTTCTGGCGCAGCCGGTGGAGGACGGTGTGCTGGTGTTCCACACCCTCACACGGGCGCTGCTGCTGCTCACGCCGGAAGAATATGCCGCGCCGGACACCCTGCCCGACCTGCGGGACGGTTGGTTCCGGGTGCCGCAGGAGATGGACGACATGAAATATGCCGACCAGGTGCGGTTTATCCGCCGCACGATGTGGAAGGAACCGGAGCATATTACAAGCTATACCATTTTTACTACTACGGACTGCAACGCCCGGTGCTTTTACTGCTACGAGCTGGGACGTTCCCGGATTCCCATGAGTACGGAGACTGCCCATAAGGCGGCGGCTTATATTGCAGCGCATTGCGGCGGCGAAAAGGTCCATCTGCATTGGTTTGGCGGTGAACCGCTTTTTAATAAACAGGTTATTGACATCATCTGCACCGACCTTACAGAAAAGGGCATCGTGTACGAATCTATGATCATCTCCAACGGGTATCTGTTTGACGGCGCTACCGTAGAACAAGCGGTTTCCCATTGGAAGTTGAAGAGCGTGCAGATCACGCTGGACGGCACGGAAGAGATTTATAACCGCAGCAAGGCATTTATTTATAAGGATGGCCAAAGCCCCTATCAGGTGGTACTGGCAAATATCCAGCGTTTGCTGGATGCAGGGGTTTCCGTCCATATCCGGCTGAACATGGACGAGCACAACGCCGATAATCTGATGGAACTGGCGGATGAATTGCACGAGCGCTTCGGCGGTAAAGGTAAATTTTCGGTTTACAGCCATACCTTGTTTGAGTTTGCAGGCAGCAAAACACATATCCGTGCCCAAGAAGAACGGCGCCAGCTCTATCAAAAACAGCAGCGGCTCCGCAAAAAACTGGACGATTGCGGAATCGGAGCATCGTACTATTTGCGCCAAAAACTGCGTATCCGGCAATGTATGGCGGATAGCGGCGGTTCCCTTACGATCCTGCCGAACGGGGAACTTGGGCTGTGCGAACATTACAGCGAGGACAACTTTGTGGGAAGCCTTGATGGAAAAGCATCAGAGCGTTCTGTCATCCAAAGTTTTCGAGAATACTGGGAGCCGATTGAGGAGTGCAAAACCTGCTTCTATTACCCAGAATGTATCCGTCTGAAAAAGTGTGCTGAACAGAAAGAATGTTTTGAAGAACTGCGGGCGGAGTACAAAGAACACCTGTTAAAGTCCATGCAAAAAACCTACAACGCATGGCTGAAAAAAGAGCAGATCGATGAGGAAGAACCTCACCCGGACTGCTGACCCTTTTCGTGACGCGGCGCAGCAGCTGCTTCACATAGAGATTTTCTGCAAAAGGAGGTGTGTGCAAACATGGAAAAGTATGCAAAGGCTCAGATGGAAGTCATTGAGTTCGAGAACGAGGATGTTATCACCACAAGCCAGATTGGCGGCGGGGACGAAGGATTCGGCGATTAAAGTTGTTGTTCGGAGCTCTCTATTGGGCAACTCCAGAAAGTGGCAGACCGTTTCGGCGGTCTGCCTTACCCGATTTTCCTTGCCCTGCAAAGGGCGCTGACATAGTTTTTTCCAAAATGGAAGCGAGGACTTGACTTTATGAAGCAAACAGCGATAATGCTTAGCAAGCAAGCAAGCAAGCAAGCAAGCAAGCAAGCAAGCAAGCAAGCAAGATAAATTATGTCCTGAATCCGTTTTGTTTGCAATATCTTCTTTCGCGTGACGCGGTATAACAGCTGCTTCACATAGAGATTCTCTGCGAAAGGAGGTGTGTAAACATGGAAAAGTACACCAAGGCTCAGATGGAAGTCATCGAGTTTGAGGCCGAGGATGTCATCACGACATCTACCATCAAGATCTGCACCAGTACGGACTATGATGAAATTAAACCGGATCCCAGCGATAAATGTGTTTGGGGCGACTGATGACATGTCAGAAGAAGGCAGGTCGCATTGGCGGTCTGCCTTTTCTTGAAAAAACACCGTTCTCAGAAAGGACGTTTGAATATGAAACTAAAGGATACTTTTGTCACGCAGGAAATGGATGGCGAGCAGGTGATGGTGGAAGCGGACGGCGGCTTTGCCGGCATGGTGCGCAGCAATGCCACCGCTGCGTTTATCATCGACCAGCTCAAAACCGAAACCACCAAGGAAGCCATTCTGGACGCCATGTGCAAAAAGTACGATGCCCCCCGCGCTGTGATGGCAGAGGATGTGGACATGGTGCTGGCCAACCTGAAAAAAATTGGTGCGCTGGATGCGTAAATCGACCTTTGAGGAGGAGATCGCGCACAATGGCTTTTTGCTTTACCGCAATGTAGGCGACAGTATGCTGCCGCTGATCCGGCAGGGCAAAGACCTGCTGCTTATCGCCCGCAAACCGCAAGGACGGCTGAACAAATACGATGTGCCGCTCTACCGCCGAGACAGCGGACAATATGTGCTCCACCGTATTTTGAAAGTGCGTAAAAATGATTACGTCCTCTGCGGAGACAACCGCTGGCGGCGGGAGACAGGCATTACCGACCGGCATATCATCGGCGTGCTGACGGCAGTAATCCGGGATGGGCAAAAGCTCCCGGTCACGGATCAGCGCTACCGGCTGTATGTGCACCTGTGGTGCGATTTGTTCTACCTGCGCGCAGCGGTGCTGTGGTGCCGTGACCTGCCCGGAAGAATAAAAAGGAAGCTGTGCCAATGAAACAAAAAAATACCTTACAATGGCTCAGCATCGTAGCGGGAAAAACCAAGCTTCTGGTAGGCGTTCTAGTTGCAGTACAGGCGGTGCTGAGCGTTTCCAGCATCGCCTTTGCCTTTATTTTGCGGCGCATCATCAATATGGCTGTGGACGGGGCGCGGGGCGGTTTTTGGGCATCGCTGGCGCTGCTGGTGGGCATCCTGCTGGGGCAGATCGTGTTGAGCGCGGCGAGTCGCTTTTTAAGCGAGTACACCAGCGCCGCCGTGGAAAACCGCTTCAAGCACCGGCTCTTCTCCGCCCTGCTTACCGGCGATTATGCGTCAGTGGCGGCGGTGCACTCCGGCGAGTGGATGAACCGCCTGACCTCGGATACCACCGTGGTAGCGGGTGGCGTGACCCAGATCGTGCCCGGGCTGATCGGAATGCTGGTGCGCTTGCTAGGTGCAGTGACCGCTATTTTGTGGCTCGAGCCGCGTTTTTTGTACATCCTTCTCCCCGGCGGCGCAGTCATGCTTGCGTTGACGTATGGATTTCGGAAAATTCTGAAACGCCTGCACAAAAATATTCAGGAAGCAGACGGTACCCTGCGGGTCTTTTTGCAGGAGCGGCTGGAAAGCCTGCTCATCGTGCGCACCTTTGCAAAGGAACAACAGACTGCAACGCAGGCGGCAAGCCTGATGGAACAGCACAAGGCTGCGCGGATGAAGCGCAGCAACTTTTCCAACCTGTGCAACATCGGGTTTGCCGGGGCGATGAACGGCGCATATCTGCTGGGCATCGGCTTTTGCGGCTACGGCATCCTGACTGGTACCATGAGCTACGGCAACCTGATGGCCATTATGCAGCTGGTGGGGCAGGTGCAAAACCCATTTGCCAACCTGACGGGGTATCTGCCGCGGTATTATTCCATGCTGGCCAGCGCCGAGCGCCTGATGGAAGCTGAAGCGTTTGCACCGGACAGCGAGCACCCGCTTGCAGAGGAAGAAACGCTGGAGTTTTATCGCACCAAGCTGACGGCACTCCGGCTGGAGCACGCCAGCTTTACCTATCAGCCGCCTGTCCGCGCAGAGGAAGAACAGCCGCCCATGCCGGTGGTGCTGAAGGACATTGACCTGACCATCCGCAAGGGCGAGTACATCGCGTTCACCGGGCCGTCCGGCTGCGGCAAAAGCACGGTGCTGAAATTGCTGATGTGCCTTTACCCGCTGGATGCCGGCTCACGCACGCTGGAAACCACCAGCGGCACACAGCCGCTGACGGCGGCGTGGCGCAGCCTGTTTGCCTATGTGCCGCAGGGCAATCAGCTGCTTTCCGGTACGATCCGGGATATCGTTTCCTTTGGCGACCCGTGCAAAGCACAGGATGATGCCGGCATCCTCCGTGCCCTGCGCATTGCCTGCGCAGAGGATTTTGTGCAGAAGCTGGAAAAAGGGCTGGATACCACGCTGGGCGAACACGGACAGGGGCTTTCTGAAGGGCAGATGCAGCGCATCGCCATTGCCCGGGCCGTGTTCTCAGAGCATCCCATTCTGATGCTGGACGAGGCCACCAGTGCCTTGGACGAAGCAACTGCGCAGCAGTTGTTGGAAAATCTGCGCCGTATGACGGATAAAACGGTGCTAATGGTCACGCACCGCGCAGATCAGACCGAATTTTTTGACAGGGAGCTGTCTTTTTCCAAAGATGGCATCCGACAGAAAAACAAAATAGGATAGCATTATGAAATTTTGGAAAAGCAAGACCTTTGCGGTTGGTGTGATCATTGTTTGTTCTGCGCTCCTGATTGGATTGTCGTGGATGAGCCGTCAGCAGGAACGGCGGAGACTGGCACAGCTGCGTGCCTTGCAGCAGCAGGCTGCCCCTTATGAGCAGGAGATCCGAGAGATCCAATCCGAATTGGACAAGCGGGAGAAGGCAATTTCCGCCAACACGGATATATCTGGCGTGATCCCCTGCTTTAGAATATCTTCCGTGAAGGATATTGAGGTTGTAAAGGAATTGAGTGCAGGCCATGCCTTTACCCCGACGATCCTGCTGAATTGCTCGCTGGATAAAGAGGTTCTGCGGGATATCATCAAAGCAGCTGCTGCAGAAAATTTTGATTTTGTTCTGTTTATTCGTTCCATGCAGAATGATACGCTGGACACCGTAGCGGAAGTTCAGGAAATGATCGCAGAATACACTCCAGTATGGCAGCCTGTTGTTCTTTTGCGGAATCCAGAGGATACAGATGCAAATCGGGCGTTGTTGGCACAGCGCGGATACCAGACGCTGTTCCGATACCGTACCGAACTAGACGATGGAACACAGGACGAGATACTTTATCTTCCGTATGGGTTTATTCTTGCCACGACCTCCAGCAGCCGTTTGACAACTACGCTGGTTTCTGCGCACACCAGCATGGCAATTTGTTTTGACCTTGATAACCTGCACGATAATTCGTTGGCAGAAAAGGACATTACAGATTATCTGAATGTGTTGGATGAATATGTATCCGAAAAGAAGCTGGAATATCGTGATGCTGATACAGCCTTTTTTGTTCTGGCACAAAAAGAAGGACGGACGGAACGTGCCAAAGCAGAATTTGACCGCTATGAACAACAGCAGAAAGCACAGATCAAAGAACTTCGGGATATTGTCAGCGAGATTTACAGCCATCAAGATGAATATTGAGGAACCGCAAAATGAGTACAATGACTAAAACAGGTGAGCACCTGCTTTATTTGATGGCGTGTGCGCTCCAAGGTGTTTCTGCGCGAGAAGAAGTTTTGGCTGATGCGGATCTGAAGCAGCTTCTGATCATGGCAAGAAAGCATTCGGTCGCTTCCATGGTCTGCATGGCATTGGAGAAAACCGCGATTTTTGCAAATGCCGATGAAACCACAAAGAAGCAATGGATCGATGCCAAAAATAAGGCGATCCGCAAAAATATGCTGCTGGATGCCGAACGTAAGACCATTTTGCATGAGTTGGAAACACAAGGCATCTGGTATATGCCCCTGAAAGGCAGCATTCTGAAAGACTGGTACCCGAAGCCCGGAATGCGGGAGATGGCAGACAACGACATTTTGTTTGACCCTTCCGGACGCGAACAGGTGCGGGAGATTTTTCAAAACCGGGGCTACAAGACTGTTTCTTTCAGGAAGGGCAATCACGATGTATACGAAAAAGCGCCCATTTATAATTTTGAAATGCACGTTTCCCTGTTTCACGGGACGTATAAGGAATTGACTGAGCAGTATAAGAATGTAAAAGAACGCTTACTGCCGGTAGATGGAACAGCATATCAGTTTGCCTTTACGCCGGAAGATTTTTATGTATTTGTCCTTGCACACGCACATAAGCATTACAGTCACAGTGGAACAGGTATCCGCACACTGGCCGACATTTATGTGATGGATCGGCATCTGGGCGGTATCATGGATCGGGACGAAGTGGAACAAAAGCTGACGCAGCTTGGAATCGCAGAATACGAGCAGCACAGCCGTGTGCTGGCAGAAAAGCTGTTTTCTGCCGTTCGGCCTCTGGCAGAGACCGAACTGACTGAGGATGAAAAGGAAATGCTGCTGTACTATTGCGATGCGACCACTTACGGAACAGTCGATAACCGTGTTAACAATCGTCTGCATGAGTTACAGGAAAACTCGGAAAACATCAAACTTTGGACAAAGGTAAAATACTGCTGTGTACGGCTTTTTCCCGGAAGAGAATTTTGCAAATTTGCGTATCCGTTCGTCTATAAGCATCCGTGGACTCTGCCATTTTTCTGGGTGTGGCGAATCGTGGATAAAGGTATTACACATAGAAGGAAAGTAAAACAAGAGTTAAAAGCTTTGAAAGCAGTCAGCAAAAGATAATTCTGTATAGAGTATCGTTGTCGGCAGTAGCATAGGCATGATATAAAGAACACCCGTGCCCCCTCCTTCTGTGTATCATTCTTTTTATGCGCGGGCAACCAAGACGGATGCCCGTGTTTTTTTCGCCGCTTCAATGCTCTTTGTCTGGATGAGTAGCCATCGCTGCTCTAAAAGTTCCGCATAATTGCATACAGGTATGTAAAACGGGCAAAGCATCCCTCCTGACGCTTTGCCCGTTGTTCTTTATTCTACCATAGCAGATCGGTTATCGCTTTCAGGATGCCCGCACAGGCTGGATAGCCAGCGCAGCACCCCTAACCTGATACGTTACCCCGCCAGCTTCGCCCCTTGCCTTCCGCTGGCACACCTCCGGGTGCTGCGCCGCAAGGGCATCAAGCCGCTTCTGCAAGCCGGGATTCAGCGTGAACACGCTGTTTGTTCCGTCCTCGCTGGCGTAAATCATGGTTTCCAGCTTAAACATTGTCATCGGGGTCGACAAAATCTTCCTTCCTCCATTCCTTATTCTCCTCGATGTCCTGCATCAGGAACAGCATGTTGGCGTAGCACTCCATCTCGGCACGGACGAAATAGAACATCTGGTCATACCAGTCTGCCGGCGTTTCGTCCTCCAGCTTCCGGCAGAAGTCAAGCACCAGCTTGTTCTGGTCGGGGTCAACCGTCAGCCCGGCAACTCCGTACAGCCGCTTGCGGGTCAGCTTCAGATCGGCGCAGCCATAGGTGTAGAGCAGCTTCTTTTCTTCAAACGTCAGTTTC
>OLGH01001069.1_pt1 | contig 28491 bp, 32 predicted proteins | sample 1604851 | NCBI WGS metagenome assembly OLGH01 (sample SAMEA3888894, study PRJEB22519) | human gut metagenome | biome: human gut; feature: human-associated habitat; material: faeces | place: Denmark | collected 2010 | reverse complement strand
GATCATGTGGGCGCCGAGGAGCTCGTTGTGCTCGGCGTCGGCGACGAACTTCACGAAGCCCACGCCCTCGGCCATGCCGCGGGCCTTGCCGTTGGCGGAGAACGGGAACGTGGACGTCTTGACGTCGTAGCCCTTCTCCTTGGCCTGCGCCTCGGCGGCGGCGTACTCGTCGTGATCGACGGTGGAGAAAGCGTCGGCGGGAACAACGGTCTTGTTGATATCAGCCATGGTGATAACTCCTTTCAAATCTCAAAAAGATGCCCGGAGCGGATATTCCGCCCCGGGCTTTTGTCAGGTCTCTTACATGCCGAGCGCCTTGCGGACGTCGGCCAGGTAGTCGGTGCCGTTGACATAGCAGATGAAGTTGAGCTGGTCGACCTCACGCACCTTCTTGCCGTCAATGTAGGTCGCCCAGTAGCGGACGGCGTACTCGCCGGAGCCGTTGGAGGGCGCGGCGGGGGCGACAGAGCCGCCCTTGTCACTCTTGGGAATGACCACAAGAATGTGCTTGACGGCGCGGACGACCACCTTGCCTGCCACGACATCTTCGTCCTGCTGCGCGACGCGCAGGTCGATGGTGTGACGGCGAGGCTCGGAGAGCTTCACGCTCTGATCGGTGACGGTGCGGAAGTTAAGGCCCAGCGTCATCGCGTCGAAGTGGCCGAGAATGACCGACTCCACATTGCCTGCGATGCCGGCGCCAGAGATGGACTGCGTCAGCGCGGTCAGGTCAGGCAGGGTCGCCTGTGCCATACCGACATATTCAACAGAGTCCTCGTAGACCTTGAAGTTGATAATGCTCTGATCCATGATTCAAACCTCCTTTTAGCCCTGCAGGGCGCTGGTGACATAGCTGGCGTCATACTCCAGCACGAAGTCGATCTCCTGAGCAGGAGAGGGCGGCGTCATGTAGACATGGAGCTTGATGATGCCGGCCATGAGGTTGGTCAGCGGGTTCTCGTTCTCCAGCATCTCCACGCGAGCGCCCAGAAGGTAGCCCATACCCACCAGACCGTTGAGCCAGATGTTGGCGGAATCGAGAACGGTGTCGATCAGGCGGCGGGTCATAGGCTTGTCCAGCTTGCTCCAGAAGGTCTTGACGAGGGAGTTGCCGACCCAGCCGAACATACGGCTGACCGGGATAAAGTAATCCTTGACATCGGTGTTGGAGGGATAGCAGGCGGTGTAGTTGCCCCACGCCACCCAGCCGCTCATGAAGTTCAGCGCAGTATCCACGCCGATGCCGTTGAGGTAGTTGGCCTGCGCAAGCGTCAGGTTGACCTCGGTGCCGTCCTCCAGGCAGAGGCCGTCGCACTGCAGCCCCTTATTGGAGGGAGACTCGTAGGGGCAGCCGCCGTTGCCGGTGTCGATCTGCGCCATCAGCCCAGCCATCTGGGTAGACAGGTGGAACTTATAATCGCCCAGCTTCGCCATCGGCCAGAAGGCGATCTCGTCCTCGTCGGCGATGTTGGCGGCGTTCTTCTTGGTGAGAACATCGGAATAGGCACGCGCGCCGGAAGCACCGCAGTCGATGTCGATCAGCGCCTTGGCGCGGAACAGGCCGTTGATGTTGCCTGCCTTGGCGGTCATTGCAGCGGCCACGGTAGACTGCTGAGAATAGCCGGGGGCGCACAGCAGATCGGGGACGATGCCCAGCAGGGTCAGGCACAGCTCCACATTCTCCATCGCGGAGGCGATGTCAGATGCGGTGACGGTGGATGCCTTGACCTTGTTGTAGGCGATGTTTACCTGCTCGGCGTCATAGGCGCTGCCGGTAGACAGCAGCTCCACCACCAGATGCTCGCCGCTGTAATAGGCGTTATAGTCGGTGCCGGACACATAGGCAGAGCCGGTACCGCCGGCAGGCTTGATGACCAGAGTGGAATCGTTGATGGCCGCGATGGGAAGCTTTACCTTGTGCTCCGTCACCGCAACATCAGCCGCGGCAGACGCCTCCTTTGCGGTGGCGATATCCAGAACATTGCAGAAAATGACAGGCTGGCAAGCGAACAGCTTGAAGTGCGAATACATGAATTCGCAGAGCGTGTAGGTTGCCCAGTCGTCGGAGTAGCCCAGCTTCTCCACCGCCTCAGACCAGCTGGTGCAGAGAACAGGGGTGCCGGGGGCAGCAGGCTTATCCGCCGCCTGAACAGGAGCCAGACCGACCACGAAGGGGACGCCGGACTCCGCCACGACAGGGGTGCTGACGCTGGTAGCCTGCTGAGAGACATATACGCCGTGGTTCATTGAAATTTCCTCCTTACTTCATGCCCTTGGCCAGCTTGTGATAATTCACATACAGCAGGTTCCCAGGCGTTTTGACTTTGATGCGGTCGGCGGGGAGCGTTTCGTCGCTCACCACCAGCGACGCGATCAGCGGGTGCTGCTCGATCACCGGGGCAAGGGAGTCAAGGACTTCCTTCCGGCCGCCGCGATAGATGGTACCGCGCTGGATCACGCCCATCATGGTCGGACCGAGATAGACGCAGAAGCCGCCGGTGTCGGCGACCTTCTTCGGCGCGGCAGGCTTTTTCTTTGCCGTCTTTGGTGCGGCGGTCTGAGCCGCCGTGTCGATGATTTTTTCGCTCATAGGTTAACCTCTCTTTCCACAGGGGGAAGCTTCCATGTGGAGATCATTTCCCCCACGAAATAGGGGGCGGTGTCATCGGGATAGACCAGCGTTTCAAGCCCCGCCTCCAGGTCAAGGGTAAACTGCCCCCCGATCACGACCTGCCTGAGCATCGCAATGCGCAGCCGTTCCATGAGATTCAGCAGCATCAGCCCGCCCTCCTGCTCGTCATCGTTATAGACACAGCAGATAGACCGGACCTTGGCACTGGAGGTCACACGCTGTCCTTGCGGCTGTTGATCCATGCCGGTAATGACCTGGTGCAGCACATAGGGAGCCTTCTTGGTGGCAGAAGTGCCGTCCGGCAGGCGCATCAGGTAGACCTTTGCAGGGCGGAAGATCTGCTCCGTGTCGCCCTTCTGCAAACGGGTCGGCATGATCAGGTCGGCGGTGACCTCCTCGGCAAAGGCCCGCAGGCGTTTCAGCAGAATGGTTCTTGTCATAAATCAGCCTCCCCATCCGTTCAGCACGCGCAGGATTTCATGCTCAACGCGCTTTTCGTAGGTGTCGCGGATCGTCTCGTCCATCTTCTCGATGACTTCTTCGTTCCGCATCATGTGTCCGGTAGACGGACCAAACTTCTGCTCCACAGGAAAGCGCGGAGAGCCGACGCGCTCGAAAACGGCAGTCGGGCCGAAAATGCGGGCCACGAATGCGTGTTGAAGCGTCGCAGCTCCGCCGTTGCGCTTTACCTGTGTCTGCACGGTGCCGTCCCGGCTGTATGTGGTGTTGAAGGTCAGCAGCGGGAGCACGGTGCCGGAGAAACTGATGCTCATACCCATCACGCCTCCCGCACCGCCTGTGATGTGGGTCTTGGAGTGAACTCTCCGCATGAATTCACCCTTGTTGATGGTGTACTCGGCGGCGGCGAACTGTCCGGCGCGGGTCTTGGCTGTATCTCCGGCGCGCCTCAACGCGGAGAACGCCGCTTTGTAAACGCCGCCGGGGATATTGTGCAGCAGCTTGTTCACGCGCTCCAGGCTGTCGTCGCCGACCTCGTTGACGCGGATAAAGCTCATTCGTCCACCGCCTCCAATTCCACGCGCAGCATACCCATCTCACAGACCGAGGACGCGACATAGAACTCCCGGAAGAAGCCTCCGCCGCCCTCCTGGTCGTTGATCCTGATACGCTGCCCCCGCTCCGGCTGCACCCCGCCGAGATCGGACAGGGCGCAGTGGAGAACGGAGGAAACGATGTAAAGCCCCTGGGCATGGTCGCTCATCAGCTGGCGGCGGTCCTTCTCCTTCAGACCGGAGAGGACGATGGGAATATCCTCGTAGGTCGCCCCGTCATACTTGACGGTGCGCTTTTCCGCGAACTCGTCGCAGTTGAGGAACACGCCGAAGTTGTCGCGGGCGACCATATCCTTGAAGCCGCTCATACCACAGGCGCCTCCGGCGTCAGCACAGGGGGCGCTTCGCCGTCGTCCACGCCGTCGTCGTCCTCGGCGATCGCGTCCTCCAGCGGAACATCCGTAATGGCGGCGATCAGCTGCGCCTTGGTCTTGAGCTTAGCGGTGTCGATACCCATCTCCTTGGCCAGCTCCGTGAGCTTGGCGTTGGTCAGCGTTTTGAGCTGCTCGGGGTCAAGATGGGCGCTTTCCGCGCCCTCTGCGCCCTCGCCGCTGTTAGATGGGTCAGCGCCAGCCCCGCTACCGTCCTCGCCCGCAGGGGGCGTTGCAACAGCGGGAGAGGGCGTTTCCTCGGCGGGGCGGGCGACACGCAGGGCAAAAAGGCGCTGAGCCTCCTCTTCGGAGACCTCGCAGATACCGCCGCGGTCGATGGGAATGGGGTGCTTCGAGCCATCCGGCCTGTAGCCGTATGTGCCGCAGATGATCTCAATTTTCGTCATAGCAGTCTCCTTTCCGCGCCGGGTCAGGACACAACTTCGGCCGCGTAGATGTACGGGCAGTAGTTGTGAGGAGCAGCCAGCGGACGCGCGCCCAGACGCAGCTTGCGGATATCCGCCTCCTGGTTCAGAGAGAACTTCGGAACGCGGGCCGCGGCATGACTGGCAAAGGCGGTGGAGCCGTAGTCGATCTGGGTGATCTGGCCGTACATCAGATGGCCGCAGCCAGGGGCGGTGACCATCGCAGAGGTGGCGGGGAAATACTTCTGCTCGGTACCGTTGTTGTCGATGTAGGTTTCGTCTACGGAGATCAGGTTCAGCTTGAAGCCGCCGAAATTAAGCGTACCCATATAGACCACGCCATCGTAGCGGCTGAGCTCCTGGTCGATGGTACCGATGATGATGCCGCTGTTGCGGTCGAGCAGCTTCTGCACCTTCTCCATGTCGAGGATCGCGTCGGCTACGTCAGAGCCGAGCACCAGGTCGGCCGCGCGCAGGCCGCGCTTGGAGAGCTTGCGGCACATTGCTTTGACATCGCCGAAGAAATCGCCGCCGGTCGCATCCCACTTCGCCGCAACCGTGTAGGTGTGGTCGCTGGCCGTATCATAGAACTGCACATGCAGCTTCTCGCCCTCGGTCTTATCGTCGATGTAGGTCTGCATGGTGCAGGCGTTGTTGATCATGGTCTGCGCGCACATCCACTCCTCGCGGCGCACGATGCGGCGGTCCATGTCGGTCAGGTCACCCAGCTGCAGACGGGCCGCGCGCTGGGCGGGGGTGCTGTTGGCGTAGATCGCCTCACCGAAGCCGCGCTTGCGAAGCTCATCCAGCGTCAGCAGGCGGGAGGGCGCGATGAACGCGGGCTGATACTCATGGATCTCATAGCCGCGGCGCTCCATGGGAATGTCTCCGGCGCGAGCAGAGACAAACGCCGCCATCTTGCGATCGCCCTTGCGGTACTCGGTCAGCACTTTGTCGGACGCAAAGACATCGCCTGCGCCGGTGGGGAAATAACGATCCTTGAAGAACGTCTGCTGAGGAACGATTTCTTCCACGATCGCCATCAGCACATAGGTGTCAAAAAAATTCAGTTCGGGCATTGTTTTACCTCCTTAGAGCGCAGCGGCAGCAGCTTTGAAGACGATGCCGCGCATACGCAGATTGTCCTTGTCGCCGTCCGTGATACTGTAGCCGTAAGCGACGCTCACCTTGTCAGGGTCGAAGCAGCCAGCGGTATAAACTGCGGCATTTTCATCGGCAGCGGTGCCGATTTCCACATCGTCACACAGAACGCAGTCCGGAGTAAGCGTCTCGTTGCTTACTGCGGTGGTGCCAAGCGCCACCAGCTTGCCGTCTCCGCCAGTCCCGGAGGACTTTGCGAGGATCGTACCGCGCTTGAGCGTTGCAGCAGCAGACAGCTTACGGATCGTACCGCCGCGCACCTCGGGTGCGGGTTTGATGTCGGTGAGCAGGCCGTCAAAGTCCATCTCGCCGAGTTTCTTGCTCAGATTGGTCATGGGTTAACCCTCCTTCTTCTTGCCGAACAGCTCGGCAACATTGGCTCTCGCAGCTGCCATGCGTGCTTCCGGCGTCTTGCCCGTCTCGTCAGCATCTTCACCCTCTGCGGAACGCGGAGCTGCGCCGACGTTCTCCGCGCCAGAATCCTCGCTGTCGCTCGCAAGGTCAGCGAGAAATTTCTTGCCCTGCTTTGCAGCTGCCTTTGCAGCTGCCATCAGCAGATCAGCAGCAGTGCAGGGTTTATCGCCGTACTTGGCCTGCTGCACATCGGCGGGATTGAGCAGCCCGGCAACCTCGTCGATTTCCTGCATGCGTGCGCGTTCTGCCTGGATTGCGGCATTGACCGCGTCGGCGTGGTCAACGGAAGCACGGGCAGCGGCCTCCGCCTGGGCGATTTCGTCCGGGTATTTTGCCCGGAGCTCTTCCAAAGTCATGGAATTTCCTCCTTCTTTGCCGGTAGTATCCGGCGAATTTGTATGTGTCTCAACCGGGGTGGAGGCCTCGGGTGTGACCGTGGGGATGGAGTCCGGGGCAAACATCCCCGGCGCAAGGTGAATCTGCTTACCGCGCACAAACAAGCTGCGCCCGTCTGCGCTGGCAGCAATGTTGGTCGGCTCAGCGTCCTCGATCAATTCATCGGCAAAGCCTTTTTCGATGGCTTCTTTGCCTGTCATGTAGGTCGTGTCGGCCATCATGTGCAGGATAACCGTATCAGAAAGCCCGGTTTTCCGCTTATAGACCTCTGCCTGCATCTTGTCCCATGCGTCCTGCTGCGTAGCCTGTTCCCGCAGCTCATCGGCGTTGTAACCGCCCCACAAAAACTGCCAGCATTTGTGGATCATGATGATGCTGGACGGGTTTACCTTGACTGTATCGCAGGCGCACATGATAATGCTGCCGCCAGACATGGCGACCCCATCCACAATGCAAGTGAGCTTTGCGCCGCTCCGGGCAAGCTCTCGCAGGCGGTTATGAATCATGTTCGATGCTCCGGCATCACCGCCGTAGCTATTCATGCGGATGGTAATGTTTTTGCAGGAAGAAATCTGCTTGAGATCCTCCAAAAACTCACTGAGCAGAATGTACTGCCCTTCGATGGGTTCGCCCCACCAATTTGTCGGCTGCTCCTCGTAAATATCCCCGTACATGGTGATCTCCGCCGAATCCCCGGCGGAATCTGTAGTCGCCATAGCATAAACCGACTTTTTGATGCTGATTCGCGGCCTCTGGTGTGCGCTCTTTGGTATGCTCATTTTTTGTTCTCCTTCCAAACAGAACTGGATGGGATATACGGCGCATATAGCCATTCTCGAAAACCGGCGCGGCAATCATTATTGCAGCGGCGCTCTCGATTGCGCGGGCAATATGCGCATGTATCAGTGAAATAGTTCCAAATGGCGTTCGCCATCTTCCAAACGCCTAGGTCTCGCAGGTGCTCAAGATTCGTCTTCCTCATCATTGCCACCATCCGGAGCTACAGGCTGCTGATGTACCGTGCTCCCGGCTTTTTGCAACAACTCATTTTCCAGCTGCAACTGCGCAACGTTTTCTTCCCAGTCGCCGCCGCCCAGTTCACGAGTGATCTGTTCATGCGTTTTAATGCCGCAGCCGGTCAAGAGCAGCGCAGCCTCGGCTTCTTTCTTGGGGTCGAGCTGGCCCTGCACCGGACCAATCCACCGTGCGCCGCACCACGCCTCCCGCACCAGTGGATCAGTGAAAAAGCCCGGCGCATTGATGCGGCCGAGTGCAACTGCCTCGGCCAAGAATATCTCATAAATTGGCTGACAGAAATCTGCAACAAACCACGAGCGACGCATTTTGAATGCTTCCCATGCTTCCAGCAGCGCACCGCGACTGGCCGAATAGGAGCTATTGAATTCCTTGATCAGTACGTCATAGGGCAGCTCCAAGGCGGACCCAATCAACCGGCACAACGTTTTAACAAATGTCTCAAATCCGGCTGTGGGGATATTGGGGTTTCCAAACTGCACCTTTTCGCCGGGAGCAAGATGCGTAACCGTACCCGGTCCCATTTCGTATTCGTTTCCATCGGCCGATAGATTGCTGTACGCCGAGCCCGCTCCGCTTACGGCGTCTGCGTCCCCGTGCAGCGCCAGTGCCGCAGCAAGCCCCACCACCATGCCCTCCGGCAGGTTGTGCAGGGTGACCGCCAGCACCATGCGCCCGCAATGCCCGGGGCCGCCCGCCAGCAGCTGCCCGGCGGCATCCTCCAGTCGCAAAAGCCCCACAGCACCTAAAATAAGCCCCAGCGCCGGGGGTACCCATGCCGCCCTGCCCTGCGACCGGGCTATGGCCGGCAGCAGCAGGCTCCATACGCTGGCCGCCAGCATGATACCCGCCGCCATTCCGCACAAAATGCGCCGGGTAGCCGGTCTTGCCTGCCTGCGCAGCAAAAACACCCCTGCTGCTCCCAGCGCGGTACACGCCGCCGGAAACAGCCAGACCCCAAGTATGAAAACGATCCGGTTCAAACCGCATTCCCCCTTTGCCCTTTGTATGCACAAACGGGCAAAAAGGTGCAAGTTGCTTACTCAATAAGCCAAACCACCTCTACTGATTCACTTTCCATGGAAAGCGGAGCCTGAACCCTGTGGGAAAGCAGAGAATTCAACTCATTAAAGCAAAGCACCCCCGAACTGTCCAATGCAGATTGCGGACACATAAGCAGGTTTCTGCCAAGTGCATCGCCTACGGTCATCGTTTTTATTCCAACAACCCTTTCTCCCATTGTTTCCGCAATAAATGTTGCTTTCTGCCGGGAATCCTCCAGCGCCATTTTCAGCAGTTCCTGATGGATCGTCTCTGGAGCAGAAAATTTATAATGCGTTTCAATTCCGGCATCCAGCGCTTTTTTCTGTACCACATTCCGAATGAAATTAGCAAAATCCATATTGAACGGCACGCACAGTTTCAGTTCACGTTCAACCTCGATTTGAAAACCGGAGTTAGTGGAACGGCGTTCAACAACATCCTCTCCGATATGAATATCCTCTGGCTTAACGCCAGCGCGTTCCAACTCTTCGAGAAATTCTTCCGACTGATGCGTCACTTTCTTTATAGCAGCAGCCGCAGAGCCCTCTGTTCCCCAGAACTGCACCGAAATTTCCATCAGGTCGTAGGCATATTCTTTTGCGGCCTCGCCTCGTATCGTCAATTTACCCATAAAGACATTCTCCTTAAAACGCGATAGCTTCCTCTTCGCTGCCATAGGGCAGGCCGGTGTCGGGGTTCATGGGCGGCACGGCCGCTGCGGCGTCTGCCTTTACCTTGCAGATCACGGCATCGCACAGGATGTACTTCACCTTTGCCACAGCGGTGTTGCCGATCTTATCGTACAGACGGCCTGCACTGTAGCAGTCCCCCTTTACGGTATGGGTGCTGTTGGCCACATAGCCCACCTTGCCCAGCCCCGGCAGCTCTGCCCGGATGGCTTCGCGGTCGGCCTGATTCTCCGGCTCCTTGACCAGACGCACCTTCTGCCCTACTGCAAAGGGCATCGTGCCGTAGCGGTAGTTCAGGCCGGTCAGTGTTACATAATACTTCATGGTTTTACCTCCTTAGAAATCCTCTTCGCTGCTGTCGCAGCTGTCTGCATCGCAGTCTGTGTCATCGGACGCAAAGCTGTCGATGCTGTCCGTGCTGAAATTGCGCTCGAATGCGGTCATGTACTGGGCATAGCCCTCATCGCCGGTGCCGAAGTAGCCAAAATCAAAATCTTTCATCGTATTATCCTCCGCAAATGTTCTTGTCGTTCAAGCCTTCCGGGGGATGTCCGTCCCTCGTTATGCTTCTATTATCCACATTTGCAGTCCAATAAAAAGGATTTTCGGCAGATCATTTCAAGTTTTTTCTACTTTGTGTTCCCCGCCCGGCGGTGCAGGCTTTGCTCTGTACCCCCAGCATACCACACTCTGCCGGGTAAGAGGTCAACTGCCGGGCGACATTCTGCAAAAGCGGGTTCTACAGCAGATAGCAGCCCGTCTTTTTGCAGTTTTATTTTTGCCAAAAAGTCTTTGACTTTTGGCGAAATTTTATGACAACTATGTAGATTCTTTACATAGATTATAACTTTCGACCAAAATCCTCTTGATTTTTTTCAAAAACGGATTAGAATATAGCATCGCAGTGAGGTGCTACCGAAAGCCCGCTGCTAAACATTTACAAGAAGACTAAGGAGATCATTGATATGAAACTCAAGAATATTTGCATCGCTGTTGTTGCTCTGGCTCTGGCTGCTGGCATGACCGCTTGCGGTGGCTCTGCTTCTACCGCTGCTTCTTCCACCTCTGAGGCTGCTTCTGCAAGCACCGCTGCTTCTTCTGAGGCTGCTTCTTCTGAAGCTGCTTCCAGCGAGGCTGCTTCCTCTGAGGCTGCATCTTCCGAGGCTGCATCTTCCGAGGCCGCTTCCTCTGAGGCTGCTTCTTCTGAGGCTGCTTCCACCACTGCCGCCTGAGTTTAACGCGCACAGCGTACATAACAGGATAGCAAAAGGCCGCTGCACATCGTTTTGTGCAGCGGCCTTTTTGGTTGCGCAGAAAGATTATAAATGCCCTCCGCGTGCGCTATGGGCATAATCAGCGGAATGATTTTTTCTTTTTTCGGGATACCGGGTCGTCTACGGACGCCCCGGTATCCCATTTTATGAAAAAAGACCACCGCACAAAGCCATGCACAGCAGTCTCCTTACGTTTGAGAAGTAAGCTTCCCAGTATCATTTTTCAAGGATCGCGCGGATCTGGGCAAGGTCGGCGGCAAAGGCGATGTTCCGCTGCCGCGCCGGGGTGGAAAGCCCCATGGCGATCATCTGCTGCAAAAGCTGGTGCAAAGGCTGGTAGTAGCCGTTCAGGTCGTAGAGGATGCAGGGCGCGTCCAACTGCCCCAGCGACAGCTTGCTGATGACCTCGGTGATCTCCTCCAGCGTGCCGGTGCCGCCGGGGAACGCGATAAAGGCATCGCCCAGCTCGATCATTCTGGTCTTGCGGGCGGGGATATCCTCGGTCACGATCAACTCAGTCAGTCCCTCGTGCTGCAGCTCTGCGTCCAGAAAGCACTTGGGCTCTACGCCGGTCACCCTGCCGCCTGCGGCCAGTACACTGTCGGCTAAAAGCCCCATCAGGCCGCTTTTGCTGCCGCCGTACACCAGCGCATTGCCGCTTTCGCCGATCCAGCGCCCCAGCTGCTGCACAGCCTGCGGCAGTGCAGGGTCGTTGCCAAGGTTTGCGCCCAGATACACGGTAATGTTCATTGCAGTATCCTTTCTTGCCGGGTCAGATGCTCCACAGCACCGCGCCCAGCACCGCAGAAAGAAGGATCATCCCGATGGGGGACGGCGCTTTCTGCGTTTTCTTTTTATAGGCAAAATGCAGGATGCCCAGCAGGGCAAACACCGCCAGCGCACGCACATCCGGGGCAAAGCCGCCGGAAACAGTGGTAAAGCCCCCCAGCGTGGAAAGCCCCATGGTGCAGGCAGTGGCTAAGATCATAGCCACCACGCAGGGGCGCACCCCGGCCAGAAAGGCGTTGACCCCGGCATATTTCATCAGGCTGTGCAGCGCCGCCGCGATGAGCAGGATGATGACAAAGGAGGGCAGCACCACCCCCACCGTTGCCGCAAAGGAACCTGCCAGTCCCGCCTGTGAAGCGCCGATAAAGGTAGCCATGTTCACCGCCAGTGGGCCGGGGGTGGACTCCGACACCGCGATAAAGCTGAGAAATTCGCTCTCGGTCAGCCAGCCGTGCCCCAGCACTGTTTCCCGCACCAGCGAGATCATGCCGTAGCCGCCGCCAAAGGACACCGCACCGATGACCAGAAAGTTCCAGAACAATTGCAACAAGATCATTTTGTGCCGCCTTTCTTTTTCATCTGCCCTGCCGCATAGGTCAGCACCCCGGCTGCGCCGCAAAACAGGATGCAGCAGATGGAGGAAAACTTTACCGCCAGCACAGAGCAGCCCACCATGGCCGCCAGCACCACCGCCACCACTGCCGTGTTGAAGGGGGTGCGCTGCAGATTTTTGAGCATCTTGACCCCTGCGGATAGGATCAGGTAGATGACGCAGGCCTGTATGCCTTTAAAGGCATTGGCTACCACCGTCAGCTGCAAAAAGCGGTCGAAGAAGAGTGAAATAACGTAAATGACTGCAAAGGACGGCAGGCACACCGCAAGGGTAGAGGCCGCCGCACCGGCTACCCCGGCCAGCTTATAGCCGATGTAGGTGGCGCTGTTTACCGCCACAGGGCCGGGGGTGGACTCGGCAATAGCGACCATATCCAGAAACTCCTCCCGGGTGAGCCAGCGTTTTTCCTCCACAAATTCGTGCTCCAGCAGCGCCACCATGGCGTAGCCGCCGCCAAAGGTAAAGGCACCGATCTTAAAAAAGGTGCCGAACAATTCTCTGATTTTGGACATAGGCATTTCTCCTTTGGACGTTTACTGCTTGACCGGCTCCAGTTCCAGATAGCACTCGAAAGCCGTTTTGTCCGCGCGCTTGGCAATAAAGTACCAGCCATCATCCGAAGGCGCGTAGAACACCTCCACCTGCTGCCCCATGGGGACTTCACGGTGATAGTTGATGGAAGCGAACTTTACAACATGATCGCGCATGATCTCCAGCGGCAGCGCGTCACAGACGATATCCAGATAAAAAGCGTTGTTGATGTGATAGTGCAGGTCGCACTGGGAGTAGCGCGCCGTAAACAGGCCGGCGCTGGTCAGGCTGTCCCGGCGCTTATGCAGCAAAAGGGGCAGCTCCTCTTTCACCGTCTCGTTCCAGTATCCCTCTACCGTCCAGCCCGGCTGGCGCAGGATGTGTCCATTCTCAAGGCTGGACATAATCCAGCGGCTGTCCACCATGGCTACCTCCTGTCCGGCTTCGTCCGTAAGGGTGGTGACGCGCTTGATGGAACCGCGGAGTGCCTTTTCTGAGCGGGAGCAAAGGGTCAAAGTCTCGCCACGGCGGGGCACGCGGCTGAACCGCAGCGCCTGCTTGCCCACCAGAAACGCTACACCGTGATCCTCAAAGAACTTATCGTCCATGCCAAAGTGGCGGGCGTGCATGGTGGAGATCTGCTCCACATAGCGCAGCAGGGCGCTGGCCTTGAGCAGGCTGTGGCAGTCTGCATCGGCATTTTCTACCACGGCGGTGCCTTCATAATAAAACTGTTCCATAGTCTTTCCCTCCTATCGGAAAAAGGCCGCCGCACCACGTCCGGGACGGCAGCCTTGGTTGAACGATCAATACTGATTGCGGGTCTTTCTGCGCACCTTGCGCCAGATATTGAAGCAGGCCAGCGCCAGCATGGCCAGCAGCAACAGCAAAAACAGGTAGCTGCCGCCGCCTTCATCGTAGCTCTTCATCTCGCTCCACTTCAGGTCCAGTTCGCTGTTCACCTCGTCGCTCAGGGCGGTGAACACCTTCTCGCGGGCGGCGTCCTCTTCAGACGGGTAGGCGATCTCGCTGGTTTTCAGATCCTCGTCCAGCACCTCCCATACATCGTGCATGGGGGTGGTGTAGCCGATATACTCGCTGTTAGCCTTGCCGATGTCAGTCTCGCACATGAAGTTGATGAACATCTCGGCGGCTTCCTTGTGCTCGCTGGCGGCAGGCACAGCCATGCAGTCCACCGAAAGCACACTGCCCTCCTCCGGGAACACCCAAGCCAAATCCGGGTTATCATCGATCATGGTGATGGCATCGCCGGAGTAGTACACGCCGATAGCAGCCTCGCCGCCGATCATCTTATCAAAGATCTCGTCCATGACGTAGGCCTGCACCAGCGGCTTCTGTGCCTTGAGCTCTTCCACCACCTCGTCCACCTCTTCCGGGGTGGCGGGGTTGATGCTGTGGCCGCTCTTAAATGCAGCGATAGCGTAGGCATCGCGGCTGTTGTTGAACATCAGGATGTTGCCCGCATACTGCTCATCCCACAGGTCTGCCCAGCAGGTGGGGGCTTCGTCTACCATGGTGGTATTGTAGATGATGCCGGTGGTGCACAGCATATAGGGCACGGTGTAGGCGTTCTGCGGGTCGTAATCCGGGTTGCGGTAGCCTGCATCGATCTTTTGGAAATTGGGAATATTGTCGTAGTCAAGGGGCGCAAGCATCCCCTCGTTGATCATCTTTGCCACCATGTAGTCGGAGGGGATGATCACATCGTAGTTGGCTGCGCCGGACTTGAGCTTGGCGTACAGGGACTCGTTGGAGTCGAAGGTGGTGTAGTTCACCTTGATGCCGGTCAGCTTTTCAAAGGCAGCCACCACGTCCACACTGTCATCCGAGCCGTTGGAGATATACTCGCCCCAGTTATAGACGTTCAGGGTGACGTTCTGCCCCTTGAAGCGGGTCCAGTCGTAATCGTCCGACACCGAGACGTCCTCGGTGACCTCAATGGTACCGGCGGCAAACACCGGCAATGCGGCGCACAGCGCCACAGCCAGCGTCAGCAGCAATGCAGCAATGCGTTTCATCATGCGCCCTCCCCTCGCAGCGTTTTCTGATCCTTGCGGTAGCTGCGGCTCTCCATGGCATTGGACACCAGAATGACGCTGAGGATGACCACGAACATGATGGTGGACAGCGCGTAGATCTCCGGACTGACCTTCTTGCGGGTCATGGAGTAGATGGCGATGGGCAGTGTCTCCACCGTACCGCAGTTGAAGTAGGAGATCATGAAGTCGTCGATGGAGTAGGTCAGGCTGATAAGGAAGCCCGACAGGATGGCCGGGCTGATCTCGGGCAGGATGACCTTGAAAAATGCCTGCCGGGGGTCACAGCCGAGGTCCAGCGCCGCCTCAAACAGCTTGATGTCCAGCTGCTTGAGCTTGGGCGTGACATTGAAGATGACATATGGCACGTTGAATGCGATATGGGCGATGAGCAGCGTGGGGAAACCCATGATGTTGTCGGGCAGGAAGTCCAGCTCAGACGCAAAGCGCTGGTATGCCACAAAGAGCATCATCAGGGAGATACCGGTGATGATCTCGGGGTTGACCGTGGTGATATAGGTGATATTCGTCACCAGCAGGCGGCTCTTGCGCCCCATGGAGGCGATGCCCAGAGACGCCGCAGTTCCCAGCACGGTGGCGATGACCGCCGAGAACAGTGCCAGATACAGCGACACCCACAGCGCGTGCAGGATGGACTCGTTGTGGAGCAGGCTGGTGTACCACTTAAAGGTAAAGCCGGTAAAGAGGGCGTAGCCCTTGCTCTGGTTGAAGCTGAACACGACCATATACGCGATGGGCAGGTACATGAAGCAGAAGAACAGGATGACGTAGGCGCGCTGCATCAGACGCAGATGTTTCGTTTTCATCAGGACACACCCTCCATCTCATCCTCGTCGAAGCTGGACGTAAAGCTCATGCAGAGCAGCACGATGACCATCAGCACGAGGCTCATGGCAGAGCCGACATTGAGGTTGTAACTGTTGCCGAGGAACTGCATCTCGATCAAATCGCCGATGAGCAGGTTGGAACCGCCGCCCAGCATACGGCTGATAACGAAGGTGGACACCGCCGGGACGAACACCATCGTGATGCCGGTGCTGATGCCGGGGATGCTCATGGGGATGAGCACCCGGAACAGAGTCTTGGTGGTGGAAGCGCCCAAGTCCTGTGCTGCCTCCACGATGCTCTGGTCGATTTTGGTCATGCTGGTGTAGAGGGGCAGGATCATATACGGCACATAGTTGTACACCATGCCCAGCACCACAGCGCCGGAGGTATTCAGCATGTTGTAGGGTCCGAGGCCGAAGACGCCCAGAACGGCATTCACAGGGCCGTTGATGCTCAGCAGACCCATCCATGCGTAGGTACGGAGCAGGAAGTTCATCCACATGGGCAGCATCACCAGCATCAGCATGATGTGCTGCTTGTTGACGCGCAGCCGGGAGAGGAAATAGCCCACCGGGAACGCGATGATGAGGCAGATGACGGTGGAGATGAGGGCCAGCAGCAGGCTGCGGGCGAACACCGAGCCATATCCGCTGACGGTCACCAGATTGTCCAGCGTAAAGCTGCCGGTGGAGTCGGTGAGGGCGTAATACACCACGATGAATAACGGCACCACCGTGAACAGCACCATCCATACAAAGTACGGATAGGCCAGTTTCTTATCGTAAATCTTCATGCGGCCTCACCCCTCCGAACGCGACATGATATGGATTTCGTTGGGGCCGATGCGCATACCGATGGTCTCACCGGGCGTGCAGGCGCGGGTGGAATGGATGAGCCACTCGCGGCCCTCGCACTCCACATGCATCTCGAAGTGGACGCCCTTGAAGATGACGTCATTGACGACGCCCACCAGCTGGCCTTCCACCGGGGAGACCACTTCAATATCTTCGGGGCGGACGACCACCTGTACGCTCTCCTCCCGGGCAAAGCCGCGGTCCACACAGGGGAACTCGACGCCCGAGAAGGAGACGAGAAAATCACGGTGCATCACGCCGTCCACGATGTTGGAGTCGCCGATGAAGTCGGCAACAAAGGCGTTCTTTGGCTCGTTGTAGATGTCCTCGGGGGTGCCGATCTGCTGCACCTTGCCGCCGTTCATGACGACGACGGTGTCGGACATGGTCAGGGCCTCTTCCTGATCGTGGGTGACGTAGATGAAGGTGATGTTCATCTCGCGCTGCAGGCGCTTGAGCTCCAGCTGCATCTCCTTGCGCAGCTTGAGGTCCAGGGCGCCCAGAGGCTCGTCGAGAAGCAGGATCTCCGGCTCATTGACCAGGCTGCGGGCGATGGCCACGCGCTGCTGCTGGCCGCCGGACATCTGGCCGATGCTGCGGCGCTCGAAACCCTTCAGGCCCACGACTTCCAGCATATCCCGCACTTTGCGGCGGATGGTCTCTTCGTCCATCTTCTTGAGGCGGAGGCCGAAGGCCACATTCTCAAAGACGTTCAGGTGGGGGAACAGCGCGTATTTCTGGAACACGGTGTTCACCGGACGCTTGTAGGGCGGTACGCCTGTGATGTCCTCTCCTTTCAGCAGCACTTTGCCGGACGTCGGTTCCAGAAAGCCCGCGATGAGGCGGAGGGTGGTGGTTTTGCCGCAGCCGGAGGATCCCAGCAGCGTCACAAACTCTTTGTCATGGATGTCGAGGTTCAGCCCATCCAGGATGCGCTGACCATCAAATTCCACTACGATGTCTCGCAGCGAAACGATCACCGAGTTGTTCATTTCTTTCCTATATCCTCCTTGTAACTCAGATACGAAAAAAGACAGGGGTTTACTCCCCCATCCTTTTATCGCATTAGGGTGACTTTGAGTCTGCTCCCGCAACCATCCCACACCGTCTGAACGGCCTTTTTCGTGTCATACCGCGTCGTTCTCCCTTGCAACCCGTCAGGATTGCTGCGGAAGCCCTCCTTGTCTGACGCAAAAACGCCTCGCCCATCCAATATGCGCTGGCTGTGGGAGCAGACTCATCCCCGCACAACATCCATGACGACCGTAACATTGCGCAGTTATTCTGCCCTATCTTGTCTATCTTAAACAATCTTTGTCAAAATGTCAATCACTCTGCTGATGTTTGCCGAAACTTTGACTCCGAGGGGGCTTTTCCCACCCGGGTTTTACATCAATTTTGCATATAGCGTTTCCTTATACAGCATAAAAGCACCTACAGTGCAGAACTGCGGGTGCTTTTGGGATAAATTCTCAGGTGTCGGCTTTCAGCTGCCTGGCCGTCAGGCAGAGGGCCTGCACGGTCTGGCCGTCCACGGTGTAGACAGAGCTGTCGCCCGACACCATCATATAATAGCCGTCGGTGCCGATGGCATACGTCAGGGTGACAGTGCCGTCAGCTGTCGTCACCTCTGCTGTCACCAGCGGGGCGTCAAAGCCGCAGGCGGAAAGGTCGGCGGCAGTGTCCTGCCCGGTGACATAGCTGGCCAGTGCGGCCAGCAGAGCGTCCGTCTTGTCGATGTCCAACGCAGCATCCGGCTCATCTGTGAGCTGCCAGACGGTCTGGTAGGTGGTGCTGTCGGTCTCCGTGGACTGGGAGACGGATTGCAGCTTGACCGTCTCGCCGCTTTGGAGGGTATAGCGCACGGCCTCGACGTCCGAGACTGTGATACCCGCCGGGCTGAACGCCCCAAAGAGCTCCGCCTTCGTCTGCTCCATGCAGCGGAACCTGGCCGCGTCCACGGTATAGACAGCGTCGCCGCCCTCCCGCCGGACGTACACATCCCCGGTGACGGGGTTCTCCGCTCCCACGGTAAGGGTGGTACTCTCCCCCGCCGCCGAAACATTTACAACAAGCCGGGGCGCGTCGAAGCCGTAGTCCTCGCCGGGCTGCGCCTCGAGCTGGCGCCTGGCCTTCATGCCTGCCAGCGCGGTCCGGATGGTGTTGCAGGCCGAATCATCCAGATGGTAGGCCGGGTCCTCGGTCAGCGTCCAGCCGTCGTCAGAGGGCCGGAGCGTCAGCGTATCGCCGCCATACTGGATGGAGACGCTTTCCAGCATGGCGGTGGTCACATCCAGCAGCGGGATGCTGCCGTCCTCGGCCTCGCTGGCGGCCTGTTCGGCCTTCTGGTTCGCGTGGGTCAGCAGGGCCAGCGCTGCCCCGGCGGCGAGGACGAATACCAGCAAAACGATGAGGGTATGCTGTTTTGCTTTCATGGCGTGCCTCCTTACTTGCGGCGGCGCAGCAGCACCACCACTGCGCCCACGGCCAGCACAGCCGCCGGGAGGATGAGGACGAACACCAGACCCAGCACAGCGGCGGTGTGGCCCGAGATGGTGATGGGCGCAGCTTCCAGCGCCTTGGACTCCACGAGGGTGGTCTCCTCCTGCCCGGCCAGAGAGGCAGCGCAGCCCTGCAGGAAGGTCACGTTGCCGGGAACAGTCTGGTAAACGGCCTCGTTGTCCATGTTGCCGCAGTTGACCCAGATGACCTCTGCGCCGGTGCTGTTATTGGAAGCATAGGCTGCCAGTGCAAAGGGGCCGTCGGGGTCGCCGTCTTCCTGCTCGGCGGTGGTCATCTCATAGCCCGCCGCCTTGCTATAGGAGCTCTCGGTACTGACCAGCAGAGCTTCCGAGGCGATGCCCTCCGTTTCAGTGATGGTGATGCCCTGCGCCATCTGCAGCAGGACGCGGCGGCTGGTGTCGATGCCGTCCAGCGTGCCGCTCTCGGTGTCGGTGGCGTAATCCGGCAGCAGATAGTAGGGGTAACCGTTCAGGTAATGGCCGCTGTCCCCTTCCACCACAAGGCCGGTCGTGCGGGTCAGTCCAAACTCGGCCATCAGGGCGTCAAGATTCGGGGTGGAGTAATAGCTGTCGGTGGTGAGCATCAGATGTCCGCCATTTTTCAGGTAGGCGCGCAGGGCCGACATCTCATCCACGAGGCCACCCGCCGATGCAAAGTCCTGCTGCGGGTCATTGATGATGAGCAGGTCGCAGTCGTCCGGGATGGTGTCCGTCAGCAGGTCGAGGGGGCTGACGGAGAGGTTCTGGCCTTCCAGCGCGTCGGTCAGGGTGTCGGTGAGGCGCTGTTCGCCGTGGTTCGTCGTGTAGTAGGCGTGGAGCTCTTCGCCGCTGGTGATGCGGTAGATGGCAGCGGTGAGCTTATTTTCGCCGCCAAAGGTCACACTGTAGCTGCCGGTGGTGTAGTAATCGGAGTAGTCATAATCGTAGAGGTCGGACGCCGCCAGCACGGCGCTCTTCTCCCCCGAAACGAGGATGAGACTGCCGTTCTCAGCCGACTGCACACCGTACTGGGCGGCGAAGGTCGGGCAGACGGCGGGGTCTTTCGTCTCCCACTTGATGTGGCTGCTCTCGGAGGCGTAGCGGTCGAGCAGCTTTGTGATGATGGCGTCCTCGCTGCCCGTCTCGGCCAGATAGTAGATGGTGACATCCTGCGTCAGGGCGTGGGCGATGTCCTTGGAGCTGTTGCTGAGGGTGTAGAGCCCGGCTTCCGAGAGGTCGAACTCGGTGTACTTCGTCGGAACGGCCCGGACGACGAGGTTGAGCAGGACGGCCAGCACGACCACCAGCACCGTGACCGCCGAGGCATAGATGCCGCTGCGTATCCGCAGACGTTCCAGCGAGCCTGCGCTCTTTTTCTCAAATTTCTTCATAGTCTGCCCCCCTCTCAGTTCCAGCGGCGCTTCTCGATGCCCTGCGCCGTAAAGAAGAGGAAGAGCACCGTCACCGTCAGATAATAAACCAGCGTCGGGATGGAAAAGCTGTTGTTGACGAACTCCTCAAAGGGCGCAAACAAGCAGAGGGCGCTCAAGACAGCACTGAACGCTTCGGTGAGCCATGCGCTGCGCAGCAGGAACAGGGCGCTCAGCCCGGCACAGAGGGCCGCAAAGCAGAAGCAGCCCAGCGTGAAGCTCCGGGTGCGCAGGCCCACCGCAAGGGAGGCTCCCGCCGACAGAGCCGTAAAGACCACCAGTGCCACGGCGCTCCCGGCGTTGAACATACTGCGGAGGCTGGGCATCATATAGGCCAGCAGCAGAGCCGAAAAGCCCATGACTGCCGCGATGATCTGGTTCTCCGTGAGGCCGGAGCAGAACTCGCAGACGGCAATGGCCGCACAGCCCAGCAGGAAATAGCACAGCAGCGCGGCGAAATTTGCCCCGCAGGCCGAGGCCGTGCCGCCCAGAAGCCAGAGCACGACGATCATGACGCCGTCGGCCAGACAGGGCAGCGCGAACACGGTGCAGAGGGCCAGATACTTGCCCACCACGATGCCCCACACGGACACCGGGCTGGTGAGAAGCAGCTGGTCGGTGCGGGCGCGGCGCTCTTCGGCCAGCGAGCGCATGGCCAGCACCGGGAAATAGAGCAGCAGCATGAAGATCGTGCGGTAGAGCGTATAGTAGCCAAAATCCGTCAGGCCGTAACCGAGGTTCAGGGCCAGAAAATAGATGCCGGAAGCCGCCAGCAGAAAGGCCGTGAGCACATAGCCCATCATTCCGTGAAAAAAGCTGCGCAGCTCCCGCTTGTAGATGGCAAGCATCGAATCAGTCCTCCTTTTTATCCGAAGTCTCTTCCGGAGTCGTCAGCTCAAGGAAGAGCTCTTCCAAATCGCGCTCTTCGGCGGCAAGGTCCACGACAGCGGCCAGATGCCCCTGCGACAGGATGAGCGCCTTATCACAGACGGCCTTCACCTCACTGAGGATGTGGCTGGACAGGATGACCGTGTGGGTTCGGCCCAGCTCCCGGATGAGGTGGCGCAGCTCGATGACCTGCGCCGGGTCGAGACCCACGGTGGGTTCGTCCAGAATGATGAGCTGCGGACTGCCCAGCAGCGCCTGCGCCACGCCCACCCGCTGGCGGTAGCCCTTCGAGAGGCTGCGGATGAGCCGGGGCAGGACGTCTTCCAGACCGGTACGGCGGGCGGCAGACTGCACCTGCGCCGGGCGGTCTGCTTTCTTGACGCCTTTCAGTTCGGCGGCAAAGTCGAGATATTCGGCCACCGTCATCTCCGGGTAAAGGGGCGGCTGTTCCGGCAGATAGCCCACGCAGGCCTTGGCGGCGTCGGCTTCCTCGGGCAGCGGATGGCCCGCCACCGTCACCTGTCCCTCCGTGGCGGCGAGGTAGCCGGTGAGGATGTTCATGATGGTGGACTTGCCGGCACCGTTCGGCCCCAGCAGGCCGTAGATGACGCCGTCCTCCACCGTGAAAGAGATGTCGTCCACTGCAAGGCGGCTGCCGTATTTCTTGGTGAGGTGGGATACTTCTATCACAAAAAACGCTCCTTCTCTGCGGGTGTCCCCGGGAATATCTGCATCATTTTAGCCCGAAAATGTGTCAGAAATAAGATAAACCTGTGTGCGTTTCCAAATATTGTTTCTTTTGCGCTGGTGCGGCAGTTTTCGCGGCTGGACGCAAAAAGAGCGCCGCTCCCCGCAAAGGGAACGACGCTCTTGGAAGCCTTGTAATTGTTGCAATTACTTACGGCCGAAACGCTTGTTGAAGCGCTCAACACGTCCGCCGGTGTCGACCAGCTTCTGCTTACCAGTGTAGAAAGGATGGCACTTGGAGCAAACTTCGACGTGGATCTCAGGCTTGGTGGAACGGGTCTTGATGACGTTGCCGCATGCGCAGGTGATGGTGCAGTCAACGTAATTCGGATGGATACCCTGCTTCATTCTTTTTCACCTCATTTCTGGTTCTGACGTATTGGGGCCATATTATCAATGTATGTGCCCATCACAACCTTCAATATCGGCTACCCCCACGAGCGGCCTTGGAAACGATTGCTTAAATATTATAGCACAACTTTTGAAAAATGCAAGGGGGAATTTTTAAGTTTTGGTCGTTGACAAAATATACATCTAAACAAGAAAAGACCGCAAGCGGCTTTTGTTCCGTCTGCGGTCTTGTGCTTAGATTGCTCTTAGGTTAGATTCTTCATAGCGTAGTCTATCGCGTCTTTTTCATAGCCTTCATATTCAAGCTGTTCGCGAACTTGTGATTTAGACATATCCTGATTATGATAGTACCGTTCTGCCTTTGCAAGTGCATTTCTATGTTCCTGAGATACGCTGCTAGAATTATTTGACGAACCGCCTGTTGATTGACTGATACCGGGGCCTCCCGTAATCCATCCGGAAGGCGTACTCGGCATATTTTTTCTGATTTCATAGTCTTCGACAGTCTCAGTAATTTTTTGATGTTGCTCGTCATCTGTATATACAGTCATATAGTCCTTTTCGCCAAACATATCATCAATATAAACATCGTACCATATGCCATTGCAGTAAAAATCGCCTATTGTAGTGTTTCCAAAGCTGAAGCTCAAGCTCCCATAAGGATTTAATGTATCATGATAATTCTGTCTGAAATCTTTGAACTTTTCTATGATTTTTTCTTCTGGCAATTCCTCAAGCGGCGTGCCACTTATTCCATCGCATGACAAATACCATTCCATATTCCCGTATATATTCGTTGTGCGGAGTGCCTGTGGATTATCGAACCCACAATTTTTTGCCAATGCCTCTATGATTTTCTTTATCAACGAGTTATAGGCTTCTTCGTTTTGCGACAAATCATAGGCTTTCTTAGCTGTATCAGACGACTTTCGATATTCAGATTCTTCAAAAAGCTCTTCAGCCTGTACCCTTAGTTTCTGCGCTTGCTCATCGTCGAGTTCAGCTTTGGATGATGAAACATCTATATCTACTTGTGATTCTGACGCGGAACCAGCCATGCTTGTTTCACCTTCCTGTTGTTGACTTGCTGTAACGCTACCGCATCCAGCAAGCAACAAAGCACAAAGCAGAACTGAGCCAACTGTCCCGGCTATTTTACGCCTCATTCCAATTTTTCCTCCTAACTGATAAATGACGGTTGTTCGGTTGTATCTGTCCTCCTTTTGTCAATTATACATCTAAATACTACAAATGTATACACTTATAATTCAATTATTATAATTGTAGGCTACAAAATCAGCTATCTTTTGGCTACACTTGTAGTAAAAAGAGGTGCGCTATGGATAACAACTTGAACAAAAAGCTTATAATTCGTCCCCGCCGGGCTGCATTGGGTAAAACTGCCGTTGTTTCCGTGCGCCTGTCAGAGGATACTATCAAGCGTTTGGACGCTATCACAGTTCAGACCGGGCATAGCCGCAATGAACTGATTCAGTTGTGCGTCGAGTTTGGTCTGGAGAATCTTGAAATCAAAGACGACTGATACCTACATTCTAAAAAAGTGAGCCGCAGCTGGGGAATGATTCCTGTCTGCGGCTCTTCTGTTTAGATTATCTTGCTAAGCGGGCTGTGCTTACGGTACATCTCTGCAAGGTCGTCTTGGTTCACGTCCAAATAGGCTTGTTCTGTCACGGTAACGCTGCTGTGCCCTAGCAAGCGGCTCAAAGTGTAGATGTCGCCGCCGCTCATAAGGAAGCGCTTTGCAAAGTTGTTTCGGAAAACGTGCGGGTGAATATCCTTTAGCCCTATCCGCTGGGCATACTTGCGGACATTGGCTTCAAAATTATTCACCTCAAGAAATTTACCTTTGTTTGTACAGAACAAAAAATCACTGTCCCGGTATCTATCCTTATACTTTATCCACCGTTGCAGTTGCGTTGCCATTTTGTCAGAGAAGAATACATAGCGGCCTTTCTTTCCTTTGGTGTTCTCCGCCGGGAGATAGATGTACCGCTTTTGCAAATTCACATCCGTTACTTGAATCAACAGACATTCGTTGACTCTCATGCCAGTATCTAGCAAAAGCTGAATGATGATAGAATCCCGGTATTCGCTGAAGCTGGCCGTGTTCATATTCCGCAGCAGCTTGCGGAAGTCCTCATCCGACACGAACTCAAGCGGGCGGCGTTCTACCTTGATATAATCGCCGCGTTTGACAGGCAAACGGAGAATCAAATCTTCTTCTACACACCAACCGAAGAAGGCGCTCATGTTCCGCAGATAGTTGTTGATGGTCACATCTGACACTTTCTTGCCAAAATCTAACCGCCGCGCCTGATAGTTCCCACTGTTCGGATTGCTTGTGACTGTGTATTTGCCCCGCTCCTTTATCTGTTTAACATAGTTCTGAATGACCGTGTGCGTGATTTTCTCTGTCTGTGTGATTCCCTGTTCATCAAGGTAAAGCATCAAAAGCCGCAACGTTTGTTCATAACTTCCAATCGTCTTTTTAGCCAATCCCTTGTTTTCGCAGTGTTCAATAAACATCTCAACATCTCGTACAAACATACAACAAAAATCTCCTGTACGCATCGGGAACTGCACCCCAAATAAATACAGGAGATCCATTGCCTTGCGTTCAACTTATTTATCGCCATGGAGCCATAATCCCACATTTTTTATAGCGATAAACAGAAGTCAAATTTCCAGCAATTCCAATTTATTCCTTTATATACTTCCATATACTTCGATACCGCGAAATATTTTACCCAACCCGCTGCCGCTTATCCAGCCGCATTTTATCAGCGATCATCGCAATGAACTCGCTGTTCGTAGGTTTTCCCCGCAGGTTATGGATGGTATAGCCAAAGTAGCTGTTGAGGGTATCCACGTCTCCCCTGTCCCACGCCACCTCGATGGCGTGGCGGATGGCGCGCTCCACGCGGCTGGCAGTGGTGCCGTTTTTCTTGGCGATCTCCGGGTAGAGCCGCTTGGTCACGGCGTTGATGTACTCCGGCTCGTTCATGGTGAGCAGGATGGCATCCCGCAGGAACTGGTAGCCCTTGATATGGGCAGGGACGCCGATCTGATGCAGGATCTCGGTAACGGTCAGCTCATCGCTGTCCACACTGGTGTGCAGGATGTGCTTTTCCGGGCCAAGTGCCGCCTTGAGCACCCGTGCGGCAAGCACGGTCTCATCAAAGGGCTTTACAAAGTAGTAGGCAAAGCCTTCGTCCAGCAGCTCCTGTACCATCTCTTCGCTCTGGAAGGCACCGGTCACGAAGAAGGAGGTGTGCCGCTCACCGGCGGCATTGTAGCGCTGCTTTACCGCAAGGGCATCCAGACCGGGCATAAAAGCATCCAGCAGGACCACCTGCGGGCGCACGGTGAGCATTTTCTGCAGGACCTTGTTGCCGTCCTTTTCCACAACGGTCACGTCCACGCCCTTCTGCTCCAGCGCTTCGCGGCAGGCGGCAGTGAACGGGGCACCAGTATCCGACATCAAAAATCTAACTTTGTCCATGGTTGTTTCCTCCAATGTGTGCAGTTCCCTTAACACCATGGATTTTACCATAATTTTCCAGAACTTTCAACGGTTTATATTGGTAAATTTTGGCAAAGAAAATCGAAATGCGCAAATTTTTTTGCAGATCAGCTTTATGGCTGCGCAGCATCGTCTGTTTTTTCAACAGCGCGGGCCTGCTTGAGCATGGTCTGAGCAAAAATGCCGTAGCCCCGCGTGGGGTCGTTTACCAGCACATGGGTCACTGCACCCACCAGTCTGCCGTTCTGCAGGATGGGACTGCCGCTCATGCCCTGCACGATGCCGCCGGTTTTGGCAAGCAGCTGCCGGTCGGTCACGCGCAGGATCATGTTGCGGTGGGGGTCTGCGTCGTTTACCTTTTCAATGCGGATGCGGTATGCCTTGGGCACCTCGCCGTCCACAGTCGTCCAGATCTCGGCATCGCCCGGCACCACCTCCTGCGCAAAAGCCATCTCCAGCTCCGGGCCGGAAAATGCAGCCCGTGTTCTGCCATAGACCCCGGTCTTGCTGTTGATGCATATGCTGCCAAGCGCATGGGTGCTCAGAAAGCGGCCCTTCAGCTCACCGGGGCTGCCCACGGTGCCGCTGGTACACCCCACGATCTGGCAGGGGACGATCTCGCCGCTGCGCAGGGCCACGCTCTCACCGGTGTCGCTGTCGCTGATGGGGTGGCCAAGCCCGGCAAACACCCCGGCGGCATTGTCCACAAAGGTCATGGTGCCTACCCCGGCGGAAGAATCCCGCACCCACATCCCGGCGCGCCACTGCCCGGCGGTGCTGTCCCACACGGGGGTCAGCCGGGTCTGGAATTGCTCACCATTGCGGATATAGACCACCTGCACCGGCGCGCCTGCGGCCGTTTCCAGAGCATCGTGCACGGCATCGTTCGTCTCGGTCAGGGTGTCGTCCATGCGCACCACCCGGTCGCCCAGCCGCAGCCCGGCCTTCTTGGCGGGGTTTGCGGTGCCGTCCGGGGTGTTCAGGTCGGAAAAGCCCACAATGAGCGCACCCTCGGAGAACATCTTAACGCCGAAAGGCGTACCGCACACGGTTACCACCGGACGTGTTTCCACCAGAGCGCGCACAGTCTTGACGGGCAGCCACCCGCCAATGGACAAAGTGGCCTGATAGCTGCCCGCAGCCTGCGTGCTGGCCGCGTTGCGGGAGCCAGCGGTGCGCAGCGGCTGCACATAGGCAAAACGGGGCAGGGTAAGGGTCTGGCCGGGTTCCAGCAAAATTTCAGCAGGCAGACTGTGCCACAGCCAGCCCAGCACCGCCAGCGCGGCCACCAGAAGATAAGCTGCCGCAATGCTGCCAGCGCGGCGTAGTTTTGATCTGCGCATCGGCAAAAAGCCCCTTTCCGCCATGGAAAATGATACGATCGTCCGGCGATAGTATGCGCTGTGAAGGGCGGAAATATCAATGCAGTGATTGACTTTTGCCGCCGGAACTGATACTATATTAAGGCGGTTTGGCCGCAGCTGCAGAATAGAAGAATACGCGGGTATGGTGGAATTGGCAGACGCGCAGGATTTAGGTTCCTGTGCCGCAAGGCGTGTGGGTTCGACCCCCACTACCCGTACCAGAAAAAGGCTCATTTCCGAAAAATGTCGAAAATGAGCCTTTTTCCAATGTATTCAGGATTGCTTTCCTTGTATTCGTGCGATATGCTAAAGAAGGAGGTGACACTAAATAATGATTAGATTAACTGATTTTGATAAAAAGACACCTGATCCTGTTGGCGTAGAATGTCTCACATCACCTTCCGGAAATATTCCTGTATATGAAATACATTCGTTTCATTCACTTACACAGTTTATAGGCTTTGGAAAGTATTTGAATAGAGCATCCGGAAATGTGTATTTGCGTGGGCAAACATCACTTTATAACGGATCATTAACGCCATCTGCATTGAGAGGAAATAGAAATCGTAAAACAGGAATTTCAGAACCACTTAATTATGAGAAGCGTATTGGCGATTATAAACACCACATTGCACTTAGTCTTAAACGCACAAAGAGTTTCTGTGACCGTGATCCGGATATTATGGAGCCTTTGTTACAGCACTACGGTATAAAAACATATTGGTTAGATATTGTTGATAATGTGTGGGTTGCATTATGGTTTGCGCTTCATAAAACAACTTCAACTATAATATACAATCGCGAGTATATACATATTTATGAAAACGATGCAAATGAATCTGCCTATGTCTTTTTAGTCGGTTGTGATGCAACGAAAGAATCTCAAACGCAACCTGGTCTATACGAGGGTTCTTCTTCTGTCGTGGTCGATCTGAGAAAAGCCATCCCCTCATATTTTTTGAGACCACATGCCCAACATGCGCTCATGGTAAAAAAGAAAGGGGCACATTCATTATCTACGGATTATTCAGATATGGTAATCGCTGTCGCGAAGATATCTGTTCTTGACGGGCTAAAGTGGATTGGGCAAACTGGATTAATGTCAGTGCAAAGCTTGTTTCCGCCGCCATATTATGATACAGGTTATGCAAGTTTACTGAATGAGTACCGCAACCAAGAATCCTACATCAATTTTATCAAGCAGTTCGGTTCTATACAAAATATCTCATATTAATTACATTAGTATCAAAAACAGATTTTACAATCATTGGGTTATCTAATTTTTTCTAATTTTTTGAAAATTACCCAATTAGCAGGATAGCTATGGAACTGTTCGTTTGATAACTTTTTCATCACAATCTCATCTATCTCCTGCTCCAGTCCCTGTATTCTCCCCTGTAACGACAAAATGTGGGCGTCGAGGATTGGTTTCCTCAACGCCCATATTTTTTGCAGCTGT
>OLGH01001060.1_pt1 | contig 28607 bp, 20 predicted proteins | sample 1604851 | NCBI WGS metagenome assembly OLGH01 (sample SAMEA3888894, study PRJEB22519) | human gut metagenome | biome: human gut; feature: human-associated habitat; material: faeces | place: Denmark | collected 2010 | reverse complement strand
TCGTGAAACGCGTTATTCTGCTCCGGGTCCAAGACCTCCAATAAAGCGGATGCCGGATCCCCCTTGAAATCATTCGTGATCTTATCGATCTCATCTAAGATAAAGACAGGGTTCGATGTTCCCGCCTTCTGTATATTCTGGATGATACGTCCGCACATAGCACCGATATAGGTACGACGATGTCCGCGAATCTCGGCCTCATCGTGCAATCCACCTAAAGAGACACGTACATATTTACGGCGCAAAGCCTCTGCGATGGAACGCCCCAATGAAGTCTTGCCGACTCCCGGAGGACCGTACAAACAGATAATCGGAGATTTCATATCCCCTTTCAGCTTCAATACGGCCAGATGCTCGATAATACGCTCTTTCACCTTCTCCAAACCATAATGATCACGATCTAAGACCTTCTGGGCATGAGACAAGTTGAAATTGTCCTTACTATACTCGTTCCACGGCAAGTTAACGATATTCTGGACATATTGCGTCTGTACGGAATAATCCGGAGATTGCGGATGCAATCGTTCCAATTTTCGCAATTCCTTCTCAAAGACCTGCGCTACCTCGGCAGGCCATTTCTTACGACTGGCTTTCTCCCGTAATTCTTTTATCTCCAACTCATTGATATTCCCGCCCAATTCCTCTTGAATGGTCTTGATCTGCTGTTGAAGGAAATATTCTTTTTGTTGTTGATTGATATCCTCATGTGTCTTCATCTGGATGGAAGCTTTCAACTCCACCAGCTGATACTCGCGGTTCAAGATAAAAAGTAACCGATACGCACGCTCTTTTAAGTCCCCGATCAATAACAATTGCTGTTTCTCGGCCGATCCACTCGGTATATTGCTACAAGAGAAATTGACCACATACAAGACATTCTTATTATTCTTGATCGAGAAGATCAAATCCCGGGGAGGTTCAGCCACGGCCCCAAGCATCTTGATGGTCAAATCCTTGATCGTTGAGATCAAAGCCTCGAACTCGCGGTCTGTCTTGTCCGGCTTCGTGTCCTCCAACACGGTGATCTTACCGGAAAGATACGGATCTGTCTCGGTCAACTCATTCAATTCAAAGCGTTTCTTACCTTGAAGAATAACAGTAGTGCTACCATCTGGCATCTCTAAGACACGAACGATGTCAGCGATTACCCCGGTAGTATATAAATCCTCTAAAACCGGATCTTCCGTATCCATCTCTTTCTGGCAAACAACTCCGATCAAACTCTTTTTATGTACAGCCTCTTTGATCAGGCGCATCGATTTAGGACGCCCGATAATCACCGGCAAGGCAACACCCGGAAAGAGTACCATATTCCTTAACGGAAGAATGGGTATAGTGTCTCCAACTTTCTCTATTCCTTCTGTGAAATCCTCATCTACATCGCATTCTGTAAGAATTGGCATTACGATACCAATATTGTCATCCAAGTCATCAAACGAATTCTGGCAAAATACTCTCGTCTTTTCTTTCATATATACATTCATCATTGTATATGTTAATACAATAAACGTGCCAAAGTTACAGCTTTTCATTCAATTCTTACTAATTTCGCGGCATACAATCGATAGAGATATGGCAAATCCTTATTTTCAATTCAAGAAATTTACGGTATGGCACGATAAATGTGCCATGAAAGTCGGAACGGATGGCGTTTTGCTTGGGGCGTGGGCTAGCATAGAGAGATGTCAGAGGATTTTGGATGTGGGAACCGGAACGGGATTGATCGCCCTCATGCTGGCGCAGCGTAGCACCGCGATCCTAGACGCTATCGATATAGATTCAGACGCATGTTTACAAGCTCGGGAAAACATCGCGAAATCGCCTTTCGCCAACCGGATACAAGTCTATCAAACCTCGCTCTCCGAATATATGCCGGATGAGAATATCAAATATGACTTGATCGTATCCAACCCACCCTATTTTATTGATTCATTGAAATGCCCGGATACTAAACGTAATCTAGCCCGGCATACGGATACTCTATCTCTCCCGGATTTATTGCGTGATAGCCGCAAACTGTTGGCACCCGAAGGAAATATCGCCTTGGTGCTTCCCTTTGATCAACGGGAGTCTTTAATAGACCTCGCTCGAGAAGAGTCTTTATCGCCATCGAGAGAAGCCCACGTTTCCCCCATACCGGACGCCCCTCCTAAGCGCTTATTAATAGAACTCTCAGCGACGCCGGTAGCAAAACCCAAGTCGTCTCATCTGACCCTAGAAATCGAGCGGCATCGATATAGCGATGAATTCACCGCTATAGCTAAAGACTTTTACTTGAAAATGTAAGGAAGTTTTTTATCGAAGAAGCGAGTTACCTCGTCAAATAAATTATGTACCTCCTTGGTGAAAGACACAACCTCCGGAGTCAGCACATGTAAGGCCTTTGGTTCCACCGTAATATCGATACGGCGATCTGCCATGATCGGTTCTCCATCCAAGTGCATCACGCCCGGATGTTGGCGAATAATCGTGACTTGCTGGGCTTTCATCGTCTTAATCTTACTATTCCGATCAATCTGTTTGGTAAACAATTGGATGGCCAAAGGAGCGATATCCAATGGCATAAAAGGGGATAAGATCGTAACGTCCATCCGTCCGTCCTGTATATTCGCGTGCGGAGCGATAAACGCGTTATTACCATATTGCGAAGCATTCGCGCAAGCGACTAGAAACGCCTTCTCCTTGATCGTCTGATTATCTACCACCAATTCATAAGGCTCAGGCTTATAGCTCAGATACTCCTCTATCGTATTCTTTATATAAGTAAGAGACCCGCGCCGTTTCTCATTTGCGAATTTCTGGCTGACGGCGGCATCAAAACCGACTCCACAGGTACAGAAAAAGACCTGTCCGTTCGCCCGGCAGCAATCTATCGTCGTAACATGCCCTTTCGCGATCAGATCGATAGCCCTTTTCACGTCCATCGGTATGTGCAATTCTCTAGCTAAGCCATTGCCCGAACCTTTCGGGATGATACCTAAGATCGCGTTCGAATGGATCATAGCTCTCGCTATCTCATTCACCGTCCCGTCACCGCCTACCGCCAAAATATATTCAGCTCCTTCCTCTATGGCTTGCCGAGTCAACTCGCTGGCATGGCCTGCATACTCTGTAAAAGAAATGTTTAACGAACAGTTCTTTTTCGAGCAGATCCCTTCGATCATCTTAGGTATCTTGCGCTTCGACCCTACACCTGATATAGGGTTTATGATAGCTTGTACTTTTATATCCCGTTCGCTCATCCTCACTTCTTCTTTTTTATTTGAGAGGACAAAAATAATGCTTTTATAAAACTTTTAAAGCATTTCGACTACTATAAGTTATTTTTTTACTACTTTTGCGGCTGGATTTGCCGAAACATGGGATTATGTACGCGGCGAACCTGTGTTCTTTATTAGAATAAATAAATAGCGAGATAAATCATTCTCTTTTATAATAATATGAAACTTTTACAAGAGAAACTAGCAAAGTACGACGCTCCTCAAAGAGCCATGGCAATGGGAATCTATCCTTACTTCAGGGAAATCCAGAGCGATCAGGACACGGAAGTTCTAATCAGCGGGAAGAAAGTCTTGATGTTTGGTTCTAATGCGTACTTAGGATTAACCAATCATCCTAAAGTAAAAGAAGCAGCGATCGAGGCCATTAAAAAGTATGGTACAGGTTGTGCCGGCTCACGTTTCTTAAACGGAACGTTGGACTTACACCTCCAGTTGGAAAAACGTTTAGCAGAATTTGTTGGTAAAGAAGACGCCATCGTATACTCTACAGGTTTCCAAGTTAATCTAGGTGTTGTATCCTGTATCACCGGACGTGAGGACTATATCCTTTGGGATGAGTTGGATCATGCATCCATTATCGAAGGACATCGTCTTTCTTTCTCCACGAAATTGAAATTCAAGCATAACGATATGGACTCCTTGGAGAAACAACTCCAGAAATGCGAGCCAGACAAGGTGAAACTTATCGTTATCGACGGTGTCTTCAGCATGGAAGGTGATGTCGCTAAATTACCGGAAATCGTAGCTCTCGCAAAGAAATATAACGCAAGTGTAATGGTTGACGAGGCTCATGGTATCGGTGTATTCGGTGATCATGGCCGCGGTACTTGTAATCACTTCGGCGTTACGAACGATGTTGATTTGATCATGGGAACTTTCAGTAAGTCTTTCGCTTCTATCGGTGGTTTTATCGCATCAGACGAACCGGTTATCAATTACTTACGTCACCACTCCCGCTCCTATATCTTTAGCGCAAGCAACACGCCTGCCGCTACTGCCGCAGCGAACGCGGCATTAGATATCATGTTAAGCGAACCGGAACGTATCCAACATTTATGGGATTTGACTCATTACGCATTGGATGGTTTCCGTAACATGGGTTGTGAGATCGGACATACTTCTACCCCGATCATCCCGTTGTTTATCCGTGACAACGACTTGACATTCCTTATCGTAAAAGAATTATTTGAGGCCGGAATCTTCGTAAACCCGGTAGTAGCTCCCGCAGTTGCTTCCGAGGATACACTGATCCGCTTCTCCCTTATGGCTACCCACACGAAAGAGCAACTAGATTACGCTTTGGAGACAATCCACAAGGTATTCAAGAGCCATGGGTTGGTAGACTAATCGTGTAAATATATAAGAAAAGGCCCGAAGGTTAGGTATAACACCTATCTTCGGGTCTTTTTTTATAACTGAAAAAATCATAACTATGATTTTGAATGGGAATAAATCACTATTTTTGCATATTTAGATAAATTGGGTGGTTATGTCGATGGCCCTCTTACAAATTAAAAATAAATGGATTTCATATTAGATAAAGGAAGTAGCCATATGGGCTGCAAAGGTTGCAGCAAAAGGCAAAACAATAAACTGAATACCTATGATTGGTTGTGCGATGTACCCGACGCGGAAGGCTCGACTGACTTCGTAGAGGTTCAATTTAAAAATACCCGCAAAGGGTATTACTTGAATAGTGCTAAAATACCTTTGGAAAAAGGTGATATAGTAGCCGTAGAGGCAAGTCCCGGTCATGATATCGGTACGGTTTCTTTAACGGGAAAATTGGTTCTGCTGCAAATGAAGAAGAACAACGTGCGCACGGAAGCTGAGCCAAAACGGATTTACCGAAAGGCAAAACCGACCGATATCGAGAAATATGAGGAAGCGAAAGCAAAGGAACATGCCACTATGATTCGCTCGCGGCAAATCGCAGCCGATTTAGGATTGAATATGAAAATCGGTGATGTAGAGTATCAAGGTGACGGTAATAAGGCGATCTTTTATTATATAGCGGATGAACGTGTAGATTTCCGTCAACTAATTAAAGTGCTAGCGGAGGCTTTTCGTGTTCGTATCGAGATGAAGCAGATCGGTGCTCGTCAAGAAGCCGGACGTATCGGTGGTATCGGCCCTTGCGGTAGAGAACTTTGCTGTTCCAGTTGGATGACAAGTTTTGTATCGGTCGCTACCGGAGCTGCCCGTTATCAAGATATTTCCATGAATCCCCAGAAATTGGCCGGACAATGCGCTAAATTGAAATGTTGTATCAATTATGAGGTAGATACATATGTGGAAGCCCAGAAACGCCTTCCTTCCCGGGAAATTGTCTTGGAGACCAAAGATAATAATTACTATCATTTCAAGACGGATATTTTCAAACGGGAAATTACCTATTCTACGGATAAATCATTTGCGGCTAATCTTATCACGATTCCGGCAAGCCGTGCTTTCGATGTCATTAACATGAATAAGAAAGGCATGAAGCCGATATCTCTAGAGGCGGATACGAAGCCACAACCACCGAAACGAGACGCTCAAGATATTCTTGGGCAAGAAAGCGTCACACGTTTCGACTCTGTTAAAAAGAAAAAGAAAAAACGTCCTGCCAACAAGAATAATGGCGAGAACAATGGAAACGGGAACGGAGCTAACACCACTGCGACGGCAGTTACCAACACCGACGCACCTGTTTCTGAGAATAAGAACAACGGAGGAAACGGAGCCGGTGGCAATAATCGCCGCAACGGAGGAAATAATAGGAATAGCAATCGTGAGAATAACCGGGACAGAGAGAATAACCGGGAGAATAACAAAGATAATAGCCGGGAAAACAGTCGGGAGAATCGGGAGAACAACCGTGATAATAACAGGGAGAGCAACCGAAACAATCGCCCGAAACAAAGGCCGAGAGCTAATAACGATAAGCAATCCAACAATGACAAGCCTGCGAATAATGACAAACCTCAGCAACCGATCAAACAGGCCAGACCTGATAAAACGGAGAATAGGCCAGAGACAAAGCCTGAGGCTTAAAAAGTTCATTGCCGCCTGTGTAACATGCTTCTTATGCTTCTCTTGCGAGAATGAAGCTGTATACGATCAGTATCAAGCTATCCAGAACACCTCGTGGGAGAAGAATAAGGAGTACTATTTCACTTTCTTGATTGAGGATATATCGGTTCCGTACGACCTAACCTTGGAAGTACGGAACAATAATATGTATCCGTATCAGAACCTATGGGTATTTTGCAGCGAGGAACTTCCGATAGGTCCTTTAAAAAGGGATACGATCGAATGTATGTTAGCTGATGAGTTTGGGAAATGGTATGGGGACGGGATCTCCCTGTTTCAATCCAGTTTCCCGATACGGTCTGCTTACTATTTCCCCGTTAAAGGGCAATATACCTTTAGCTTCCGGCAGGGGATGCGTAACGACCAACTTCCGGGCATTCAGGAAATCGGCTTACGGGTCTTACCTTCTTCCACTAACGCTCCTTCCGAGAAGCGTCCAAACGAAGAAAAATAAACAATAAGATCGTAAATCCCCAAAGCGAGGAACCTCCATAGCTAAAGAAAGGCAAGGGAATGCCGATAACCGGAGTCAATCCCGTCACCATGCCGACATTAATCGCCAGATGGAAAAAGAATATGGAGGCTACGCTATAGCCATAGACTCGCCCGAAAGCATTATCTTGCCGCTCCGCCAATACAATCAGACGAAGAATAAAAAGTCCGAATACGATCAATACGGCAGAGGCTCCCAAAAAGCCTTGCTCCTCGCCTACCGTACAAAAGATAAAATCCGTATCCTGTTCCGGCACATACTTCAATTTGGTCTGCGTCCCATTCAAGAATCCTTTTCCGGATAATCCTCCGGAACCGATAGCGATCTTGGACTGATTCACATTATACCCCGCCCCGCTTGGATCATCCTCCAAGCCTAAAGAGACTTTAATACGAATTTGTTGGTGAGGTTCCAATATGTCATTAAACACATAATCCACAGAAAATAGGAAACAGATAGAACCTAAAGCGAACAGAGCGATTAACGCATAATGCCATACCCAGTTTCGAATGGATAAATAGAATAAATAGATTGACGCGGCTCCTACCAAGCCTATCGATATCCAAGCGAAGTTTACCGGGACAAACAAAGAAACGACATACCCGATCAAGAATGTCGAAGCAATTCCCCCAAGCATGATCTTAACGCTTATATAATCCTTACGGACACTCCCAACTAATCCCATGGTTATTAATAAGACAAGGCAAGAGACGATTAATTCACCCAATGGGGTAATACCCACCATCACCTCTGAATATTTCATTCCCGTAACGAAAAAGACGACCGCACAAACTCCTATCAACAAAATATATCCAGTCATTCCTTCCCGGTATAACATCAGGAAGAATGCCAAGTAAACCAATGCCGACCCCGTCTCTTTCTGTAAAAGAATACAAACCATCGGCAAGAAGATCAAGAACAAAGTGATTGAGAAATTCTTGACCGTCGTTAGCTTAAAGCCATAGCCATTCATAAACTTCGCCACGGCCAAAGCGGTAGCGAACTTAGCCAACTCCGCTGGTTGCAAACGGATAGGTCCCAATACGAGCCAAGAATGCGATCCCTTGATATTAGGTGCTAAAAATATAGTGGCGATCAACAATACGATCACGCACGCATAGATCAGATAGGCGAATATATCGAAGAAGTCACTTTCCAGCATCAATATGACGAAAATAAGGGCGAGTGAGGTACCGATCCAAATCATCTGCATCCCCGGACGGCCCGACGGGTCGAACAAGCCAACGTTATCAAACTCGTAGCTCGCCCCACAAATACTAAACCAACCGGCGATTACCATAATCAAATACAACAAAATGGTAATCCAGTCTACCGACTTCCATATTTCCGTTTTCCTATAGCGCATTGTTCGGTAGTATTACGGCATTCATAATATATTCCTCCGTCGCCTTGTTAGCCTCGGATATTTCTCCTTTCAAATATTTCTCCAACATCAATTTACCGATAGGCACCGCATAGGTAGCACCGAATCCGGCGTTTTCCACAAACACGGCAATGGCGACCTTCGGCTTTTGATAAGGAGCGAATCCCATAAAAATAGAATGGTCCTTACCATGCGAATTCTCCGACGTTCCCGTCTTTCCACAAACCTCGATATCCGGTAAAGCCGCCCCACGACAGGTTCCACCATAAGCGGTTCCCGTAACAGCCCCTCGCATACCCTCGGCAATATAACTATAATAATGCGTATCCACCGATGTATAATGCCTCTTACTATATAATGTATCCAGCGGAGTGTCTTGAATCTCTTTTACGACATGCGGAGTAATATAATATCCCCGATTAGCGACAGTAGCCGCCAAATTACAGATTTGCAAAGGCGTAGCCAATATCTCACCCTGACCGATAGCGATCGAGATAACCGTACTGGAATTCCAACGTCCCCGGTACACCTTATCGTAGAACTTACTATTCGGAATGAACCCTCGCTTCTCTCCCGGAAGATCAATTCCCAACTTATAGCCATATCCCATTGAGACCATGTGATTCTTCCAAACCTCAAAAACCTCCTGTACCGAGGGATATCGCTTCCGGCTGTCGATCATATCATGCAGTCCCCAAGGGAAAAAAGAGTTACAAGAGGTCGCCAACGCCCCGACCAGATTCAGAGGAGACGGATGCCCGTGGCAAGCCGGCTTACCACCCCGGAAGGTGTATCCATGCGCACAGGTATATTGAGTTTCCGGGGTAATCACACCTTCTTGCAAGAAGATCAAACCTTGGGTCGGTTTAAAAGTAGATCCGGGAGGATATTGCGCCATGAGCGGACGGTTGAACAGAGGTTTCAACGGGTCCTTCTGCAAAGCCACGTAGTTCTTTCCCCGCTGGCGCCCGATCAAGATACTCGGATCATACGTAGGGGCGGAAACCATACAAAGCACCTCCCCTGTCTCCGGCTCTATCATCACGATACCCCCTAATTTATTCTGCATTAACTTCTCCCCATAAGCCTGCAAGTCCATATCCAAGGATAATTTCAAGTTTTTGCCGGATTCCGGCTGGATATCGTGCAGGCCTTCCTCGTATCGCCCCTTGATACGTCCGTGAGCGTCACGCAACAGGATCTCGACACCCTTCACGCCCCGCAAATATTCCTCGTACGATTGTTCGATCCCGGTCCTGCCGGAGTAATCGCCTTGTGTATAATAAGAGTCACTCTCTATATCTTTCCGGTTTACCTCGCCGATATTTCCCAGCACAAGAGCGGCATTGGGATACTCGTATTGGCGGATCGTGCGATTCTGTATATAGAAGCCGGGAAATTTGTATAACTTCTCCTGCAACACGCCATATTCCTGCGCGGAAAGCTGGTTCATAAATACTTGAGGGACATAGGAAGAATAACCGGGATTTAACCGCCGGTTCTTAATATCCGCTATACGTTTGAGGAATTGCTCTTTCGTGATGCCCAGCACATCGCAGAAATCGAGGGTATCGAAAGGCTGTATCTCACGCATGATAAGCATCACGTCGTAAGCGGGCTGGTTATAGACCAATAATTTACCATTACGATCGTACATCATGCCTCGGGAAGGATATAAGGTTTTTTTCAAGAAAGCATTACTATCCGCCCAAGCTTTATAATCGTTGTCGACCACCTGAAGGATGAACAAACGGATAATAAAGATGATAACCAACAGGATCACCGCCCCACCTAAGACATAGCGCCTGTTCTCAAACTCATACTTGGTATTATTCTCCACTTTTCTGAGACTCTATATTGAATGCTTCTACCGTACAAATCAATAAGGTTGTCATCACCACGCTCGAGAGGATACGGACAACCAGAAACAACGGGTCAAATAAAGTCAACGACTCAATCACAAAAAGAGTCGTATGTTGTATCAACACAAACGATAACACATATCGGAAAAAGCCTCCGAAACCAAAGGTCTTATAAGACGGGTAAATACCTTCCGGCAAATCTTTCCCCATGAATACACGGATTAACGGCTCCCTGCAAAATCCCGCCAATGTACAGGCGGCCGCATGCATACCCGGTGTGTTGCTGAACGTATCAATAACCACCCCGGCTATGAAAGAGAAGAAAACGACTTGCGTCCGTGAGCTACCGACCGGCATCTTAATAATGAAATAGAGATACAGAAACGGGGTAGCGATCCGCAAGAAATGAATGTTGTTCAAGACCAAGACCTGAATCAACACAAACACCACGAAATATATGAAACCACGCAGTAAATTATTAATCATTTCTTTTCGCCTCTTGTTCTACACCAATTTGCTCCGTCTGACGGAAATTCTTGATAATACGCACGTTGTTCAACGCTTGAAAATCCGTAGCCAGCTCGACCTGTAATGAATAGAAATTATCATCGTGTTGTTTCTCGAAATCAGCGACCGTACCTACGATAATACCCGAGGGGAATACGGCGGAGTAACCGCTCGTCACGATCGTATCGCCTTTCTGGAACTCCACATGGCGCGGCAACTCATCGAGGTTGGCGTACAGCGTATTGCGTCCATTCCAGCTTAATGACCCGAAATAACTACTACCTAATACCTTACAACTCAACCGGAACTTAGGATTCAGCAACGGAATGATCACGGAGAAATGATCGGAAACCGTCGATACGATACCAACCACACCTCGTTCCGAGACAACTCCCATATCGGGCATGATCCCGTCCAGCTTCCCTTTATTCACGGTAATATAATTGGACAAATGCGTGACACTGTTGTTCACTACATCCGCCACGACAAACGAATAAGGAAATTGCTCCGTCGAATCCGGCGCGAATCCCTTAAAACTAACCGTATCCGCAATCAGCGCATCTAACTGATCTTGCAGATCCAGCATTTGCAATTCCAACTGTCCGTTACGCTCCAATAACTCCTTATTGATATCCCGAAGATTCAAATAAGAAGTAACAGATCCGGATATCGAGGCGATATATCCTGTCACGACATTCGCTGAACTGAATATAATATTCCGTTGGTACGCGTTATTACGATAGACCAACATCAACGAAACAGCCTCAAGCAGAATGAACAAAAACCAATGCCTCTTCCCGATCAGGAACTCTAGTAACTTACGCATAGGAATTGAAAACTGAAAGTTGAGAATTGAAAATTGAAAAGAACTAGACCTATCGGCTCGCTAATTTTCAACTTTCAATTCTCAATTCCCAATTATTTACTCTTATCGGATTAAGAAATTAAACTTCTCAATATTCTTCAAAGCGACTCCCGTACCTTTCGCCACGGCATGCAACGGATCCTCGGCGATATGGAACTGGATATTCATCTTATCCCGCAAGCGCTTATCCAAACCGCGAAGCATAGCGCCACCGCCAGCCAAATAGATACCGTTTTTCACGATATCGGCATATAACTCGGGAGGGGTTTGCTCCAAGGCACTCAAGATAGCCGCCTCGATCTTCGAGATAGACTTATCCAAACAGTGGGCGATCTCCTGATAAGAGACGGGTACCTCCATCGGTAAGGCAGTCATCTGATTCGGGCCGTGAACCACATAATCCTCCGGAGCGTCCTCCAATACAGTAAGCGCGGAACCCACGTTGATCTTGATACGCTCGGCCATACGCTCACTCACCTTCACGTTGTGTTGGCGACGCATATACTCCACGATATCAGCCGTTAAATCGTCACCCGCCATACGGATTGATTTATTCGACACGATACCACCTAAGGATATGACAGCGATCTCGGTAGTACCACCTCCTATATCCACGATCATATTACCCTCGGGGGCCAAGACATCTATACCGACACCGATAGCGGCAGCCATCGGCTCAAAAACCATGTACACATCACGTCCACCGGCATGCTCGGCAGAGTCTCGCACGGCACGTATCTCTACCTCCGTACTACCTGAAGGGATACCGATCACCATACGTAAGGACGGAGCGAACCAGCGCTTCCTTCCGCTCGCCATCTTGATAAAGCCGCGAATCATTTGCTCGGCAGCGTAGAAATCCGCGATAACTCCCTCACGAAGCGGTCGTACGGTACGAATATTCGGGTGCGTCTTCTCGTACATCTCACGGGCCACCTTACCGACAGCCAGCACCTTGTCCGAGCGAGCATCCAAAGCAATCACCGAAGGTTCGTCTACCACCATCTTATCATTACACGTGATAATGGTATTAGCGGTACCCAAATCTATGGCAACTTCTTGTGTGAAAGAAAACAATCCCATTAGTCTTATTATTAATGTTTAAAATGACGAACACCTGTCTTCACCATAGCCAAACCATGTTGGTTACAGTACTCGACAGACAACTTATCATTGATAGAGCCTCCCGGCTGGATTACGGCCGTGATACCTGCTTGGTCTGCGATCTCAACGCAATCGGGGAACGGGAAGAAAGCGTCGGAAGCCATCACGGCGCCATTCAAGTCGAAGCCGAATGATTTAGCCTTCTCTATGGCTTGTCTCAAAGAGTCCACACGAGAGGTCTGCCCGATACCGCTGGCGCAAAGCTGCTTGTTCTTCACCAAGGTGATCGCGTTGGACTTGCTGTTCTTCACGATCTTGTTGGCGAACAACAGGTCCTCAACCTCCGAGGCTGTCGGCTGCTTATCCGTCATAGGCTCCAAATCAGCCTTACCTTGGATACTCAAGTCCTTCTCCTGCATCAAGACACCATTCAATAAAGAACGGAACTGCATCGGGCAAGTCTTGCAATCCTTACGGATCAAGATGATACGGTTCTTCTTCTGTTGAAGTACCTCCAATGCGTCAGCGTCGTAAGCCGGGGCGATAATCACCTCGAAGAAGATCTTATGGATCTCCTCGGCCACTTCCTTGTTAATCGTAGTATTCGTGATCAAGATGCCACCGAAAGCGGAAACTGGGTCACCGGCCAAAGCCTCTTTCCAAGCCTCAACCACATTACCGCGGGAAGCGATACCGCAAGCGTTATTATGTTTTAAGATAGCGAACGTCAGCTCGTCGAACTCATCGATCAAGTTCACGGCAGCGTCGATATCCAATAAGTTGTTGTAAGAAATCTCTTTTCCATGGATTTGATCGAACATATCGTTAAACTTACCATAGAACTTAGCGGCTTGATGAGGATTCTCGCCATAACGCAAATGCATCGGGCTATCTACCGTTGCACGGAAATGGGAACCTTCGCGGCCATCAAAATAATTGAAGATAGCGGAGTCGTAACCCGAGGAAACGGCGAACGCCTCTTTGGCGAACCATCTACGATCCTCGATGCTTGTCTCAGCGCCCTTCTCGTTCAAAAGATCCATCAACGGCTGGTATTGAGCCTTGGAAGCTACGATTACCACATCCTTGAAGTTCTTCGCGGCGGCACGTATCAAAGAGATACCGCCTATATCTATTTTCTCAATAATTGCTTGTTCCTCAGCGCCGGAAGCGACAGTCTCCTCGAAAGGATATAGGTCAACGATAACCAAGTCAATCTCCGGGATCTCATATTCAGCTAATTGTTTCTGGTCATTCTCGTTCTCACGGCGAGCCAAGATACCACCGAATACCTTCGGATGAAGCGTCTTCACACGACCGCCCAAAATAGACGGATAAGAAGTCAAGTCCTCTACCGCATCACAAGGCAAACCCAATGACTCGATAAATGATTGAGTACCACCTGTTGATACAAAGCTCACACCCTCGCTATGCAATTTCTTTAGGATTTCGTCCAGCCCGTCTTTGTGAAACACAGAGACCAAGGCACGTTTCATTCGTTTCGTTGCAGCCATCTTTCTATTTTCGTTTACTTTAATGTTTTAGAGCACAAAAGTAGATATTTATTTCCAATCCAGCCTTATTATTCAGATAAAAACAAGGCAACCATACCAAATTTCATCCATAGCCAAAGAAACATGAATCCATCGCACATGATACGGGAGACGGGGCACGCCCCGTCTCTACAACCTATGACATTGCCCTAAGATAATGAGATTTCCTTTGTTAATAATAGAAGATCGCCCAATTTGACATTCTGACATTTTGTATTCTAAAGCTCCAGAGAATCGAATATTTCGCCCCAGAGTACAGTCGGTTTCCATATTTGAGAATAAAAATCCGCAATTAGCTATCTTTCAAGGACATATCGTTTTTTGGGCTTTTATTCTAGCGAGGATTCCCGTCTCTTATCACCCTCAAACATACAAACAATAGACTTCTTATTCGAAAACAATAGACTTTTCACTCGAAAACAATAGTGTTTCGCTCCGAAAACAATAGCATTCGCAGTCGAAAGCAACTAACAACGCCGCCGTAAACACCCTACAACTGGATCGTAACAACCTTACAATGCCTATCCGCAGACCCGAAAACCGGCAAAAACCGACCTTTTTCGCTCTCCTTTCCCTCCAGTTCACCCTGCCTATAAAAAGGCATTGTCAGCGTAAAACGCCAATCCTGACCAAATAGTCATAACAAAGCGCCTCCCACTGACAAGTCATCACCCCACAGAAAGCTATCGGCCTCCCGTGATTGCAGAGAGAAGCCTAGGTAGGAAGCGCCGAAGCATGGCATAGAAAGCCAAGCAGATCAAAATAGCTCCCAAAGCAACCCCGAAGTAAATCCCAATAATCGCCCATTCCGCAGAAGACCGGAAGAACCATAATATCAATCGATATATAAAGATCTGCACGATAACATGAGAGGCAAAGACAAAGAAACTAGCCCCCTCCAAGAAGGAGTTAGTCCGCCAAAGAGCCTTTTCCAATCCATACGCAGAAAGAGAGATCGCAAAGACACAGCCCACAAGAATGCCTACATTATGCACATAAACATTCCATCCTAATTCCTTTGAAAGAAGATCCGCTAAAGCCAAAACCACATAAAGCAATGCCGCCCCCGTAATAAAGGACGCGTCTCCACTACAAAATTCCGCCGATGCACGCTATAGAAAGCACCAAGCGAGAAAAAGAACCAAGCGGTCGGACTTAAACCCGGCGAACTGACCCCATCGTAAATGAGCCAAAGAAAGCCAAGTAGCGCTAACGCATATTGCCGTAAATAGCGTACCATAGCATACACCAATGGCGAGAATACCACCAATACCATCAAATCACGGATAAACCACAACGGATAGTTGATCGGCATCGGCATTCCTCCCGGCTCACTAGGTTCTCTCGCCCAAAAGATATCCCACCAATCACACCATCCGTTATCCAGCACAGGTTTAACCTCACCGGCAAGCACAGATGGAAACAAAAGTTCTATCAAGAGGTGCAAACCCACCAATGCTCCATTCCAAAATAGATAAGGCAACAGCAAGGTTTGTGCCCGCTTTCGCAATTTAGAGCCATACATAGGCCAACTAAAGGAACTCTTATAAAAGAACAGATAACCGGATATCAAGAAAAAAAGGGGTACGGCAGTACGTGCCAGCACTTGAGAAAACAGGTCCGCTATTAATTTATAAATGGGATATTCATCCATTACGGGAACCTTAACACCACCTATCGGCAATTCTTTATAATAGCAATGTATCAATACCACCCCCACGATCAAGGGAAAGCGCAAAAAGGCAATCGTCTTCGATTGCAACTCATCATTTGTCATCGTAAAAAGATTCGTTTTTAAATTGTTTGAAACTAAAAGTGCGCCACGCTCTGCATCTCCATCCAACAGGGAAAAGAATGCAAAAGCGTGTCGCACCCATTTCGAAACAAAATAAAACGGGGGCGCATCCACCTTTACCTTTCTCTGGGCTTTAAGAATAAAATTGGTCGTTTTTCTTCCGGAGAAATGCGGCGAAGCATAAATTAAGGAAATAAGGAAAGAATGGGTTTAAATCATAGGCTATACTATTATGGGGTTAATAAATAAGAGGCATAAGGACACAAAAAAGGTGTGAACCCTACTTATTCAGAACGTAGAAGGTACGACCAAGCACCCAAGCCCAAACCAAATAAGCACTAGGAACACACCCCGTTTGGGTGTACTCACTATCGAACTTATTTCTTCTTGAGCTTTATTATTTGGTCGTTTTACTACATTAAGAAATAAATAGCAAATACTAATATGTCAATCTCTTATATCTCTATCGTTTACTCTCTGTTTCTTATTATTTCGTTTTTATATTCGCCGCAAATATACGACATAAAACTGTTCCATGCTAGATAAGCACCTACGAAATAGCAGGGTTTCTAAACATATCTAACACAACAACTCTCTCAACGACTCTGTTCTTTCTCTATCACCGCTTCTATTTGAGGTTGCAATTTTGGAATAATATTCTTTGCCACATCCCAAACAATCAGATAATTAACACCCATATAGTCATGAATCAACCGATCTCTCATTCCAGCCATATGTTTCCATTGAATGTCACTCCATTGATATTTAACATCTGCGGGAATTTTCTTAGTCACTTCACCGACAATCTCCAAACTACGGCAAACCGCCCTCTTTAACGTTTCATCCGAAAGAAATTGATACATAGGCAGATCATCCGTAACTACAGAAAGGATGTAGTTACATTCCTCCAATATATGCAGCAAATAAGCGATAGGGGTCTTACACATATTCTACCTCCTTTAATATCTGCTGGCCAATAAAAGGGCTTAACCCTTTAAGGGTGACTATGTCCACTTTCAATCTGTCAAAAAGCTTCTCTAATATCTCACAAGCCAAAAGGAAATTGGAATAAGTCTCTTTATCATCCTCAAAGTCGATCAATATATCCACATCACTACTTTCCGTATTGCTCTCACGAACAGTAGAGCCAAAAAGCCCCAACTGCTTTACACCGCAACTCTGCGACAAAGGCTGCTTTGCTTTCCGAAGAAGAGATATGACAGATTGTTTATTCATTACACAATTGGATATTAATGTATAATGCAAAGATAAGCAATATTTTTCGTACCTTCTCATTTAAACCGCGTATCGTTTGCTTAAATGAGATTAATATACTTACTTTGCGATAAATAAACTTTTAATCAAACTATTAAACTATGGATATACTAAATTCTCATTTACCTTTGTCTATAACTACTCAAAGCAACTACAAATGACACAAAAAGAATCTATCCGCTTATTCGAAGAAAGAAAAGTTCGCGCCATATGGGATGACGAACAAGAGGAATGGTATTTCTCGATCGTTGATGTTATATCTATTTTAACAGATAGCCCCAACCCTCGAAAATACTGGAGTGTATTAAAAACCAGATTGAAAAGAGAAGGTAGCGAGTTGACTACAAATTGTAGTCAACTGAAAATGCAGGCCGCTGATGGCAAGAAATATTTAACCGACGTAGCCAATACCGAGCAACTCTTCCGCCTTATCCAATCAGTACCATCTCCAAAGGCAGAACCTTTTAAGTTATGGATCGCCCAAATAGCGAAGGAACGTTTGGATCAAATGCAAGACCCGGAATTGTCTATCGAGCAAGCCATGGCCGATTATAAACGATTGGGCTATTCGGATAATTGGATCAACCAACGATTGAAATCCATAGAGATACGGAAAGATCTAACAGATGAATGGAAGAAAAGAGGACTGGAAGCCAAAACCGGGAAAAGCGTTATCTCACCGCTCAACGCCCAAAAGATAATTAGCCTAAAAAAGGGAGAGAACGAGCGGGATGTATGACATCCAATGATAAGATAAACAATATTTTTCGTACCTTTGCATCCTCAATCGCAATTTAATAGGTATACGAAATATGATAACAGTTAACAATCTGGACGTACAGTTTGGAAAACGCATCCTTTTTCAGGATGTGAACATGAAGTTTACACCGGGCAATTGCTACGGTATTATCGGTGCTAACGGGGCCGGAAAATCTACGTTTCTCCGTGTAATCAGCAAGCAATTAGACCCTACCAGAGGTAGCGTTAACCTAGGACCGGGCGAACGTCTTTCCGTATTGAGCCAAGATCACTTCGCGTTCGATGAATATACGGTTATGGATACCGTATTGATGGGACATACGACCTTATGGGAGGTGATGAGCGAGAAAAACGCCCTTTACGAGAAACCTGATTTCAGCGACGCCGACGGTATCCGCGTATCGGAACTGGAAGAGAAATTCGCCGAGATGGAAGGCTGGAACGCAGAGAGCGACGCCGCCAACCTATTGAGCGGACTAGGCATCAAGGAGGATTTGCATTATATGTATATGAAGGACTTGAGCGGTAAGCAGAAAGTACGTGTCTTATTGGCCCGTGCCTTGTTCGGACAGCCCGATAACCTATTATTGGATGAGCCGACGAACGACTTGGACCTTGAGACGGTTTCTTGGTTGGAGAATTATCTCTCTAATTTCGAGCATACCGTATTGGTTGTTAGCCACGACCGTCACTTCCTCGACTCCGTTTGTACGCATACCGTGGATATCGACTTTGGTAAATTACAATTATTCGCCGGAAACTATAGCTTCTGGTACGAGTCTAGCCAGTTAGCCCTTCGTCAACAGCAGAACCAGAATAAGAAAGCCGAGGAGAAGAAGAAAGAGTTGGAAGAATTTATCCGCCGTTTCAGCGCCAACGTAGCGAAGAGCAAGCAGACCACGAGCCGTAAGAAGATGTTGGAGAAACTGAACGTAGAAGAAATCAAACCTTCTTCACGTAAGTATCCGGGCATCATCTTCACTCCCGAACGCGAGCCGGGCAACCAGATTCTGGAAGTTTCCGGATTGAGCAAGAAGACGGAAGAAGGCGTAGTGCTTTTCAACGACGTCAACTTCAACGTAGAGAAAGGTGACAAAGTGGTATTCCTGTCGCGCAACCCGCGTGCGATGACTGCGTTCTTCGAAATCATCAACGGAAACATGAAGCCGGATGCCGGTACCTTCAACTGGGGGGTAACCATCACCACTGCTTATCTGCCGCTGGATAATACCGATTTCTTCAATACCGACCTCAACCTGGTGGACTGGTTGAGCCAGTTTGGCGAAGGAAACGAAGTGTATATGAAAGGTTTCCTCGGCCGTATGCTTTTCTCCGGCGAAGAGGTGTTGAAGAAAGTAAGCGTACTCTCCGGAGGTGAGAAGATGCGTTGTATGATTGCCCGTATGCAGCTCCGCAATGCAAACTGTCTGATTCTGGACACTCCGACCAACCACTTGGATTTGGAATCTATCCAGGCATTCAACAACAACCTGAAGACGTACAGGGGAAACATCCTTTTCTCTTCTCATGACCACGAGTTTATCCAGACGGTTGCCAACCGCATCATCGAACTGACACCGAACGGTATCATCGACAAGATGATGGAGTATGACGAATATATCACGTCCGATCACATCAAGGAATTGAGAGCGAAGATGTACGGGGATAAGTAATTCCCCGTCTTGGATGTCGTAGCCATCGTATAAAACTTAGGCGCGAATTACACGGATAACACGTTTCTGATTTTAAAGAAATCGTGCAATTCGTGTAATCCGCGCCTGATTTTTATAGATAGGATTCCATTCACCTGTTCTGATGAGATTATTTATTTAGCCCAATATCAGATGTGGAGGTGAGTGCATACCTAAATCGGTGTTTGTGATGTGACAAGTACTTTATGATACCTCTTCCATCAGCGCCAATTCCCAACTGCGCCATACGATCGTTGCCAGTTTCAATCCCCCTTTCTCACGAGCTTCTGCCACACATTCATCCTTGCTATAGCGAATCAACTGTTCCCGTGCATCATCGGCAAGTGCGCGTATCTCTTTCTCCGACGCTCCTGCTTTCGCATACTTCACCTCCAATAGATACGTGTACGGTGGAGATACAGGTGCCGCCGGACTGGGCTTAAAGAAGAAATCGGCAAAACCCTTATTCATTTCATATTCCGGATATAGTTGATAATAGCGGAACATACTTAGATAGGCGAGGAGGAATCCTTTGATATGAGCTTCCCCTTCTATGTACTCCCTTATCCGGCTCTGCTCTCGAATGGCCTTTGCTAGAAATTCGAACAACGGTTTCCAGTCTCCTTTGAAGGACATATTCTCAAACAGAGTGCGCAAGCGGTTCACGTCGAGCTTGAAGATGTCATGACGGGCATATCCCTGAATCAGGAAATTGAATAGCTGTTCGCGAACCACCAGATTGGGAATGTGCAGGATGGGACGCCCCATCATATCCACCCCTTTGATAGAAAGCAGTCCGAAATAGAACAGCAGAGATTTGAAGTTGCCCACGTCCGTCATTTCCAGTGCGGAGAAATGGGTGACTATTTCAGTCACTATCTCGCCTTGCTCCGCAATCTCCTTGATGACGGAGAAGTTTTCGCCCAGTCCATGGTCGAGACGGACAAGGTAGGCAAGCTTGTTAAAGTCCGTACGGATATTGGGATCTACAATCTCTTTAGGTTTCACTCCGTGCAATATCAATGACTTCATGCAGTAGAGCACCATGTCCGAGTTGAACATACAATCTGCTAATTTATTTTCACTGAAGCAATAATTGTCATAGTTAGGCTTCATCATTGTCACCGCATCGTCTACCGACATCGGGAGAGCGCCTTGTTCCTTATAATACGTCAGCATCTCGCGCAATTCCTTCTCGCTGAAACCTACAAGGTCGTTAAACCAAGGGTCGGTGGTGATATTCGTTCCGATGTTGAATCCGCTTGTCACGTCGTCCATCGTCACTGGGCTTACTCCTGTGATGAACAAACGGTTGACGGCAGAATCCATTCCCGTCGTGGCGGCTTTGATTACATTGAAAAACCTGCGGATATACCCTTCGCCATGCGTCGCTTTTCGATATAAGTCCGTGCCGTAAGTAGAAAGAATGGTATTCGTGAAATTATCGTATTCATCAATCAGGAGGTAGATTTTAATGTCTCCCTTGAGGGTGGCATACGAATTGATGGCAGATAGCAGTGCTCCCGGTTCTTCGAGCGTTTCTTCGTTCAGCACGTTCCAGATCTCCTTTCCCAATATATGTTCGTACTTTTGCAGAAAATGTCTTAGCTTCCCGCAACAATGCAACCGGAAAGATTCCTCCACCTCATTGATATTCGAACTCACCTCCGAGAAATTGAATCTCATGATGAGAAACTGGTTATGTATCGGCGTAGGATGCTGCCCGATATACAGATGGCCGAACAATTCGTCGAACTGGTCGGCATACCGAACGTCATAATAAGCCTCCAGCATTGCCAGCGTCAGACTTTTCCCGAAGCGCCGGGGGCGGATCAGGAACAGATAAGACGGTTGCATTTCTATCTTTTCGATAAACATCGTCTTATCCACATAATAATAGTTTTCTTTTTGGATGCGACCGAAATCCGTCAATCCGTATGGTATTTGCTTCATCATATTGCGATTCCTTTCTTTATTCATCATTCATATCGAGCAAATATACGGAAAACGGATGAATGTGACACGTTTAATGCCACTAATTTATCCGTTTATCTGTTATTTCGTGCAAAAACGACTATCCGGAGGAAAAAGCTATTTTGTGGAAAAACGACTATCCGTGGGAAAACTGCCATTTCGCGGGAAAACTACAACTCCAACCCCGTCTGCACCGGAAGCTGCGGGCGTATTGAATTTTCTTTGCGCTCTTCGGCCGAATACTCCACCACCCAATATTCTGTGACATTGTTGGAGGTCTTCCGTGAGTGGAAATGGTTGTTTTCCAATACCGTGACCAGCATTTGTTTCATCTGTGCGTTGGCCTGTGTGCGCCCGTTCATGCTCAATATCGACAGCAGCTGGGAGGCAGGATACCATTTTGCTTGTATATCGTTCGGGCTGGCTGCCCGGAAATAGAAGAAAAGATTCTCCTCCAACGGATCTTTTTGGCGGAACGCCTCATTGCGGTTGTTGAGAAACGTAATCTCCTGGTTCTCATACCAATATTGAAACCCCTGCCGGTAGAGTGCGTATGCTTGTGCATATATCCCCTGATGGTTGACAGGCGTGTGATAATCTATTTCCAGCAACGTATTGAACAGGATGCGCCTGTTCTCGCCGATGTCCGGCAGACAGTGCGGGTTGTTGGTGCTGGCGATGAATGATGCGCGGCGGATGAACGTATAATTTTGGATGTCGTAAACCTTCCGTTCGTTCATCACATCTTGCGTGATAAGACTTTTCAACTCCTGCATGCGTGCGGGAGAGAGCGTATCAAACTCATCCAGATTGATGAGCAGGCAGGACGACATTTGCAGGAGATGGTCTTTGTTGTCGGGACTAATCATGCCGTTGCGATAATAATCCTTCAGCTCCGGTGGGAGGAGATGGCGGACAAAAGTACTCTTGCCTTTTCCCTGTGCGCCGTGGAGTAACATCAACTGGTGGTTTTGCACTTCGTCATTGATGGCGCATGCCACCATTCCCACCAGCCAGCGGCGGAAGCTGTCTTCAAAAAAAGCCTGGTCTGCCGCTTTCACTGTTTTTGTCAGTTGGCCGATGTGGTCTGTTTTCCCGTCCCATGTCTGGAGTGAGGTGAAATAATGGATGAACGGGTTGAACGGCTTTGCATAGTCCGAGTCTACCAGTGCTTTCAAATTAGCTTGCGAACTGTATATCTTCTTCATCTGTGCGTTGATATAGAATGTGTTGACATCCTTTGTGCGTAATGTACTGAAAGGCGGCTGCTCTGTTTTAGGGAGATCAGGTATTATTTTCCGGAACTCGATTTGCTCTTTCACCACGTTTCTCCTGATTTCGTAGTGTTCGTCCATAAATTTGATGACCTGGCATATTCTCGGTTGTTGGCTTTCTTCTTCTGCCTGGTCGGTCTTTGAGGTGTATTGGTAGGCATTGTGCAAGGGCAGTTCGAGGTCGAAGTCGGGTAGGTCGCCGAAATGACTGTGTGCCAGACTGACGGCTTCCTCTTCCGTGATATGGCGGTGGTAACACTGGTTGCCGAGACAATAGAAGAAATTGTCCCGGTTGCCTATCTCGAGACGTTCTTTGCGTTTGGTGTACTCCAGCGCCTTGCGGAAGTCGAGTTGCACTTGCAGGTCGATGGGCGACGCATTCTCCTGCACGGGGAGGAGCGGGGATCGTTTTCCCGGATTTTTGCGCTTCTTGTTTTTACATTCTTCTTCAGTGGGCAGTGTCACTTTTACGGTCAGCGGCTTCACGTTTTCCAGTCGTTCGGTAGAGAGGAAGGCGTCCGGATCGTGCGACACGAAGAATCCGCGTCCCGGGTCGCTTCCGCTGGTGTCTACTTTGGTATTGAGCAGCTTTTCATATTGGCTGCTTGCCAGGGCGTATATGCGGTGGTGGTAGCGTTCGAGGGTGAGGAAGTCTACGGTTCCCAATGCGTTCAGTTCGGTGCGTAAGGCTTCCGCCTCATTGCCGGTAAGATAGACGAAGATCTTCAGCCCGTGCATCCGGGGGCTGACGAAGCTGCCTAGCGTGTCGGGGCAATCGTTCACTAGTTGGCGGAATTCCGGGATCTTTTCTGCCGGCATATCGTCACAGTCGAGCGTGATGATGTCCTGATACTTGTCCAGACTGTAAGCCAGCCTTTCCTTGGCGTAAGTAGCCGTGATGGTGCAGTAGGGCAGTTGTTTCTTCATGTGGTCTGCTTTTACCGTTTCTCCTGCATCCATTGCTTCCCGGAGTCTCCGGATTCTGTCGCGGTAGACATCCCCCCGGATAAATTCGAACATTTGCCGGATACTGATACTTCCTGATACGAGTGATAATCCCCTGTATGTCGTTATTGAGATATTTTCCATTTTAATTATTGATATGAATGTAAGTCGTGTCAATATTGACACACTGCAAAGGACGGCTTTTCATGTAGAATAAAAAAACTGCTTTTGGTACTCAAAAAGCAGTTTTTTAACAGTCGGTTCTTTCGTGTTAATCCTCAAGAAGCGTTCTTTTCATTCTTTGTATCTCGCAATCAATCTCTTCCACGCTTAATGATTCGTCCGAATCATCCGATTTCTTGAAATCAACAGCCATAAACAACAACTCTGCAAAGTATTTGGGGCTTTTAATGTTAAAAACAGAGTCATGGTCATAACAGAGATGGACAAAGGGGAGGAGAAACTTCTTGCGGTCGCCCGGACTTACCTCTATTCTGTTGGTATACAAATTGTTGACAGTGCCAAGCATTTGCGTGATAAACTGGGATACTTGGGGAAATTCTCCCTTTTCGAGTGTTACAGCCTGTTTGTTCTGGTAAACGAAGCCTTCGGAAAAAATGTCTTTTTTCTCATGATTTTAAGTGTTATTTGACTAGTGTTAAAAAATGTTGGTCTAAAAAGACGCAAAGGTACGTTTTATTTTGTTTCTATCGTTTACTTATACTTTTTATTCTCTTTATATATTTTATTTGATGGAAAAAGCGTGTAATTGAGGTGGAACCCCTCCACCTCAATTACACGCTTTTTCTATATAAAAAGAATATTCTCTCGCGCCTGCGCACGTGTACATTATTAAATAAGAAAACTAACAGCATTCAATAAGAAAACACACAGCCTGTTTTTCCTCAAGATACCATGTATTACACGGAGTCCCATCATAATATCGACAGGGCACAGTTGCAGGGCTGGCATTATAAAACAGATATTGGACAGAATACCCCCATAACCGCTTTTGTTTTCATTATAGCTAATCTTGATTTCATTATAGCTAATTCTGATTTCATTATAGCTAATCTCGATTTCATTATAGCTAATTTTATTTTCGTTATAGCTAATCAGCATTTGCCCTAAAGAGATTCATGGCTCATCAAGATACCTCACGATGAGCCGCACCTGCCTTGCACTATAAGCGTGGTCGTTTTTTCCTTCGCCGCCGCTATACATTGCGTCATATAATTCCTTGTTATTTCTGATCCACTCCCTCATTTTTCGCATGGCATACACCAACGGTACATACGGATTATATAAATGTGCCAGCTCCGATTTCAAATACGGACGTATGACAAACGGCTCTTCCGCCGCCTCTTCTGTTTCAGCTTTCATATCTTCGGGGAATTATGTTTATAGTATTCCAAATATACAAAAAATCCATAGGAACTCCAAATGTATAAGTAAAATAAAATCACTCTGAATGAAAGTAAATACATTCTAAATGAAAGTAAGACGAAGTAAGCCAATCGGAGACAAAGTACGTCATTCCATTCCCCTGTAATACACTACCTTTGAGGTATCGAAAGAAAAGAAACAGAGCTCGTTCCTCTCTTCCGATATTGATTGCGACAACCGCAATCTGTAATATTTATTTTTCAATTATTATTTTTCAATTATTAATTCTCAATTTTTAATTTATCATGGCAATACCATTTAAAAGAATGGGTCGTAAAGACCCGAGAAAGGTTGATGGGGTGGTGAAGTATCACCCACAACTTGTGACGCAGGGACAGAGTGTAGACCTGGATAAACTTGCTTACACGATGAAAGAGAAAAGTTCCCTGTCGTTGGGTGACATTCAGAGTGTGCTGACTAATCTCGTAGAAGCGATGCGTACGGCGCTGTTCGACGGTAAATCCGTCAATATCCATGATTTTGGTGTATTCAGCCTTTCCGCTACCACGCGGGGAGTGGACACGAAAGATGAGTGTACGATGAAGAACATCAAGACGGTGAACATCAATTTCCGTCCTTCGAGCAGTGTCCGTCCTAATCTGACGTCTACCCGTGCCGGTGAGAAAATCGAGTTTCTGGATCTCGACGCGCCCAAGAAAAAGAAAACCGATGGTGAAGATCCCGGTGATGAAGGTGGCGGAGACTCCGGAGGCGGTAGCGGTGAAGCTCCGGATCCGGCAGCTTAATTCGTAGAGTGCAGATAATGTTTACAACTGATAAGAAAAATAGTGGCACTATGATGAGAAAGATTGATTTGATCGTGATCCACTGTTCCGCCACCCGTGCCGACCGTTCTCTCACCCTGGATGACTTGGAGATGCAACACCGTCGGCGTGGATTTAACGGAACAGGTTATCACTACTACATCCGCAAGGATGGAACAGTGCACCTCACCCGACCGATTGAACGTATCGGTGCGCACGTGAAAGGATTCAATTCGAACAGTGTCGGTATCTGCTACGAAGGCGGTTTGGATGCCCACGGTTGTCCGGCAGACACGCGGACACCGGAACAACGGGCGGCACTCCGCTTACTGGTACATCAATTACTTGAGACTTTCCCCGGTAGCCGGGTGTGCGGTCACCGCGATTTAAGTCCCGACCGCAACGGAAACGGGGAAATCGAGCCGGAAGAGTGGATCAAGGCGTGTCCGTGTTTTGAGGTGAAAGCGGAGTTTTGAACTCCTGATGAGTAAAAGCTTAGTTCTCAATAGGATAACGAGAAAATGAGGTAGGAAGGTTTTCAGGAAGTAACAGGGTATTGAAAGTAACTAATCATTAAACGTAATTGGTTATTGAAATCAGTCAATTATTAATAGAGTATGGAAAGGAGGTGTGTAAGGTTATGGCAGTTAAAAAATCCCTTTGGGATATGATTCTGAAAGTAGTCATCGCAGTGGCGTCAGCAGTAGCGGGCGTATTGGGCGGTAATGCGATGAATCTGTAAAGATACAGGGGGTTAGTTCATTTGAAGAGAGGGTGTATAAGTTTTCTATTTCACCCTCTCTATTTTTTTATTACTCATAAGATAAATCATATAAAAAATGAGAAAGAAGAATTTTATAGAACAAATGTTGTGTTTGCTCCTGCTGTTAGGCACAGGCACACATATATATGCGCAAAACAGTTCCGGATTTATTCCGACCGATTTTCAAGGGTACTATTTTTCACCGCAGAATCTCGGGTTTTCTACACCGCAAACAGCAGAATTCGTACAATATGGCAACACTAGTGTGAACTACTACAACGGGTTGCTTGATCTGGATATCCCATTGTTCGATTACAAAGATACGGCTTTTGAGTTGAACATGTCTATCAAGTATATTTCCGATGGTTTCAAACCGGGCCGGCGTCCTTCGGTGGTAGGTAATAACTGGATACTGAATGTAGGAGGCGCTATTACAAGAAATGTAGTGGGAAATCCTGACGATGTTCGCCAGGAGCAGAAAAGCGGTCTGCTGGCTGCTATCCGCGACGGAAAGTTTAAGCAGTACAGTAAAGAAGATCTGCTCAAACTGAAGATTTTCAATGCTACTGAAGACCGCCTTTATCCGGATACTGAATATGATATGGCTCCCGATATCTTCGATTTTAATTTCGGACCGCACAAGGGACGTTTTATTATTGACAATAGTGGAAATGCCAAATGTATATCAGGAGGCGGATATAAGATTGACTTGAGTGAAATGACCGTTCAGGATTATAGCACGACGAATGCTCCTAAATCCTCTGTCATCAAGATCACGACACCGGATGGCTATCTTTACTATTTTGGAGGAGACGTCTCATGTTTAGAATACAGCCTACCCAATAATCCCGGTAGATTAAGAAGCAGACCGGTACAGATTACTTCCTGGTACCTAAGTTCTATCCAGGATGAGACAAAAAATAATGGTATATCCTTTTCATACCAAAGTTGTCTGCAAAAAAATAAGTATCACTTATTTATGAATTCTAATGTAACCGGAACAAGATGGATAAATTATAAACCTGATAAGAATGGATATACTAAACCAGCAGAAATAATAGGTATAAACGATAAAGATACAGATCATTTCTTGATGGAAGATAAAGTGTATACCCCTATTTTGAAGACAATTAGCACTGGAAGTGTGCTTGTGAATTTTATTACCGAGACTTTCCCTGTTAATTTTTTCGGTGATTCGGATGGGAATGATTTAATCTATCTCTCAAGTATAACAATGACAAAAGCCCCCCAAGTTATAAAATCATGCAAATTTGATTATGAAACATCAGGGCGCTACTTCTTTCTGAAAAATGTGACCTTGCATGATCAAAGTGAGGGCCCTGCTATTTACTCTTTTGACTATAATATGAGTAATGATTTACCGGATCCGTTGACTACAAACGTCGATCATTGGGGCTTCTGGAATGGTGGCTATGAAAAAATAGACAATGCCAATACGTTTTTCTATGATGGGAATTTTGAACAAAGAAAGGCTGTCAACACAGGTGTTTCTAGCTGTACAATGCTGAATACGATCACTTATCCCACCAAAGGGGAAGAAAAGATTGATTATGAATACAACCGTTACCGGCATTACCTGACCAAAAGAACTGATTCTTTTGCTTGGGATACCAATATGGCAACTTATGATGCTCCGTTGGGTGGGGTACGTGTGAAACATCTGACATTGCATGACCCTGTTACAAAAAAAGACAGGCAACGTTCGTTCAACTACCTTGACCCTACGACAGGAATGGAAAGTGGAAGAACCCATGAACTGCCACGATATCGTATGCC
>OLGH01001050.1_pt1 | contig 28809 bp, 18 predicted proteins | sample 1604851 | NCBI WGS metagenome assembly OLGH01 (sample SAMEA3888894, study PRJEB22519) | human gut metagenome | biome: human gut; feature: human-associated habitat; material: faeces | place: Denmark | collected 2010 | reverse complement strand
GGCTCGGAAGCCTTCCCGCGCACGTATGGAAGCAGAATACTCCAAAAAATGCACGGCGGGTCGGCTACCACCCTGTCGGAAGGCTGGTTTCGCTACGATCGCGCGGGCGGTTGGGTGCTGCGCGGGCTCGATGTGACATTTTCAGCCGGTGCGGTGCATGCGATTGTGGGCGGTAACGGCTGCGGCAAGTCGACGATGCTCTCGGTCCTGGCCAAGACGGCTAAACTGCAGCGTGGCCGCATGGTGCGTGGGACGGCTTCGGCGGCGCTGCTGCCACAGAACCCCAAGGCATTGCTGGTCGCCGAAACGGTGCGCGACGAGCTGATGGAATGGGCTTCGACCTGCGGATACGACGAGGCCGCAGCACAGGAGCAGACAGCGCGCCTGGGCCTGGCGGGTTTGGAGATGCGTCACCCGTACGATCTTTCGGGCGGTCAGCGCCAGCTGCTTGCGTTGGCAAAGCTGCTATTGATTGGTCCGGAGCTGCTGCTGCTTGATGAGCCCACCAAGGGCCTTGACCTGGCCAGCCGCCGCATCATCGCCCGCGCCCTGCGTGACCATGCGAATGCCGGCGGTACCGTCATCATGGCCACGCACGATCTGAATTTTGCCGAGCAGGTGTCCGACGACGTCGCCATGATGTTCGACGGCGAGATCGCCTGCATGGAACCTCCGGCAGATTTCTTTGCCGACAACGTGTTCTACAGGGCGTGATGGGATGACGGATCATCGCGTCTCGCGCCTACTCACAAAAATGGAGATTCCGCTGCTCCTGGCGGTGCCGGCAGTGATGACTGCGGCGTTGCTGGCGGGCATTGAGCAGGCGGCGCTTGCCATGCTGGTTGTAGTTGCGCTCGTGCTCGCACTGTTCTTTGCGGGCTATGAGGCATCACGTCCGGGCCTGCGCCAGATCATGCCCACGCTGGTGCTGGCGGCGCTGGCCGCGGCGGGGCGCATCCTGTTTGGGCCCATTCCCGATTTTAAGCCCGTGAGCGCTGTCGCCATTATCGCGGGTGCGACACTTGGCCGTCGCAATGGTTTTATGGTCGGCGCGTTGGCGGCACTGACCAGTAATTTCTTTTTTGGACAGGGCATGTGGACGCCGTGGCAGATGTATGCCTGGGGTCTGGTTGGCTATGTTGGCGGCGCGCTGGCGCATGCGGGCGCGTTTGATCGCGCCGATGGAACCGTGCGAATGCCGGCGCTGTTGGCGTATGGCTTTGCCTCGGGCTTGCTGTATGGCGTCGTGATCAACGCGTATGACATCATCGGTTTTGTGCAGCCGCTCACCTGGGCAGGCGCCGTAGCGCGTCTTGCTACGGCGGTGCCGTTCGATATCACGCACGGCCTCGCGACCTGCGTGTTCTTGGCCGCCTTGTACAAGCCTTGGTGCCGTCGCATTAACCGTGTCGTCGTGAAGTACGGGCTGTAATGGCGGTTGCGCCGGGGCGAGAATCAATATTGCCTTGGTGTCATATCAAAACTATGCCGGTTTACGGGCTGGATTGACGCAGGCCGACCATACCGGCATTTTTCGAAAATAGACGAGCCGTCTACCTGCGGTTTTATTTTGCTCGAATTGCGTGTGGTTGGGGATCTGCGATTCAGCCCCGTAAACCGGCATAGTTTTGGAATGGCCGGCTGATATGACAGGCGTCGTGGCCCTCAGAGAGCCAAAATGATCCGTTTTCTTCCGTCCCCAGACGTCCCCAGGGAATCAGTTGACGGCGCTCGCCACGAAACTGGCCCATCTACTACGTTTAGCCCGACACCCCCAAGCACAACCGTGTTTTATGAAAAACCGCAGGCTTTCTACCTGCGGTTTTCTTTTTGCGTTGTTCGCTGTGGTTGAGGGTAGTAGCTCAAACGTAGTAGATGGGCCGATTTCGTGGCGGGTGGGTCGCGTGGATGCCCTCGCGAGGTGAAAATGGTCTGTTTTCCTCCGTCCCCGGGGGATCATTTGGGGGTTAGAGCTCCAGGGCGAGGGTGACGGGGCAGTGATCACTGCCGAAGATGTCGCCGCGGATGCCGGTGTCGCGTACGTTGCCGGCGATTGCGTTGCTTACCAGGAAGTAGTCGATGCGCCAGCCTGCGTTGTTCTTGCGGGCATTAAAGCGGTAGCTCCACCAGCTGTAGACGCCCTCGACGTCCGGATTGGCCGCGCGCCAGGTGTCGGTAAAACCGGCGTCGAGCAGCTCGGTAAACTTGCCGCGCTCCTCGTCCGAAAAGCCGGCGTTGCCGCGGTTGGACTTGGGGTTCTTAAGGTCGATCTCCTCGTGAGCCACGTTAAAGTCGCCGCAGGTTACGACGGGCTTTCCGGTCTCGCGCTCGAGGCCTGCCAAAAAACCGCGATAGGCATCGTCCCAGGCCATGCGTACATCGATGCGCGCGAGCTCATTTTGGGCGTTGGGCGTATAGACGTCCACGAACCAAAACTTGTCGAACTCGAGCGCACAGACGCGGCCCTCGGTTGCGGCTTGGGCGACGAGCTCGGCGGCCCCACCCTCGCCGGCATAGGGTAGCAGCGCATCGGCGTGCAGCACGCGCAGCGGTTCCTGGCGGCTAAAGACCGCGGTGCCCGAGTAGCCCTTGCGCTCGGCGTAGCTCCAGGTTTGGTGATAGCCGGGCAGGTCGATATCGACTTGGCCTTCTTGCAGCTTGGTCTCCTGCAGCGCCAGGATGTCGACGTTGAGTTCTTGCGCGATCTGGATAAAGCTCGGGTCCTTTTTGAGCACGGCGCGCAGGCCGTTGACGTTCCACGAGGCGAAAGTGTAAGTCTGAGGCATGGTGTCCTTTCGACGGGGTTGGCAGGCTTAAGATTAACGCAACAAGAGCGGGGCGGAGTCCGCGAGTGATAGCGCGAACGCCGCCGTCCCTAAGACACGGACGGAGGACATATATGACGCAGGCAATATCGGACCCCAAACAGGCCTCCGCCGCGCTGGCGGAGCTGTTCGAAACCCATAGCAACGTGGTCTTCTTTGGCGGCGCGGGCGTTTCCACGGCGAGTGGCATCCCCGATTTCCGCAGCGTGGATGGTCTGTATCACCAGCGGTTTTCCTATCCGCCCGAGACTATGCTCTCGCACAGCTTCTACGAGGCGCATCCGGCGGAGTTTTTCGACTTCTACCGGACCAAGATGATCGCCCTTAACGCCAAGCCCAACCACTGCCACGCCAAGCTGGCGGAGCTGGAGCGCGCCGGCAAGCTCGACGCCGTGGTGACGCAAAATATCGACGGCCTGCATCAGGCGGCTGGTTCGCGGCGCGTGTTTGAGCTGCACGGCTCGGTTCACCGCAATATCTGCCAGACGTGCGGCGCGGTCTATAGCGCTGAGTGGATTTGCGCGCGCGAGCACGAGGATGCCGCAGGCGTGCCCGTTTGCCCTGCGTGCGGCGGTCGCATCAAGCCCGATGTGGTCCTCTACGAAGAGCCGCTCGATGAGCGTGTGCTTACCGGCGCCGTCGCTGCCATCGCCGCAGCCGACGCCCTCATTGTGGGCGGAACCTCGCTCGTGGTGTATCCGGCGGCGGGCCTTACGCGATACTTTACCGGCGATACGCTGGCCATTTGCAATTTGGCGCCCACCGATCAGGATGCAAATGCCGACCTGCTGATTTCTTGCGACATCGCGGCCGCGTTTGCGTTCTAGCCCGCGCGCGCGGATACAATAGAAAGACTGATTGCAAAGCGACCCCGCCGCCTGCGCCCGAGCGCGGCGGCGCGGGCATTTTAGGAGGATGTTCATGGCGAACGACAGCAAGACATGGCGGTGCGGAAAGTACGAGCTCAGCTTTGACCGTCCGCGCATCATGGGCGTCCTCAACGTGACGCCCGATTCGTTTAGCGACGGCGGTGAGCACTTTGACCAGGATACCGCTATCGAGTACGGCCTGGCGATGCTCGATGCCGGCGCCGACATCATCGACGTGGGCGGCGAGTCCACGCGCCCCGGCTTTACCCCGGTCAACCCCGACGAGGAGGCGCGTCGCGTGCTGCCCGTCGTGCGTGCGCTCGCCAAAGAGGGCGCCATCGTCTCGATCGATACGCGTCATGTGGCGGTTGCCAAGGCGGCTGTGCGCTGCGGTGCTTCGATTGTTAACGACGTGACGGGCTTCACCGATCCCAAGATGGTTGAGTTCGTTAAGACGAGCACCTGCGGCGTCATCGTAATGCACGCCGGCGAGGTCGCCGCACCCGCCCGCACGCACGCGACGGTGCAGCTCGATACCTCGGCTGCGGCGTTTGTTGCCGAGAAGGCACGCGAAGCGGCTGCCGAGGCCGCGCGCGAGGCCGAGAAGCCGGCCCGTCGCCGTCGCGGCAAGTTGCTGGGCGAGCCCAAGGTTGAGGCCAAGCTTCCGGGCGGTGTGGTACAGCCTTCGCTGCCGTTTGGCGAACCGGAGCCCGCGCCCGAGCCTGTTGACGAGCCAGAGACGCCGGCTGCCGAGCAGGCTGCCCCTGCCATCGCTGCGCCCGAGACCGTGCCCGCAGCTACCGAAGCCGCACCAGAGCCCAGCGACCACCTGGCCGCCATGATGCGCCGCAGCGCCCGCCGCGAGGAAGCCTACGTGCCCACCTCGCAGCTCCGCCGCTTTACCCTGCCCGATTCTGCGCCCATCATGCGCCGCGTCATGGGCTTTCTGTCCGACCAGGCCCGCACGCTCATCCATGCCGGCGTGTCGCGCGACCGTATCTGCATCGATCCCGGCCCGGGCTTTGGCAAGACGGCCAACGAAGACATCGTCATCCAGCGCGAGACCGCCAAGATGGCGTCGCTGGGCTATCCGCTCATGTGCGCCGTGTCACGCAAGCGATTTGTGGGCGCCGTCTCGGGCGTGACTGAGGCCGCCGCGCGCGATGCCGCCACGTTTGGTGTGTGCCTGGGCGCCATCCAGGCCGGCGCCAACATCGTGCGCGTGCATGACGTTGCGGGCTTTGCGCAGTTCCTGAACGGTTACTGGGCCGTTGCCAAGCCGCAGCCGCGCCGCGCGTTTGTGGCCGTGGGTTCCAACCTGGGGCATCGCTGCGACAACATCCGCGCTGCGCGCGACATGATTGCCGAGATCCCGCTCACCTGCGTGTCCAACTGCTCGCGCATCTACGAGAGCGAGCCGGCCTACGAGACGCGCCAGGACGCGTTTGCCAACGCCGTCATCGAGATCAAGACCGAGCTGGCTCCGCTGGTGCTGCTCGATGAGCTTATGAAGATCGAGGCTGAGCTGGGCCGCGACCGCTCCAAAAAGGCCAAGGCAAACGGCCCGCGCACCATCGACTTGGACCTGCTGTGGATGGACGGCGAGACCCACGGCGGCAAGAAGCTGCGCCTGCCGCATCCGCTCATTGGCGAACGAGACTTTGTGCTGGTGCCGCTCGAGGACCTGATGCACGACCCGGCGCGGTTCTTCCGCTACAACGGCGTCGAGGTCAAGGAGCCCGAGGATCGCGTGGGCCATATCGTGGGCGAATTGGGGCGTATGTAGATGATCGAGATGAATGCTGTTGCCGCCGGTACCGAGCTCGACGCGGCGCGTGACGCGGGCCGCGAGGGCATGTCCGCGGGCTGGTGCGCGTGGAGCGAGGGCGATGCATCGCTGACGTTTTCGCTGGTCGTGCGCCCCGATGTGAACATGCACGCCTTCCACGGCCTGCCGTTTGTGGCCGCAATGGGCATGATGGACGCGCTCGCGGGCACGGCCGCAACGCCGGGCCTGGGGCTTGCCGGCAAGGTGGGTATCCAGTGGCCGAGTGACATCGTGTGCGGCGCGCCTGCGTTTGAGACGTCGCTCGCGCGCGTCGCCGTCAACGGCGGTGCCGGTGCCGCGGGCATGTTTGCCGCGGTGACGGTGGACGTTGAGCGTTCGGCACTGAGCGAGCTCGGCGTGGATATGGCCGACGAAGTGCTGGTCGAGGCGCTGGCCGCGGCGGTGCTCGCTCGCGTTGACGCCTGGGCGGTTGCCGCCAACACACCACAGGGCGCTGCCGGCCCGCTGGCCCCGGTGCTGGGCGAGTACTTCGACATGGTGCCGCTGCTGGGCCGCCAAGTTGCGGCGTTGTCGCCCAACGGCCTGCCGCTTGCGGTCGGTGTGTTTGCGGGCCTGGACATCTGGGGCCGCGCGACCATCAAGACCGACGCCGGCGAGCAAGAGTTTCCGCCCGAGGCCGTGCGCATTCGCGGGCTGTAACGCGAGGCGCCCGCGCTCAAAGATAACGATGACAGCGAAGCCCTCCTCGGCCTGCACCGGGGAGGGCTTTCGCATGACTGCAGGACGGCATCTCGGTTCTATTCCTCAAAACTGAAAAATTTTCGTTTTTGAGGAATAGGATTAAGGCAGCTCGGCCTTTCGCGAGGTATATTCGCTACAGACCCTATTCCTCAAAACTGAAAAATTTTCGTTTTTGAGGAATAGCGATAAAAGACCGCGAGGAGGCCCCAATGAAACTCATCAATAGAACGTCATATATGGACACGTTGACGAGCCTTATTGGCGTGCCGGACATCAAGGTCATAACGGGCATCCGCCGTAGCGGTAAGTCAAAATTGCTCGAGGCCCTCCGCGATTACGTGGAGGCGAATCTGTCCAATTCGAATGTCATCCATATCAATTACAACCTCGACGAGTTCGAGGGCCTGCTCGAATATCATGCCCTGCTCGCCTATGTAAAAGAGCATCGAGTGTCCGACAAGCAAAACTTCCTGCTTATCGACGAGGTTCAGATGTGCGACGGTTTTGAGCGTGCGATCAACAGCCTTCACGCATCCGAGCAGTACGACATCTTCATCACCGGATCGAATGCCTTTTTGCTGTCGAGCGATCTGTCGACGCTCTTTACGGGGCGCACCTTCGAGATCGAGGTTTTCCCATTCTCGTTTGAGGAGTATCGTCTCTATGGCGACGAGAGCGAGGTCGACCGCGACTTCGATGAGTACGCGAGAACCGGCGGCATGTCTGGCTCTTACCCTTATCCACTGCAGGAGCAGCGCTATCAATATCTCTCCAACGTCTTTAAGACGCTCATTGTGAGAGATATCGTGCAGCGGCATAACGTGAGAAACGAATCGGCGCTGCTGCGCATTGCCGATTACATGATGGACAACGTTTCCAACATTACGTCGGCACGCAACATTACTGATGCATTAAATGCGGATGGGCTAAAGATTACGAACAAGACCGTCGGCACGTACATGGGGTACCTGTGCGATGCGTTTGCCTTCTATAAAGTTCGTCGATACGACATTCGCGGCAAAAAATACCTTAAGAGCGGCGAGAAGTACTATCTGGCGGACCATGCGTTTAAATACGCACTGCTCGGTACACGCGATATGGACTGGGGTCGCGTGTACGAGAACATGGTGGCCATCGAGCTGCTGCGCCGCGGATACGAGGTATACGTCGGCATACTCTATAAAAAGGAAATAGACTTTGTAGCAATCAAGCGAAGCGAGAAGCTCTACATTCAGGTGAGCGACGACATCAGCTCGGATAAGACATTTGAACGCGAGATTTCACCACTGCTGAGCATTGGCGACGCGTACCCCAAGATGATTCTCGCCCGCACGCATCACGAGGCTACGGACCGCAATGGGGTGCAGATCGTGGACCTGGCGAGGTGGCTGTGCGGTGAGACGTAGCAGAAAGTCCTATTCCTCAAAACTAAAAAATTTTCGATTTTGAGGAATAGGACCAATGCGTTGCCTAGTTCGCCGCTCGTGCTCGACTTAGGTCCCCGTCCTACCCCAGCTCCTGCATGCGGCGGTAGATTTCGCAAATGCCTTTGATGGTGAGTTGTCCATCGACCACGTCGAAGGCGGCGGTCGAATCGGCGACGATGCTGGCGAGGCCGCCCGTGGCTATAACGGTGGCGTCCTCGCGTCCCAGCTCGCGCTTCATGCGCGCGACCAGGCCCTCGGCCATGGCGGCAGCGCCCGTTACGGCGCCGACCTTGATGCACTCCTCGGTATCGCGGCCGATGGCGTGCTCGGGCGCCTCGAGCGGAACGCTGGCGAGCTTGGCGGCTCGGGCGGCGAGCGCGTCCATCGAAATGCGGATGCCTGGCGCAATCGCTCCGCCAATGTAATAGCCGTCTTCGTCGATGACGTCGATATTGGTCGCGGTGCCAAAGTCCACCACGATCGCCGGGGCGCCGTAGAAGGTCTCGGCAGCGACGGCGTTGGCGATGCGGTCGGCACCAACGGCCTGGGGGCGCGCCGCGCGCAGCTTGGTCACGGCCGCCGTCTGCGGCCCAATGACGATGGCGTCTGCCGCGATGCGGTCGGCCACGGCGTGCCACTCGCGCGAGAGCTGCGGCACCACGCCGGCAAAGGCGATCGCGTCGACCGCGCCGAGCGAGAGGTCGTACATCTTAAAGAAGCCCATCAGGCGCACGTGGATCTCGTCGGCGGTATAGGAGCGGTCGGTGGGCATACGCCACGACTGCACCAGCTCGTCTCCGTCAAACAGCCCCATGGCCGTCTGCGTGTTTCCCATATCGATAGCGAGCAGCATGTCTACTCCCGGTGTTGGCATAAAAGGACGCGCACCATTGTATACGTGCCGTCGACGGCGCTCGGCTGCGATTCGTTTACGGTGATAGGGGCTGAGGGGTTTAAATATGAAGGAATTATGCTCTACGAGATTTTCCTTGCCGTTTACCGAACTCCCGCGTAATATTCTTTCTTGCGCACATGAGGCGCCCAGACATTGCGGGGTGGAGCAGTCTGGTAGCTCGCCGGGCTCATAACCCGGAGGTCGTAGGTTCAAATCCTGCCCCCGCGACCAAGACTTTTAGCAGCTCAGAGGTATTGTTCCTCTGAGCTGTTTTCTTTTATCTTGACAATGCAGCGAGGACTCCTGAGCGGAATATGAGCAGATTGCAACGACCGCCAAGGCAAAACAGATGCCAATAAAACTAAAACCAGCTAAATAGAAGTGAAGAACCCGTAGAATCTTTCTCAGTGGAAAAGGCTATCAAGTGAGGGTCCGTATGCCAGGAAAGAAAGCCGATGCAGAAGCTTTTGCAAGCAGGTGGGCGAACAAGGGAAATGAGAACCAGGACACGCAACGGTTCTGGATCGACTTCTATCAGAATGTCCTGGGTGTTGAGGATGCGGTCTCGAGACTTGAGTTCGAAAAGCCCGTCTCCACCGATGCGAGCACGCACGATGGGTATATCGACGTCTTCATACCGTCGGCCAAAACTCTTGTCGAGCAAAAGTCGCTGGGAATCGATCTCGCCAAGGAGGAGACGCGCCAGGGCCGCAAGGTGACGCCCGCGAAGCAGGGCAACGCTTACGCTCAGGGCATGCCCCTCTCCCAACAGCCGCGCTACATCATCGCTTGCAATTTTGCCGAGTTTTGGGTCTTCGACCGCGAGCGGGACTCGCTATGCCGGGAGCCTCTCTTCAGGTTGCCGCTCGCCGAGCTCCCCAAGAACCTCGCGGCCATTCAGTTCCTCAAGGGCGGGGCGGAGGCCCCGGCCACGATCTCCCGCGCCGTTTCCGTCGAGGCCGGCAAGATCATGTCGAAACTCCATGACCAGGTCGCCGAGGCGTTCGATGATCCCGACACGCCCGAGAATCACCATGCGCTCTCCGTGCTCATGACGCGCCTCATGTTCCTCATGTTCTGCGAGGACTCGGGACTCGTTGCCCCCAACGCCTTCCGCGACTACGTCTCGCACTTCCAGGCGGGTGATCTCAGGCGAGGCCTCAAGGACTTGTTCGTTTGGCTCGACACCAAGGATGAGGACCGCGACAAGTACGCCGAGTCCTGGCTGAAGAAACTGCCCTACATGAACGGCGGTCTCTTCCGCGAGAAGACGGAGATTCCGCCCCTGTCCGAGAACTTCCGCCATACGCTCATCGTCGAGGGGTGCCAGGAGTTCGATTGGTCGGGCGTGAGCCCCACGGTTTTCGGCTCCATCTTCGAGGGCGCGCTGTCCCACGACCACCGCCGCGCAAACGGTCAGCACTTCACGAGCCCCGAGAACATCCACAAGGTCATAGACCCGCTCTTCCTCGACGGTCTCAAAGCCGAGTTCGATGAGGCCTGCGCCAAGCCCGTCGCGGGCGGCGCGAGGACCCGTGCGCTCAAGGACCTGCATAAGAAGATCGGCAGCATCTCCATCCTCGACCCGGCCGCAGGTTCCGGTAACTTCCTCACCGAAAGCTATCTCTGCCTGAGACGGCTGGAGAACCGCATACTTTTCGAGCTTCAGGGCGATCAGGCATCGTTCAGCTTCGAGGACTCGGGAGACCGCGACGTGCTCGTGAGCCTGAGGAACTTCCACGGCATCGAGCTGGAGGACTTCGCTTGTTGCGTCGCCCGCACGGCACTCTGGATCGCCGAGAAGCAGGCAGACGCCGACACGGCAAAGGTGACGCAACGTGTCTACCAGGAACTGCCGCTTACCGACTATGAGGGCATCGTCAACGCCAACGCCCTCCGCATCGATTGGAACGACGTCGTTCCGGCCGACGAGGTCGACTATGTCCTCGGAAACCCGCCGTTCATCGGGTATTCGAACCTCAACGAGGAGCAAAAGGCCGACCGCGTCGACATATTTGGCAAAACGGGCGGCGTGCTCGACTACGTGGCTTGTTGGTATCGCAAAGCGGCTGACTACACGCGTGAGACGCAGGCGCGCTGCGCGTTCGTATCAACCAACTCCATATGCCAGGGGCAGCAGGTCGAACCGTTGTGGAAACCACTTTTTGAAGACAAGGTCAATATTAACTTCGCCCACAAGTCCTTCGTATGGAACTCCCAAGCCGCCGACGAAGCTCATGTGCACGTGGTCATTGTTGGTTTCTCCCGGGTTAATGGCACTAAAAAAGACTTATTCGATCGCAGTGGCAGCAAGAGCGAGGTAACACACATCAACGCATATCTTGCAGCCGCACCGGATGCTTTCGTTTCAAGGAGGGCAAAGCCAATTTGCGATGTCCCTGCAATGATGGCGGGTGGTAAGCCGACCGATGGTGGAAACCTTCTTCTCACGCAGGAGGAACGCGACGAGCTGCTGTGCCGCGAACCGGATGCCGCCCCATATATCAAGCCATTTTCAATGGGTGCCGAATACATCAACGGCATACCGCGCTACTGCATCTGGCTAGATGGCGTCGACCCGGCGGTGCTGACAAAGCTCCCGCTGGTCCGCACCCGCGTCCAGGCCGTAAGGGAATTTCGATTTACATCAAAGAAGGCAGCAACACAGAAGAAAGCCGCAACCCCATGGCTCTTCGATGAGGTGCGCCCGCCCAAGGGTAAGAGTTATATCGCGGTTCCCAAGGTTTCTTCCGGTCGCCGAAAGTACGTCCCCATGGGCTTTGTGACCAACGAGATGATCCCAGGAGACATGCTTTTTTCGGTTTCGAATGCCGGTCTTTATGAATTCGGCATCCTAGAAAGCCAGCTCCACAACGCTTGGATGCGACAGGTCGCCGGCCGTTTAAAGAGTGATTATCGTTATACGAACACCATCGTCTATAACAACTTCGTCTGGCCTGATGCCTCGACCGAACAGCACGGATATATCGAGTCCTGCGCACAGGAGGTTCTAGACGCCCGCGCAGAGCACCCTGATGCGACCCTTGCGGACATGTACAATCCGGACAACGAATTCCTCTTTCCGGATCTTATGAAGGCGCATGCGGAGCTTGATGCGGCGGTTGAATCGGCATATGGCGTCGACTTCAATGGCGACGAAAACGAGATTGTTGCCCATCTGTTCAATCTCTATGCTGAAAAGGTCGGTGAGTAGTGTGAAGAGGAGTGCCGTAAAGCTGAAAGATGGGGCGGAGCTATCCGAGCCCGATTCTGTGAAAGAAGGTGTTGGGGGCCTAAAGGCCGAGGCCGATCGGCAGGAGGAGGAAGCCCAGAGATATGCCATTGCTTTCCTAAAAAAGGTGATGAGGCTGAAGGGCGTGGCGATCGGGCGCGACCATTTCCTCCGCTCAGAGTTCCGGAAACGGGGCGTCTCGGAAGAGCGGGTAGAGCTCGCGATTTCAACGAGCCCGGCATCCGCCGGGATGGATTCCGGCCTTGTCGACTCCATCGCCATGGACGTTATTGATTTCGAGACGAAGAAATCGACCGTCCTTTCATTCTCCGCGGGATTGCCCGGAGGACTCGCGATGCTCGGAACGATCCCGGCGGACGTGACGCAGTACTATGTCCACTCCTTTCGAATCATGCAGAAACTGGCGTATCTCTACGGCTGGCAGTCCTTCATCGACGATTGCGACGAGATGGACGATGAGACCTTGGCGGCCTTCGCCCTTCTCCTGGCCGTGATGGCCGGGGTGAGCGGTGCCAACTCCGCCTTGACGGCGTTTTCCAAAACGGTTCAGGCCAATGTGGCCAAGAAGGTCGCCAACAAGGCGCTTATGCAGACAAGTTACTACCCGATCATCAAAAAGGTCCTTGCCGGGATCGGCGTCAAGATCACCAAAAGCAGTTTCGGCGACGCGGTGAGCAAAGTCGTTCCGGTCGTCGGCGGGTTCATCTCGGGAGGCCTCACGTTCGTCAGCCTAAAGGGCGGGTCCAGGAGACTTGCAGGGGAGCTCAGGTCATTGCCACAGGCGACAGGCCCCGCAACTGCGGAACGGTCGGGCCCCGTTGGACTATAAGCCGATTCGGTAAACTAGAACAGAAAGAGGAGCCAGATATGGCAGTTAACTTGAAGACTGCGAAAGGCACGTATCGGGCGAGAGGATGACGGATGAAGACTTATAACCTGGACACCATTCAGAAGGTTCCCCTGCGCGAGGTGTGGCCGCATGAGGCTCATGACTTCACCAAGTGGCTGGCCGAGGAGCAGAACCTCGCAACCCTCGGGATGGCGGTCGGAATCGAGCTCGAGCTCATAGAGACGGAGTCCTCGGTCGGATCGTTCAACGTGGACATCTACGCGCAGGAGTCCGGTACGGGCCGCAAGGTGATCGTCGAGAACCAGCTCGAGGACACCAACCACGACCACCTCGGCAAGGTGATCACGTACGCCGCCGGCAAGGGCGCCGAGGTCGTCATCTGGGTCGTGGCGCATGCCCGCGACGAGCACCGCCAGGCCATCGAGTGGCTCAACCAGCACACCGCCAGCGATTTCGGGTTCTTCCTGGTCGAGGTCGAGCTCTGGAAGATCGGGGGCTCCCTGCCCGCCCCGCGCTTCGGCGTGGTCGAGCAGCCGAACGAGTGGACCAAGACCGTGAAGCTCTCCGAGGGGCTCAGCGAGACCGAAAAGGTCAAGCTGGCGTACTGGACGGCCTACCGCGAGGTGGCGGGCGGCCATCCGGAGTTCCTCAAGGAGTTCAGCCCACAGAAGCCCAGCAAGGACCATTGGTCGATGCTTCGCCTGGGGGTCTCGGCATACCATCTCGCCCTGCTCATCGATACGCACAAGGGCCGCACGGGCATCGAGTTGTACGTGGACGACGACAAGGAGATCGGGCACCGCGCCATCGCCAACAGCGGGATCTTCGAGGAGCACCTCGGGCTGACGGCGGCACCCTTCGATGCGAAAAAGGCCTCGGGACTGCGCTTCTACAAGGCGGGCCACCCCATCAAGGGCCACCAGGACGCATGGCCGGGGTACATCGAGGAACAGCTCGGATGGGCCCTCGAGATGAAAAAAATAATCGCGGAGATTGGGCTCTAAAAACGCCCAGGCAGTAATTGCCAGTGCGTTTTGATTGCCGCTTTTCCTTTGAAGGGATCTTGACTCTTTTTGTTATATGAAGCGGATGGGCCATCGATAATCACGGACCGGATGGTTTGCCTTGTCGACCGATAGACTCCAATTAGCAGGAGTTGTGACAATCCTTAACTAAAATGGTGACGTCTGAATAGACTGTAAAGGAGCCGCTAGACATAGGCCGTCTTATGATGCCTTTGGCTTACACTTCTTTATGGAGCCATATAAGGAGGCGACAATGCAACAACCTATCGCGACAAACGATGTGAATCTATTTTCTACCCTCGGGGAGAATCAATACTTCGATCGAAAGAGCGCCCGCAAGGATGACAAGGAGATCGCGAAGCATATCAGCGCATTCGCCAACTCGGCGGGAGGCAAGCTTGTTATCGGTATCGAGGATAACGGTGAGGTAACGGGCTTCAAGCGTAATGGCGCGCGCGACATTGAGAATTTTGAGCGCGCTGCACTTACGACCTGCACGCCGACCCCTATTGTCCATAAAGACCGAATCCCCGTGGTCAATTCCTCGGGCGAGGACGATTTCATTCTCGTTTTGGACGTCGATGCCTCGACCAATCACTCTGTTGCTCGCATGAGTGACGGCGAGGTGTTCTTGCGGCAGGACGACAAGAGCGTGAAGCTCAGCCGTGAACAGGTCTACGCCCTCGAGTACGACAAGGGGCAGAGAATCTTCGAGGACGAGCTTATCGAGGATTCCTCCCTAGATGACGTGGACCACGAGGTGCTTGATCGCTACAAAAAGATTCTTGGAACCGAAGTTTCCGACGACCAGGTTCTTAGAAGTCGCCGTTTCATGCGTGACGGAAAGCTGACTGTTGCCGGAGCCCTGCTATTCGCGCGGGATCCGTCCGCAATAATGCCGCAGGCCCGAGTCCGTGTCCTGCGCTATGACGGCGTCAAGATGGAGACGGGTGAGCGTCTCAACATCACGAAAGAACGAAGCTTCTGTGGGCCGCTGCCCAAGGTTATCCAAGACGCCTACGAACTCATTTCGAGCATGCTCCGCGAATTTCAGTTCCTGGGGGCCGACGGGAAATTCCAGACCGTTCCCGAGTATCCTGAGTTCGCTTGGTTCGAGGGTCTGGTCAACGCGGTGACGCATCGCGACTACTCGTTCCGCGGCGACTATATTCGGGTCTCGATGTTCGACGACCGTTTGGAAATTGTCAGCCCGGGTGCGCTTCCCAATATCGTGACGCTCGACAACATGAGGACCACTCGTTACTCGCGCAACCCACGCATCGCACGCACGCTGGTCGAGTTCGGTTGGGTCCGAGAGCTAAATGAGGGTGTCAAGCGCATTTATACCGAGATGCAAAACTTCCTACTCAACGACCCGGTCTACACGGAGCCTGATGGGGCGAGGGTCCAGCTAACGCTTGAGAACAATATCGTTGCCAGAACTGTTAGGAGAAGCGAGGCTCTTGAGGACAAAGTGTCGCCCGAGGTAATCGCCTCGTTGGGAGAGTATGAGCTCGCCGCCGTCAGGTTGGCCTTCGCAAACGGAAGGGTAACAGCAAGGGAACTTGCGACGTACATCGGGAGAAATCGCCGCACAGCAAGCCGAGTGCTTGGCAAGCTAATCGAGGAGGATGGGCTGCTCGAATGGCATGGCTCCTCTCCCAACGACCCAAAACAGTTCTACACGATAAGATAGGGTGATCGCTCTATGTCGCACCTCTGTCGCAGTAATGTCGCACCTCTGTCGCAGTAATGCCGCACCTTGGCCGCGGCGGCTTCGATGGCCCAAAGGGCTGCCCCTTTGTCACTTCCTCGCGGGTAAGTAATGTTGGCGTGCGCCGTCGTGGCGCGAACCGGGGCGCTCTACTGGGGAGCTGGGGCTTTACTAGGGAACTGCCGTTGGCCAAATCCCATCTCGGACATGACGATCCCGTTTCCGGACATTCGCGGACAATGTCCGGAAACGGGCTAAAAATGTCCGGAAAGGGGCTGAAATGTCCGGAATGGCGGGGCCGCCCCACGCTCGGGTTGCCGGGCGTGGCCTCCGATATGACGGCGGGGCGATGTCATTGACCCGTTTGCTTTTCCGCTCGGGTTCTGCTCTCAGCCTCTCAAACAAAATCTCAATCTGTAACATCTAGACCCGATTTGGGCGGCTAGGTGTTACAGATCGAGATATACCGGTGGGTTGGGTCCCGTTTGTCTAAATCTGTAACACGAGGGACGGATTTTGCCGAGTTATTGTTACAGATTGAGATTTTCTGGCAGGCGGGTTTGGTTTGTCTCGATCTGTAACAGGGAGGGGTCAAAAGTGGGCCTAGCTGTTACAGATCTAGACTGTTGAGGATGGGTTGAGAGGAATGTCTCGATCTGTAACAGTAAGACCCGGGTTTGCCGCGTAACTGTTACAGATTGAGATAAACCGACGGGCCGTCCCACCCCCATCCACCTGCTGCCACCTGATATTCGCCGATTTCCGTTGCGCCGCTGTGCCCCCATGCCATATCCTCTAGACAACTACGCGGCACCATCGCCGCCGCGCCTACAAGAGAGGAATGTCCATGACCGCACCTGCATCCAAGCTGCTCCAGCCCATTACGGTTGGCCCCCTTGAGCTCAAGAACCGCATTATGTTCCCGCCGCTGACCACCGGCTACGAGGAGCGCGACGGTTCCATCGGCGAGCGCAGCCTGGCCTTTTATGAGCGTCTGGCCCGTGGCGGCGTGAGCTACATCGTCATCGGCGACGTCGCTCCCGTTATGACCGCAAGCCCCACGCCCAAGCTGGCGACCGACGCCCAGATCCCCACGTTTAAGGCACTGGCCGACGCCGTCCACAAGCACAGCGCCAAGGTCGCGCTGCAGCTGTTCCACCCCGAGTATGACGTGCCCGGTGTCGGCCGCATGGTCATGGGATCCATGGCCGCTGCCAAGGCCGCGCAGGAGGCCAAGGCCGCCGGCGACGAGGAGACCTTTGCCGCCAAGATGGCCGAGTCCAACGAGATCCGCAATCAGGCCTACGCCAAGCTGCACCACGACATGCAGCACTTTGTGAACGAGGCAAGCGTAGAACAGCTCACCCAGATCAAGGAAGCCATCGCTGCCTCGGCCGCCCGTGCGCAGCAGGCCGGCATCGACGCCATCGAGGTCCACGGCGATCGCCTGGTGGGTTCGCTGTGCTCGGCCATCCTCAACCAGCGCACCGACGAGTACGGTGGCTCGTTCGAGAACCGCGTTCGCTACGCGCTCGAGGTCGTCGCTGCCATTAAGGAAGCCGCGCCGCAGCTGATGGTGGAGTACAAGCTCCCCGTGATCATGGAGAACCCCGACGGCACGCCGCGCGGCAAGGGCGGCCTGCAGCCTGACGAGGCCTGCGAGTTCGCCAAGCTGCTCGAGGGCGCGGGCATCGACATGATCCAGGTTGCACAGGCCAACCACACCGGCAACATGGGCGACACCATTCCGTCCATGGGCGCCATGCCCTACAACTGGACGCTGCCCGTGGCCGAGCGCGTCAAGGCCCTGGTCTCCGTGCCGGTGGCAACCGTGGGCCGTGTCATCTCGGTCGAGGCCGGCGAGAAGATTCTGGAAGACGGCGCGGCCGACATCATCGCCTATGGCCGCTCGCTCATGTGCGACCCCGACATTGCGCTGAAGGCTGCCACGGGTGAGCCCATCCGCGAGTGCCTCAACTGCAACAAGGGCTGCGTCGATGCGATTCAAAACCGCAAGTACATCTCGTGCGTGCTCAACGCCGAGAACGGCGACGAGGCGACCGTCGCCATCAAGCCGGGCGAGGGCGACAAGAAGATCGCCGTGGTGGGCGGCGGTATTGCCGGCCTGGAGGCCGCACGCGTGGCGGCCAAGCGCGGCTACGATGTGACCGTCTACGAGGCGAGCGATCATCTGGGCGGCCAGATTGTGCTGGCGGCCGCGCCTCCGCGCAAGGACGAGATCATGCGCTCGGTCGAGTATTACGAGAAGATTCTGCCCGGCCTGGGCGTGAAGGTTGAGCTCAACCATGCCGCTACTGCTGAGGACCTCAACGCCGCCGACGCCGCGATTGTGGCCGTGGGCGCGCACGACGTGGTTATCCCCGTTCCGGGTGCCGACTCGGAGAAGGTCGTCTCGAGCTGGGACGTGCTGGCCGGCAAGGCGGAGCTTACGGGCCGCGTCGCTGTCATTGGCGGCGGCCTGGTGGGCACCGAGACTGCCGAGTACCTGCTGCAGCACGGCTGCGAGGTGGCGATCGTGGAGATGCTCGACAAGATTGCCGCGGGCGAGTCCGAGACCATTCTGCCGCTGATTATGAGCGACTTTGCAGAGCACAACGTGGAGCAGTACGTGAAGACCCGCCTGACCGCCATTACCGACGAGGGCGTGGAGGCCATTCGCACCACCGAGGACGGCGCCGAGGAGCCGGTGAAGATCGCCTGCGATTACGTGGTGATGGCCGTGGGCTCCAAGGCCAACGCGTTTGACCTGGACGGCGTGACGGTGCCCGTGACCTGCGTGGGCGACTGCTCGGGCGAGCGCACTGCCGACATTGCGAGCGCCATTCGCACGGCGTATCACGCGGCCAACGAGCTGTAGTTGAACATCGCGGCCAGGCGGGGCGGCAGCACGGACCTGCCTCGCCCGACTGCGTCCCATCGGGTGTCAACCGGGGCGGGGTCTGCAAGCGCAGCAGGTCCCGTCCTTTTTGTTTTGCTCGGGTGGATGGCAATGCGCGGTAATCATAAGGAGTGAGGCGTCACTGCCCTGCAGGCCGCTCAAAATTATTGGGGGAGGGGTTAATAATTATTCCCTCTAGACCAAAGGACATAAAGAGATGTCAATTTTGTTGGCAAACGAATGACGATTAGCTGCGAGCTAGCTACCAGCGTAAATAATCGATAAAGAAATGTCGTAAATAGGTGTCAAATGCCCAGATAACGCCGCGTCTATTTTAATTAACTACTTTGAGCAAACAGCAAAATGCTACTATCTAGCGTGCACGTAAGAAAGCAGATTAACGGTTAAGGCTAAGAAGTGGCAGGTATGTCGGAAGCAACTAGGACTCGCACGCATGCGCCCGAGGTTAGGCAGCGCGCCGTCGAGATCCTCCAAGAGGGGGTCGGTCACCGCGCCCTCGCCGCAAAGCTTGGCATTCCCCAGGCCACGGCTCGCCAGTGGGCCCGCGCATATGCCGTGGGCGGTGCCGACGCTGTGCTCAACGCGGGCGCTCGCCATCACACCTATTCGTACGACGTCAAGCTCGCCGTGGTAAAGGATCGCCTGGAAAACGGCCTGACGGTTCGCGAAGCCATGATTAAGCACAAGATTCCCAGCGAGTCTTCGGTCAAGGCCTGGTGTCGCCAGTATCGCGATGGCGGCGCCGACGCGCTTATCGATAAGCCGCGCGGTCGCAAGCCGCGCGTTAAACAGGCAGAGTAGCAAGAGGGTGCGCCCACAGGGGCGCATTTTTCTTGCCGCCCCACTGCTCCAAAGCGGACGTGCCCTTGCCCCGTACGCCTAAAACTCCCCAGTTGACCGAAAACCTGCCGCCGCTGCTCCTCAATTGAACTATAACGTTAAACAATTGCAGCGTTTTTGCATGGGGGAGTGATGGTATGACGCTACTGTATTTCCTTACCCTGTTTCCGCTGGTACCGGCGCTGGGCATGCTGCTCGCGCGCGGTGACCGCGCCCGCGATGCGGTGGGGCTCATAGGTTCCGGCATTATTATGGCGGTGACAGTTGTAGTCGCCGTCATGTTTTTTGGCACGGGTCCGCAGAGCTTTGAGGTTGCCCCCGGCACCTCGCATGTGCTCTCGATCATCAGCTCCGCCATCGATGTCATCCTGTGCGCCGTCATCCTGTACAACGCGTACAAATATAGGAACGTGCTTACCACAGTGCTCGGCATAGTCCAGCTGGTGGGCTCGCTCGCCTTTGCAGCCATGATGCTGCCCATGGCCGAAGCCGTCACGGCGACGCCGCTCTACCTGGACTACATGAGCGTGATCATGGTCCTCGCCGTCGGCATCGTCGGCAGCCTAATCTGCGTGTACGCCCTGGGCTACATGAAGGACTTCCAGGCCCACGATGAGCACGAGGCCGCGCTGCGCGGGCAGACCGCGCCCGACCGTCGCCCGCAATTCCTGGCGCTTATGTTCCTGTTCCTCTCGGCCATGTTCGTCATCGTGACGAGCGACAATCTTGAGTGGCTGTTCTGCGGCTGGGAAATCACCACCGTGTGCTCGTTCCTTATGATTGGCTACACGCGCACGCCCGAGGCCATCAAGAACGCCTTCACCCAGATCATCCTCAACATGCTGGGCGGCATCGCGTTTTTGGCCGGCCTCATGTACCTGCACGTTAACGGCATGCCGCTGACCATCTCGGGCATGATCGAGCTTTCCGGCGCCGGAACCGCGCAATCCGCGCTGCTGGTGATGCCGGTCATCCTGCTATCACTCGCCGCCCTTACCAAGGCCGCACAGATGCCGTTTCACACTTGGCTGCTTGGCGCCATGGTTGCCCCCACGCCCACGAGCGCCCTGCTGCACTCGTCAACCATGGTCAAAGCCGGCGTGTTCCTGATGGTCAAGCTGAGCCCGCTCTATGCTATCTATCCCGTGACGGGCTTTATGGTCACGAGTGTGGGTGCCATCACGTTTTTGCTCGCTGCCCTTATGGCGATCTCGCAGAGCAACGCCAAACGCGTGCTCGCGTACTCCACCATTTCCAACTTAGGCCTCATCAGTGCCTGCCTGGGCGTCGGCGCGCCCGAGGCCGTGTGGGCCGCCATCTTCCTGATCCTTTTCCACACGGTGGCAAAGTCGCTGCTGTTCCTGTGTGTGGGCACCGCCGAGCACCATATCGGCAGCCGCAATATCGAGGACATGGACGGTATGTTCAGCCGCATGCCGCACCTGACGCGCCTGATGATGCTGGGCATCATGGGCATGTTTGTGGCGCCGTTTGGCATGCTCGTGTCCAAGTGGGGCGCCCTGGTGGCGTTTGCGCAGACCGGCAACGTGCTCATGATCATGGTGCTTGCCTTTGGCTCGGCCGCGACGTTTTACTTCTGGGGCAAGTGGCTCGCCAAGCTTTCGGGCGTCGACCCCACGGCTCAAAACGTTGAGGTCAATGTCCATAAGACCGAATGGATGGCGCTCAACACCATCGCCGCGCTGCTGATTCTGTGCTGCGTGGCCTTCCCGCTCATCTCGAGCGGTCTGGTGTCGCCTTACCTCGCCATGGTGTTTGGCCGCGTGCCGTACGTTATCGGCAAGGACGCCATGTATCTGATGGTGGTTATCGTGGCGTTTATCGCCGTGGTGCTGCTGACGTCGTTCCGCGTGAGCAATAAGCCGCGCGTCAACGTGTACCTTTCGGGCGTGGGAACCGACAAATATCGCCATTTCCGCGGCTCGATGGGACACGAGGTGAAGGCCGAAAAGCGCAATTGGTACTCGGAGGACGCCCTTGGCGAGAAGCGCATCGGCCCCGCGGGTAGCGTCGTGTGCTGCAGCATTATCTTGTTTGCGCTGCTGTGTTGCGCGTGGATTGGGCCCGAGCGGCTTGCCATGAGCGCGCCTTCGGTGCTGCGCGGCAAGTATTTTGAAGGTTCGGGCGTCGTGGGCATTTTTATTGGCACCGTGGTGTTTGCCTTGCTGGCGCCTTTGGTTGGTGGCCTGATCGACGGCATCGATCGCAAGCTGTCCGCCCGTATGCAGGGCCGCGTGGGCCCGCGCCTGCTGCAGCCCTTCTACGACGTTGCCAAGCTGCTGCGCAAGGCCCCCGCCAGCGTAAATACCATGGACGATACCTATATGGCGTGCGCGCTCATCTTTACCGTCGTGGGCGGCGGCATCTTTGTGTCGGGCTCCAACACGCTGCTGTGCGCCTTTATGGTGACGCTCGCCGCGATCTTTGTGGTGCTGGCGTCCGCCTCGACGCAAAGCCCGTTTGCCCAGGTCGGCGCCGACCGCGAGCTGCTGCAGGTTATGAGTTACGAGCCTGCCGTTCTGCTGATGAGCGTGGGCCTGTACCTTGCCACCGACAGCTTCGATTCCATCGCCGTGACGGGGCAGTCGGCCCCCATCATCGTGTACAGCGCGCCCATTTTCCTCGCGCTGCTCGCGGTGCTTACCATCAAGTTGCGCAAGTCGCCGTTTGACCTTTCGTACTCGCATCACGCGCATCAGGAGATCGTCCAGGGCGTCGCCACCGAGATGAGCGGCGGCACGCTGGCCAAGATGACCCTTATGCACTGGTGCGAGACCGTGCTGTTTTTGATGTGGGTGGGCATGTTCTTTGTTTGGGACAACCCGGTGAGCTGGGTGATCGCCCTGGTCGTGATGGCCGCGACGTACTTTGTCGAGGTCCTGATCGACAACACCTTCGCGCGCAGCACCTGGCGCAGCTGCTTTAAGCTCGGATGGGGCGTGGCGCTGGTGTTTGGCCTGCTCAACCTTATGCCCATCCTCGTCGACGTGTTTATTTAGGAGGCGGCATCCATGGATCATAAAATGTCGCGCTCGCCGTGGGTTATCCATTACGACGGCTCGAGCTGCAACGGATGCGATATTGAGGTGCTGGCCTCGCTCACGCCGCTGTTCGATGCGGAGCGCTTTGGCGTGGTCAATACCGGCAACCCCAAGCATGCGGATATCTTTTTGGTGACGGGTTCGGTCAACGCGCAGAACCTGCCCGTCGTGCGCCAGATCTACAACCAGATGCTCGAGCCCAAGTGCGTGGTGGCGTGCGGAATTTGCGCGTGTTCGGGCGGCGTATTCCGCGATGCCTATAACGTGATCGGCGGCGTGGACCGCGCGATTCCCGTGGACGTGTACGCGCCCGGGTGCGCCATTCGCCCCGAGACCGTAATCGATGCCATTGTGGAGGCGTGCGGCATCCTGGACCAGAAGGAGGCCGTGATGCGTGCTGGCGGTGACCCGCTCACCGTGGGCGGTGCCGCAACCTGGGACGGTGGCGTTGAGCTGGGCGAGGACGGGTTTGTGGCTGCGGGGGCCGGGGCTGACGGTGCCGGTGACGCGCCTGCCGAGAAGCCCGCCGCGCCCGCCGCTGGCGACGCACCTGCTGAGACGCCCGTCGCTGCAAAGGAGGCCGAGTAATGCAAAAGGCAATCTATACCACCGTCGGGATCGACGAGCTCCTGTCGCATGTCCAGGCGCTCAAGGGCGTCGGCGCGCGCTTTGTGCAAATGCACGCCGAGCGCTGTGTGGACGACGGATCGTATCGCCTGGTCTATACGTTTATCAACGTTCGTGCTGCTCAGGAGCGGATCGCTCAGGACGGCAGCTATGCGATTGAGAACCTGGTGGTTGAGGGCATCGACCAGTGCCAGGAGATTCCGTCCATCAGCTCGTATTACCCCGCGGTGTTCCCGTTTGAAAATGAGGCCCACGACCTATTTGGACTTGCCATCACCGACATGCAGCTCGACTTTAAGGGCTTTTTCTACCAGGTCTCGACTGCCGAACCCATGAGCGTTATCACGCCCGAGGTGAAGGCTGCGCGCGAGAAGGCCATGAAGGTCCGTGCCGCTGCCGAGGCCAAGGCGCGCAATGCTGCGGCCGAGAAGGCCGCCGCTGCCGCGGCTGCTGCAGGGGAGGGCGCTGGGAGCGCCGGCGATGTTGCGGGCGCTGCCGTCGCTCAGCCCGCTGCGGCTGCCAGCTCCGATGCTCAGCACGATGAAGCCGCCGCTAAGGCCGCGCTTAAAGCCGCCGAGATGGAGGCAAAGCTCGCCGCCATGGATCCCGAGAAAGCGGCCAAGGTCCGTGCGGCGCTTGCCGCCAAGGCCGCCCGCGACAAGCAGAAAAAGGAGGCGTAAGGTCCATGGCACATCGCTCCGTTATTCCGTTTGGCCCGCAGCACCCGGTGCTGCCCGAGCCGCTTCATCTGGACCTGGTGATCGAGGACGACCGCGTTATCGAGGCAATTCCGCAGATCGGCTTTGTGCACCGCGGACTCGAGAAGCTCACCGAAAAGCGTGACATGCACCAGTTTGGCTACATCGCTGAGCGCATCTGCGGCATCTGCGCCGTGGGCCACAGCTGCGGCTATGCCAGCGCCTGCGAGCGCATGCTCGACATCGAGGTGCCCGGCCGCGTGCAGTATATCCGCACCATTTTGCACGAGCTTTCGCGCATTCACTCGCACCTGCTGTGGCTAGGCCTGCTCGCCGATGCTTTTGGCTTCGAGGCGCTGTTCTATCGTTCGTGGACCCTGCGCGAGCAGATCCTCAAGATCTTCGAGAGCACCTGCGGCGGCCGCGTAATCCTTTCGATTAACGAGATCGGCGGCCTTAAGCACGACATCGAGGACTCCGAGCTGGCGGGTATTGTCCAGACGCTCGATGCCATGTGTCCCGACTACGAGGCCCTGGTGCATACGTTTTTGGACGACGACAGCTGCGGCGAGCGCTTGCATGGCGTGGGCGTGATCAGCAAGAAGGATGCGCTGGAGCTTTCGATGGTCGGCCCGTTTGGGCGCGCCTCGGGCGTGGACTACGACGTGCGCATGTTTGGCGACGGTGCCTATGCGGATCTGACCGCGTTTGAGCCTATCGTTGTTACCGACGGCGACTGCTATGCCCGCTGCCAGGTGCGTTGTGCCGAGGTCACGCAGGCCATGGACATCATCAAGGAGCTTGTGGGTAAGATTCCGCACGACGGCATCGGTGGACGCACCAAGCTCACGCCGGCCGACGGCGCGCGCGGCGAGGTTGTGATTGAGCAGCCGCGCGGCGAGGCGTATTACTATGTGCGCGGCAACGGCACCAAGAACCTGGACCGTTTCCGCGTGCGCACTCCGACGTCGCAGAACCTGGCGGGTCTGACGCATGCGCTGCAGGGCGTGCTCCTTGCCAACGTGCCCATGATTATCCTGACCATCGACCCCTGCATTAGCTGCACGGAAAGGTAGGTGCGGCATGAGTTTGCTGACATTTGCCAAGACGGCCTTGGGTTCTATGGTCAAGCAGCCGGTAACGGTGTGCTATCCGCAGGAGAAGCTCGCGGCGCCCGAGCGCCTGCGCGGGCACATCGTTAACGACATGGACGTGTGCATCTGCTGCGGCATGTGCGCGCGCCGCTGCCCGGCGGGCGCGCTTGCGGTCGATCGCAAGGGCGGAACGTGGTCAATCGATCCGTATGCTTGTGTGGTGTGCGGCGAGTGCATCGAGAGCTGCCCCAAACACTGCCTGAGCATGGACACCGACCGTACTCCGGTTGCGGCGGATAAGACTCCCACGGTAGAAACCAAGCCGGAATAGCGCTGGAATAGGGCCGGTGGGGCAAAAATGCCCCCACCGGCCCCGCGCTTGAACGCGCGGTTGGGCCGCCACGAACAAAACTATGCCGGATTACGGGGCTGGATAGCGAACCTCCGACCATACAGAAAATCGCAAAAACAAACCAGCAGGTAGATTGCTTGCCGTTTTTCAAAAATGAAGGTATGGATGAGGGCCTCGACTTTAGCCCCGTAATCCGGCATAGTTTTGAAATGACACCATATCCGTAACAGCCCTTGATCTCCCGTGGACAGAGGGAAACGGATCATTTTTGCCTCGCGAGGGCCGCCGCGTGAGCCGTCTGCCACGAAATGGGTCTATCTACTACGTTTAGGCGGCAGTCCTCGACCACGGCAAGTAATGCGAAATGAAAGCCGCAGGTAGAACGCCTGCGGTTTTTCATGAAACGCGGTTATGGTCGGAGGTACCGGACTAAACATAGTAGATAGGCCAGTTTCGTGGCGAGCACCACCAATAGATCCCCCGGGGACGGAGGAAAACGGGTTCTTTTGCCCCGTCCATCTTGAGTCGCACCCGTTTTCCTGCGAAAACGCTCGTGTCTCAACTTTGGTGAGACATTTGTCTCACGCCTAAAAATGAATCTGGAACGTGTGTCACCTGCCCTAATTGTGTCTCATTTCGTAACTTTAGGCTGATGCAAGGTCTGAGCCTGCGAGAAGGGAGACGCGATGAGTAAGTACACGAGGGGTCTCTTGGCGGTGATGCTGGCCGTAGTGCTGGTGTTGCCGGCTGCAGCATTTGCCATGCTGCCCGAGGCCAACGCCAGGTCCAGTACCGGAATGGACGGACCGGCCATGACCGGAAAAACGGTCGTCGACCCCGATACCAGCAACTACTGGAAGTTCTGGGCCGGCGGCTATGACGGCAAGGAAGTAACAACTCAAAACGTCGGCCGAATCTGGACCGACAAGACGGTCAAGGAAACCGCGGCAAACGAAGAGTCGGATTTCCTGACCACGCTGTCTGCTATCTCTTCGACATCCGATACGACGGTCTCCGGCAAGCCGCTCGACATCGTGCTGGTGCTGGACGCTTCTGGCTCGATGAGTGATCCCATGGTTAAGGGCGACCGTACAAAGCGCATCGATGCGCTGAAGACGGCCGCCAATCGCTTTATTGACACCATCGCCACGCAAAACCAAAGCATCACAGATGAACCCAAACAGCATCAGGTTGCCATCGTTAAGTTTGCAGGCGATAAGACTACTGAGGTTGGCAACAAAAAATATCGCGATAGTTGGGGGGACACCTACAACTACTCGCAGACCATGAAGAATCTGACGCCCTGCAAGGACAAAGGTGCGGAGAGCCTAAAGAGCACGGTCAACTCTATCAGTCCTGACGGTTCCACGCGCGCCGACTATGGCTTGGAGCTGGCTGATGAGCAATTTTCGTTTGGTCGCGCCGACGCCAAGAAGATCGTCGTCTTCTTCACTGATGGTTCACCTACGAGTTCTAGTGGATTCCAAGCAAGTGTTGCCAATAGCGCCATTAATAGTGCCAAGAGTCTCAAGAATAAAGGTGCCGACATTTATACGATCGGCATCTTTGACGGTGCAAATCCCAGTGCCGACCTCACGGCTGATGGCACAAGCAAAGAGAATAAGTTCATGCATGCCGTGTCGAGCAACTATCCTGCCGCCTCATCCAGCATTTCTTTCTGGGGCGAATGGACCATCAACTTTGGTGCGCGCGCAGAAAACGCCAATTACTACAAGTCGGCAACCAGCGCCGCCGAGCTCGAGGAAATCTTCAAAGATATCTCCGGAAGCATTATCCAGGCTGGCTACCCAACCAAAACTCAGAGTGGATATGGCGAGCATAAGTCTGGCTACATTACGTTTACCGATGAGCTGGGCGACTTTATGCAGGTCGACGACTTTACGTCCGTCGTGTATGGCGGCGAGACGTTTGAAAAACCGTCAAAGAAGTCCGAGGGTAACGTCGACACCTACACATTTTCTGGTGCCGCTGCGAACCTGGTCATCACCGTTCAGCATGCCGAAGAGGGCAAGCCTCAGACCGGCGATATCGTAACGGTTAAGATTCCTGCGTCACTGATTCCGCTGCGCCACTTTAAGATCACCGACGGCGTGCTTACGGTCGACAATACTGAGCCCATTCAGGTGAACTACACCTCAAGCGTTAAGAAAGAAGCGCTCGATAACCTGTTTACGCCCAAGAACGTAAAGGGGCTCGAGGACTACATCAAGAGCAGCAATACGACCACCGCGGAGAACGGTTCCAAGACCGTTAACTTCTACGCGAACAAGTGGAACGCTGGCGCGCTGGGCGATACGATCGCGAACTTTGAGCCTGCCGACACCAACCGCTATTACTATTTCCAGAAGCAGACTCCCATTTACACGGATAAGAGCTGCACAACGCCTGTGACGGGCTCGCTGGCTGCCGAGGACATCTATTACTACAAGGATGAGTTCGAGGCGCTGGGCGCAGACAGTAAGGCCGAATCCCGTATTGCCGTTATTGAGTTTACCGGCGGAGACGCCGCGAGCTTTGAGAGCGCCATCGTGCCCGACGCGAGCGGAAACCTGTCGTTTAGCAAGGGAACCGCGCGCCTGGCCTTTATTGACGAGCTCCACACCACCAAGGAGCGCGTGGGCGGTAACCCCACCGGCACTGCGGCCGACGTGCTCAATCCCAAGTGGAACAACACATCTGCCAAGTCGAACGCCACGGAGGTTGACGTTCACCTGGGCAACAACGGCAAGATCAGCTTTAACGTGACGCCAACAACGGTGGATACCAAGGCCGGCTTTGGCCTGACCAAGGTGCTCGAGGGCCGCAGCTGGACGGATACCGATGAGTTTAAGTTTGAGCTCTCCGCGACGTCCGAGAATGACGCCCCGATGCCTGCATCCACGGACGCGACCGTGCACAAACCCGACCCGGACGGCAAGGGCAAGGCTGCCATTGACTTCGGCGAGATCACCTTCAACAAGCCGGGCGAGTACACCTATGAGGCCCGCGAGGTCAAGGGCGACGCCGGTGGCATCACCTACAGCGATAACGTTGCCACGTTCAAAGTGACCGTGACGGTTAAGGCCACGGGTGGGCTTAAGGCTGACGTTGAAAAGATTTCGGGCGAGACCGAGTTCAAGAACACCTATAGCGCCAAGACGGAAACCCCGCTGACTCTTGAGACAACCAAGACGCTCACGGGGCGCCCGATGGCCGATGACGAATTTAAGTTTGCGCTGAGCTATGCGGGGCACGACGAGGTTCTGCTGGATGCAACCAACAAGGGTGACAAGGTTGAGTTCGGTCCGCTGACGTACACGACCGAGTCGCTTGCCAAGCTGGTCGAGGAAGACAAGGCGTCGTTTGACGCTAGCTCAGACAGACCCACGTGGACCATTCGCTACATTGCTGCCGAGCAGACCGGCAAGCTGCCTGCGGGCGTGAGCGCCACCGTGTCGGCAATTGACGCATGCGTAACCGTTGTCGACAACGGCGATGGTACCCTGACGGCGACGGCTGTCTACGGCGATGCCGGCAACGAGTTTGTGAACACCTACACTGCTGCGCCTGTCGAGGCATCGCTTGTGGGCAAGAAGAATCTGCAGGTTCCTGCTGGTCTGACCCCGGCTGACATTGCCGGCAAGTTCACCTTTACCGTGACCGGTGAAGAGGGCGCACCCATGCCCGCGAACGCGAGCGTGACCAATGATGCCAAGGGCAAGGTCGACTTTGGCAAGATTACCTTTACGCTCGACGACCTTAACAAGGCTCTGGGCGAGAAGCCCGAGAAGCGCGAGCACACCTTTACCTATACCGTGACCGAGTCCG
>OLGH01001047.1_pt1 | contig 28856 bp, 28 predicted proteins | sample 1604851 | NCBI WGS metagenome assembly OLGH01 (sample SAMEA3888894, study PRJEB22519) | human gut metagenome | biome: human gut; feature: human-associated habitat; material: faeces | place: Denmark | collected 2010 | reverse complement strand
ACAAAAGCAAGTACAACAGGAACAATATATGGAATATATGATATGTCAGGAGGAACATGGGAAAGAACAGCAGGACTAGTAAATAATGGAAATGAAAATCTAGCAACATATGGACAATCTTTACTAAATGCATTAAATAATGGAAAAAGTTCAAAATATGTAACAGCATATCCATTTGATTCATCAGTTGATAAAAACGGAGCAAATATAGATACAGCAAGTGCAGCAAACTGGAAGGCAAATACAAAAATATATGGAGATGGAATACGTGAAACATCAACAGCTGGAACAGAAAAAACATCATGGTACGGAGATTACTCTTACTTCCCAACTGCAATCTATCCCTTCAGTGTACGCGGAGGTTATTGTTGGGACACAGATGGAACTGGTTTATTCTATTTCACTCGTCATAATGGCAGTAGCGAGTACGGCGGTAGCTTCCGCTCAGTGCTTGTCACTCAGTAGTACACCAATATACAAAAAATAATAATCCATAGCAAAAAATTTGTAAAAATTTTTAGAAATTTGTATACTTTTTGAAATTAATATGATATTATTTATAAAAATACAAAAGAAAGTGAGGGAATATTATGTTTGAAAAATTCTTAAAAAGATCAAGTTGGACAGATATAGTAATCTCAATAATATTCGTAATATTTGGAGTACTATTAGTAGCGAAGCCAGAAGCAACAGTAGGAGCAATATCAGTTATATTAGGAATCCTATTTATAGCAATGGGAGCACTAAAATTAATCGAATATTATACATCAGACACTAAAGAAGATTTATTACTAACAGTTGCATTAGTTGCTGTAATATTTGGTATTATTGTAATATTTGCATCTAATTCAGTACTAGCATTCTTTAGAGTGATTTTAGGAATATGGATTATTGTAACTGGTGTAATGGATTTACAAACAATATTAATGTGGAAACAAGTAAAATCTCCATATTGGACAATATCATTAATCTTTACAATATTAATGATATTAGCAGGTATTGTAATCTTAATAAACCAAGAAATAGTTCTTACAGCAGTTGGAGTTTTAATAATTGTTTATGGAATATTAGATATTGTTGACAGATTTATATTCATGAAAAAAATAAATGATTATATGAAAGATTAATTTTAAATTTGAAGGAGTTTTCTTTTTAGAAAGCTCTTTTTTTACTTTAAAGTCCTTGCAAAAAGTGACAAAATATAATAAAATATAGCATGTTAAAAGAAAAAATAATACAGAATTTTGGAAGCACAAATTTGAAAGGTAGGAAGAATAATTGAATACAGAAAATGAAATAAATAAGCAAAAAGAATATATAGAAAAAGTAAAAAAAATAAATCAAAATAAAAACTTAAAATATAGTATACTAACAATGGGATGTCAACTAAACGAAAACGATTCAGAAAAACTATGTGGAATGCTAGAAAAAATGGGTTACACAAAAACGGAAAATCAAAAAGAAGCAGATTTAGCATTATTTAATACATGTTGCGTAAGAGAAAACGCAGAGGACAAGCTATTTGGTAAACTAGGAGAACTTAAAAAGATAAAAGAAGAACGAGGAACGATAATAGCAATTGGTGGATGCATGATGCAAGAAAAACACATAACAAACAAAATAAAAGAGAGCTATCCATATACAGACATAATATTTGGAACACACACACTACACAAATTTCCAGAAGACTTATACAAAGTAATTGAAGAAAAAAAGAAATTAGAAGACATTTTAGACATAGATGGAAAAGTATATGAAGGCTTGCCAATCAAAAGAGATAGTAGTATAAAAGCATCTGTAACAATAATGAATGGATGCAACAATTTTTGCAGTTATTGTATAGTTCCATATGTACGTGGAAGAGAAAGAAGCAGAGAACCTAGAGCAATAATTGAAGAAGTAAAAGAACTTGCAAAACAAGGATATAAAGAAATTACATTACTAGGTCAAAATGTAAATTCATATTTAAGAGTAGAAAGAGAAAAAAATATTGAATTTGAAGAGTATGAGGGTGTAAATTCATTTGCAACATTGCTAAGAGCAGTAAACAAAATAGATGGCATAGAAAGAATAAGATTTGTATCACCACATCCAAAGGATTTTACAGATGATGTAATAAAAGCAATAGCTGATTGCGACAAAGTATGTAAGCTAGTACATTTACCACTACAATCTGGAAATACAAAAGTATTAAAAGAAATGAATAGAAAATATACTAAAGAGCAATACTTAAATTTAGTAGAAAAAATGAAAGCAGGAATACCAAATTTAACATTATCAACAGATATAATTGTAGGTTTTCCGGGTGAAACAGACGAAGAATTTGAGGACACTTTAGATGTTGTAGAAAAAGTAAAATTTGAGCAAGTATATATGTTTATTTATTCAAGAAGAGTTGGAACACCAGGAGATAAAATGGAAAATCAAGTTCCAGAAGAACAAAAACATGTGAGATTTGATAAATTAAAAGCTTTAGTTGAAAGTCAAATTGCAGAAAATAATAAAAAATATGTTGGAACTACACAAAAAGTTTTAGTTGAAGGTACTAGCAAAAATAATGAGAACATGCTTACTGGAAGAACTGATAGTAATAAAGTTGTTATTTTTGAGGGTGACAAGAGTTTAATAGGAAGTATGATAGAACTTAAAATTGTTTCTGAACATATGTGGTATTTGAAAGGTGAGTTAAAATAATGGAAAATAAAAAAGCAGTAAAACCAAAACAATATAGTCATATAGATTATGAAGCATTGCTAATTTATATAATGAAAAACCATATATCTATGGATCAAGCAATAGAAGAATTAGACCTAAATATTGCAAGGGCAACTGTAACAAGAAATATAAATAAAATAAAAGCAGACAATAATGAAAATGCTGTAATAGACTTATATCAAAAGATTTATACCCATAAAAATCAAAATAAAGTCTTACCAAAGTCTTTGCAAAGTCAAATAGATGAATTACCAGAATTAGAAGTAGTGAAAAAAGATGGATTAGAAGATTTATATAAAAAATTGAGTTATATGAAAGAAATCGTAGAAATATGTAACGGAAATTTAGCAGAAGCAGCAAGAGTAATAAGTGATGGAAAAACAATTTTAGGAAATATAAAAATAACAAGACAAGGTCTTACCAAAGATTTAAAACGATATGAAATAGTAAAAGAGGCATATGAACAACATAAAGAAAAGAAAAATGAGGGAAGATAGAAAGGAAATCAATGGAAAATAAAAATTCAAAATATGATAAAAGTGAAATTAATAAAAGTACATATGATTTATTATTTAGAGACTATAAACAAAAAAAGGAAAATATATAATAGATTACACCAAAAATGTAATTATGCCTAAAGAAGAATATGTAAAATTAACATGTTTTGAAGAAATTGAACGTATTTCAGATATGGAGTATTTACAACACATTCAAAAAATCAAAAATTTTGGAAATATTTCAATAAAAGCATATACAACATTTGGAAAAGAATTAGTAGAAGAATTAGAAAAAAATTCTTTTATGTTTGAAGAGGATAAGGAACTAGAAAAGAAACTAGATGAAATAAGAAAATTTAAATTGAAAAGTAGAAAAAAATTACTAAATCAAAGAAATTTAGACGAAGAAGAAAGGGAGTAATAAATATGGCAGAATTTTCACCAATGATGCAAAGATATCTTGAAACAAAAGAACAATACAAAGACTGCATCCTATTTTACAGACTAGGAGACTTCTACGAAATGTTCTTTGATGATGCAGTAACAGCATCAAGAGAACTAGAGTTAACACTAACAGGAAAAGACTGTGGACAAGAAGAAAGAGCACCAATGTGCGGAATACCACATCATGCAGCAGAAATATACATATCAAGATTAATTGCAAAAGGCTACAAAGTTGCAATATGTGAGCAATTAGAAGACCCAAAAACTGCAAAAGGAATAGTAAAAAGAGGTGTTATTAGAGTGGTAACACCAGGGACAGTAGTTGACAGCAACATGCTAGAAGAAAGAAAAAACAATTTTATAATGTCAATTTTTAAATCTGGAATTTACTTTGGAATTAGTGTATGTGATATTTCAACAGGTGAATTTTATTCTGCAGAAATAAAGGACGACCAAAACTTCCCATTAGTTCTAGACGAAATTGCAAGATATATGCCATCAGAACTTGTAATAAACAGTATGATGTCTGGTTGCCAAGAGGAAATGGATAAAATAACAGAAAGATTTGACTCATATATTACAAGATTTAGTGACAAATTTTTCACAGATGATGCAGAAAAAATAAGATATAGATTTAATTTTGTTGATAGCAATCAAAAAGAAATAGCCAATATTGCAGACAAGACATTAGCAGTATGTTCAATAAATGCGTTAATTGAATATATTGAGCAAACTCAAATGACAACACTTGACCACATTAACAAAATAACAGTATATAATATTTCAAAATACATGTCACTTGATATAAATGCAAGAAGAAACCTTGAAATAACAGAAAAAATGAGAGATAAATCAAAAAAAGGAACACTTTTATGGGTACTTGATAAAACATCAACATCAATGGGAGGAAGAGCGTTAAGAAGATGGCTTAATGATCCACTTATAGATACTGCAGAAATTAATAGAAGACTTGAGTCTGTAAAAGAATTAAAAGATGATGTTATTTTAAGAGGGGACGTGATAGAAAATCTTAAAAAAGTATATGACATTGAACGTCTTGCTGGAAAAATGGCTTATGGAAATGCAAATGCAAGAGACATGATTACATTGAAAAATTCATTGTCAAAATTGCCAGATTTGAAAAAAGTATTAGCAAATGTAAATTCTAGTATGCTTAAAGATTTATATGAAAATTTAGACGAATTGCAAGATATCTACGAACTTGTTGATAGATCAATAGTGGAAGACCCACCAATGACAGTAAAAGATGGTGGAATTATCAAACTTGGGTATGATGAAGAAATAGACAAACTAAAAACTGCTACAACAGAAGGGAAAAATTGGATTATTCAATTAGAGGCAGAAGAAAAAGAAAAGACAGGAATTAAAAATTTAAAAGTTGGATTTAACAAAGTATTTGGATATTTTATAGAAGTTACAAAATCAAATTTAGACCAAGTGCCAGAAAGATACATTAGAAAACAAACTTTAACAAATGCAGAAAGATATATAACAGAGGATTTAAAAAATCTTGAAAATCAAATACTTGGAGCAGAAGAAAAAGTTGTAAATCTAGAATATAATGCATTTGTACAAATAAGAGATGAAATTGCTAAAAACGTAAAAAGACTACAAAAATCAGCAAATATTGTATCAACATTAGATGTACTTACATCATTTGCAACAGTAGCAGAAGACTTAAATTATTGCAAACCAGAAGTAGATAATTCAGGAATTTTAGACATTAAAGGTGGAAGACATCCAGTAATAGACAAAATGCTTGGAACAGGTGTATTTGTTGAAAATGATACATATTTAGACAAAGAAGAAAATAGATTATCAATTATAACAGGACCTAACATGGCCGGTAAATCTACATATATGAGACAAGTTGCACTAATTACATTAATGGCGCAAGTAGGCTCATTTGTACCAGCATCAGAAGCACATATAGGAGTAGTAGACAAAATATTTACAAGAGTTGGAGCTTCAGATGACTTAAGTATGGGACAAAGTACATTTATGGTAGAAATGATGGAAGTTGCAACAATACTAAAAGAAGCAACTCAAAACAGTTTAGTAATATTAGACGAAATAGGAAGAGGAACATCAACATATGACGGTCTTTCAATTGCTTGGGCTGTTGCTGAATATATAGCAGATAAAGAAAAATGTGGAGCTAAAACATTATTTGCAACACATTACCACGAATTAACAGAACTAGAAGAAAAACTTGAAGGTGTAAAAAATTACAATATAGCAGTTAAAGAAAAAGGCGAAGATATAATCTTTTTAAGAAAAATCTTGAGAGGTGGAACAGATGAAAGTTATGGTATTCATGTTGCACGTTTAGCAGGAGTACCAAAGGTTGTAACTCAAAAAGCTGACGAAATCTTAAGAGGACTTGAAAGAAAGAATATTTTAACTGGTAAAAAACAAGAAAAAGAAAACAAAAAGACTGTGGAAGGCCAATTTGATATGTTTAATTATAAATTAGCTGAAATTGCTCATGAGATCGATAAAGTTAATTTGAATGAGTTAACTCCAATTGATGCTTTAAATACTTTGGTTAGAATAAAAGAAAAAATGAAATAGAGGGCTGGAATACCAGCCCTCTAATGTTTTTAAAGCTTTAGATATGATTTTAGATGTGTCAGATTTCAATATTTCTTAGATGTGAGACTATATTGCAAACTGCATCAATGTGAAATTGCATTATACTGATTGAATTAGAATATTTTGGATAATGTTTTATTCCATATTTACCCAAATTAATAATGTACTTTTTCCATTCGTCCAAATAAACAAATACTTCTTCATATGAAGAATTTACTAAAGAAGTACATGTATGTGCACGATTTGATAAACGCAACAGCAAAACTTCAGGATATTCCTGCAATGCTGAATAGTATATATCGAGCGGATAACTTTCACTATTTGCAAGTAATCTAATATAGTCCAACACAATAGGATCCAAACGATGTTCAGTTAAAATTTCGACGCCATGGTACTTCAAATGACATTTTTTAATTATTTCATGCAACAAAGCAGCAGCGATAATTTTATCATCATCAATTTTTAATGAAATCAAATAAGATGCCACACGCAGAGGATGGATTATAAAAGGATCTCCACTTTTCCGTGTATACCCATCATAGTACTTGCGTGCAAGAGATAATGCTTTCAGTGTATTGGGCATATCATTTGCAACAGCAAAACCTTTTATAAAAAAATATGTTTTTTCATAAAGGTCTGGAGCTAATACATCATTAAGATTTAATACAGCTGCAACGGTTTCAGTGATAGCAACAATTAGATACTTCATAACTGTAAGTATCCTTGAAAATGTAGGAAAATTCTGTTTAGCCTGAGAAATCATAGGATAAAAATACTTTACAATTTCTCTAACATACTTTTCCATCCGATGAGTATTAAAAGAATCAATTGTTGAACAATTACTTACTCGATCAGAAATTTTCATGATCGATGTCTGCCAATACGTACCGATTTTTTGATAATACCCTTCACTTGAAAAATCCGGGGCAGATTTATCTTTTGTCAAAATCTTTACAAAAGATAAAATATCAGGATGAAGATTATGTGTTCTTATGAACTCATATCCTCCTTCAGGTAACTTTTCTTTACAATCCTCAAGGGTATCATGTAACAACATAGCAGAAAGCAAGATATCTAAATCCTGCTGTGCTTGTTCTTCAGCAAGCTGCTCATCGTGAGAAAGATCCAAATTCATTTTCAAAATTGGACTCCAAATACCCAATAAGATCAAGTAATTTGTTGCCTCCAATGGATGAATAATATATGGAGCTCCGCCATCTCGGAATTGACCATCATGTAGATGTATTGCTAAGTCTATTGAAATTTTAGTATTCCGCAAATTATGCTTATTAGCATAGCTAAGTACATTTTCATAATACTTAGTAGTTTTTGAAGAAATAGTCCCATCTTTGTTTTTGAATTCTGGAATCATAAAAGCCTCCTTTTTCATGCATAATGTTAATATTTTACATACTGATATTGTAACAAAATTTTATGTAAAAGTCAATTTTTGTAGAAAAATGAAAAAATTAATTTTAATCTGCAATTAAAGGCAATCTAGGGCTTCCAAATTTAAATTCCATTTTATTTAAAGCAGCCTTAACTGGGATAGGATTAACTTTAGAAAACAAATCATTTATTAAAGGAATAGATTCTAGTTGCATATTTTTTGATTTTTCAATATTTCCATTAAAAAAATTCCAAATCATATCATGAGTAAATCTAGGTTTAATATTTGATAAAACAGAAATAACACCCAAACCACCCAAAGAGCAAATAGGGATAGCCTGATCATCATTGCCAGAATAAATATGTAAATTATCACCACACAAGCTAGCTATTTTAGCTACTTGTGAGATATCACCGACTAGCTTCTTTTATAGCAACAATATTATCAATTTTTGATAGTTCCAGGCAAGTTTCTGGTTCAATATTCATACCTGTTCTACTAGGTACATTATATAAAATAATGGGAATGTCAATATTTTCTGCAATTGCACTATAATGAGCAACCAAACCTGTTTGGGTTGTTTTGTTGTAATAAGGTGTAACAACTAAAACACCATCAACTCCTAAAGATTCAGCAATTTTAGACATTTCAATTGCTTCTTTTGTATTATTTGAGCCAGTACCAGCAATTACTGGAATTTTTCTTGTAGAAGATTCATTTTTACGTGTAACTTCAACAGCACATTTTATAAGCTCAATTTTTTCATCTTTAGTCATTGTTGAACTTTCACCAGTTGTGCCACAAACAACTAAAGCATCAATATCATTATCAATTTGAAATTGTAAAAATTTTTTAAATTCTTCTAAATTTATACCATTATCCGTAAATGGAGTTGGAATCGCAGAAGCAGCACCTTTGAATAATATTTTTTTCATGCTAAATTTCCTCCTTTAAAACAATATATGTTTCAATTTACAAATTATAAATAAAAAATATAAAAATAAAATATTTAAAATAAAACTTGAAATATAAAAAAGATGTCGAATTTTGCGATGAAAAGATGTTGCAAAGTATAGAATGATATGGTATTATTTTAGTACTTTAAAAATCAACTTATTATAAATTTTATTCAAAATATTAATTCAAAAGTTTCAATTTCTTGAAACAAAAATTCAAAAAATGTACAAAAAATAAGTAGAGAGAAAGGAAGTGAACAAAACAAAAATTTACCATAGAATAAATATTGACAAAAATAAATAGGAATATTATAATATTAATAACAAAAATAAGTTGGAGAAAAATCATAAAACTATAAGGAGGATTGCAATGGATACAGAATTAAAAGAAATATTAATTGATTTAAAACAAGGTCAAAAGGAACTATTCCAAAATGTAAAAGATTTAAAACAAGGCCAAGAAGAACTATTCCAAAATGTAAAAGATTTGAAACAAGGACAAGAAGAACTATCCAAAGGTCAAAAGGAACTATTCCAAAATGTAAAAGATTTGAAACAGGGACAAGAAGAATTGTTCAAAGGACAAAATAAGTTATCTAAAGACGTAAAAGGATTAAAACAAGGACAAGATGAGTTATTTAAAGTACAAAAAGAATTAATAAAAGAAGTACACGGATTAAGACAGGGACAAGATTCATTGCATAAAGGCCAAGAAGCATTATTTAAAGGTCAGGAATCACTATTAAAAAGTCAAGAAACAATATTAAAAGAACACAAAGATAAGTTCGAAAATGACGAAAAAAGAATTGAAAATTGTGAAAGTGAACTAAGTAACCATAGTAATAAACTCTACTATTTAAATTCAAAGGTCCATGCATATTAAGTTTTAATTTTATATAAAAAATACATAACAATTTTAAGAACTGGTTTATCAAAGCCAGTTCTTAATTTTTTCTCAAGGTATATCAATAAATAGAAAGTTTAAAGAACATTTATAATGAAAAAATTACTTGAACAATAAAAAGTATTATGATATAAATATAAAAGAAAACAATTACAAACAAAAAACAAAGAAAAATATATAAAAATAGTACACATAAGTTTGAAATTTAACAAAATATGTGATATAATCTTGCATAATATGTTAAAAATTAAAAGGAGAAACAAATAGATGAATAAAAAGAGAGTATTAACAGGAGATAGACCAACAGGAAAACTACACATAGGACACTATTTTGGATCATTAAAAACAAGAGTAGAAATGCAAAACAATCCAGAATATGATCCATATATATTAATAGCAGACGTACAAGCACTTACAGACAATTTTAACAATCCAGAAAAAGTAAGAAAAAACGTAAGAGAAGTAGCAATGGATTACCTATCAGTAGGAATAGATCCTAAAAAAACAACAATATATATACAATCAATGATACCAGAAACAGCAGAGCTAACAGTATTTTATTCAAATTTGGTAACAATAGCAAGATTAGAAAGAAACCCAACAGTAAAAACAGAAATAGCACAAAAAAGAGATATATTTGGAGAAAGTGTAACATATGGATTTTTAGGCTACCCAGTAAGCCAAGCAGCAGACATAACAACATTTGAAGGAGAACTAGTACCAGTTGGAGAAGACCAACTACCACTAATTGAACAATGTAGAGAAATAGTTAGAAAATTCAACAGCATATATGGAGAAGGAGTATTAAAAGAACCAAAAGCAGTACTATCAAATTCTAAAAGAATAAAAGGCTTAGATGGAAACGAGAAAATGGGTAAATCACTAGGAAATGCAATATATCTATCAGACAGTGAAGAAGAAATAACAAAAAAAGTTATGAGTGCAGTAACAGACCCAGCAAGAATAAAAAAAGACGACCCAGGAAATCCTGATATATGTATGGTAGCATACTACCACAACTTATTCACACCAAAAGAAGAAGTAAAAACAGTATGTGAAGAATGTAAAGCAGGAAAACGTGGATGCGTAGCATGTAAAAAACAACTAGCTAAAAACATAATAGAAGAATTAAGACCAATTAGAGAAAAAAGAGCATATTATGAAGCACATCCAGAAGAAGTAGACAAAATCCTAATGGAAGGTACTGAAAAAGCAAGAGAAGTTGCAAAAGAAACAATGAAGAAAGTAAAAAAAGCAATGATGCTAGATTATTAAACCAGTTGGGACGTTTCTAATTGGACAAAAATGTCCCAAAGGAACCGAGGTTAAAAAATTTTGAACATTAACATTAGTTAAAAGACTAAAAGATAAAATTATATATAAAAGACATTGAGGAGATGAAAAATGTTTACAGATTATACAAAAATAATGATTAAATCAGGAAACGGAGGAAACGGAGCTGCAACATTTAGAAGAGAAAAATATGTAGCAGCAGGTGGCCCTGATGGAGGAGACGGAGGAAATGGTGGAAACATCTATTTTCAAGTCGACAAAGACAAAAACACACTAATTGATTTTAGATATAACAGAAAATTTAAAGCTAAAGACGGAGAAAACGGAAGTGGAAACCGTTGCAATGGCAAATATGGAGAAGACCTATATATCAAAGTTCCAATAGGAACTGTTGTAAAAGATGCAGAAACAGGAAAAGTTGTTGCAGATTTATCTAAACCAAACCAAACAGAATTAATATTAAAAGGTGGTAGAGGTGGCAGAGGAAACTCACACTTTGCAACACCTACAAGACAAGCTCCTAGATTTTCTGAAGACGGAGAAAAAGGAGAAGAAAAAGAATTAATATTAGAATTAAAATTGTTGGCTGATGTAGGTTTACTAGGATTTCCAAATGTGGGGAAATCAACATTTTTATCAACAGTAACAGATGCAAGACCTAAAATTGCAAACTATCACTTTACAACAATAAATCCAAATCTAGGAGTTGTAAAAACAAAAAATGGTGATGGATTTGTAATAGCAGATATACCAGGAATTATAGAAGGTGCAAGTGAAGGAGTAGGCCTAGGAATTCAATTTTTAAGACATGTTGAAAGAACAAGATTGCTATTACACTTCATTGATGTATCTGGACAAGAAGGAAGAGATCCAATTGAAGACTATAATACAATCAACCAAGAGCTTGCAAAATATAGTGAGAAGTTGGTAAAACGAAAACAGATATTAGTTGCAACAAAAATAGACAGCATGCAAGATGATACAAACTTAAAAAAGCTAGAAAAACTAGCAAAAAAAGAAAAACTAGAACTATTCAAAATATCATCAGTTACAGGTGAAGGAGTTGAACAGTTAATAGACCATGTTACAGAAGTTCTAAAAACATTGCCAAAAGAAGAACTAGTTGAAATTGAAGACAGAGTAGTATATACATTGCAAGACAAAGACCAAGAATGGGAAGCATACGAAGAAGACGGAATCTTCTATGTTAAAGGTAGAGCAGTTGATAGACTTATGGGTAGAATCAATATCGAAGACAATGAATCTATGTACTATTTCCAAAAATGTTTAAAGAATATGGGAATTGAAGATAAACTTAAAGAACTTGGCGTATGTGAAGGTGATACAGTTAAAATCAGTGACTGGGAACTTGAGTGGTACGAGTAATATATTTTTGACAAAAACAAAAATATAACCTTTTAAAAATAAAATGAAAAAAAGAGGATTATGAGGAGTGTCCCTTAGTCCCCGCAAAAGGGGAGAAAAAGGAACGTCCCTCAATCCCTCGGAAGGAGAAAATAAAATGAGCGAAAATAATAATAATAACGAAGTAGAAGAATTAGATATAAACCATCTAATGCAAATAAGAAGAGATAAATTAAAAGAACTACAAGATGAAGGAAAAGACCCATTTGAAATAACAAAATTTAACAGAACAAATTCAGCTGGAGAAATAAAAGCAAATTATGAACAATTTGAACAAAAAGATGTAACAGTAGCTGGAAGAATTATAGCAAAAAGAATAATGGGAAAAGCCTCATTCTGTACAATACAAGACAGTGATGAAAAAATTCAAAGTTATGTAAGTATAAACGATTTAGGAGAAGAAAGTTACAAAGCATTTAAAACATATGACATTGGAGATATTATTGGAATAACAGGTTTTGTATTTAAAACAAGAACAGAAGAAATTTCTGTACATGCAAAAGAAGTAACATTACTTTCAAAATCATTAAGACCATTACCAGAAAAATTCCACGGATTAAAAGATCCAGATTTAAGATACAGACAAAGATATGTAGATTTAATAATGAATCCAGAAGTAAAGAAAACTTTTGAAACAAGAAGTAAAATAATTACAGAAATAAGAAGAATATTGGATGAAAAAGGATATTTAGAAGTTGAAACACCAATATTAAACACAATATCAGGTGGAGCAACAGCTAAACCATTTATAACACATCACAATGCATTAGATTTACCAATGTATTTAAGAATTGCAACAGAATTAAACTTAAAAAGATTAATAGTTGGTGGATATGACAAAGTATATGAAATGGGAAGAATATTCAGAAACGAAGGAATGGACATAAGACATAATCCTGAATTTACATCAATAGAATTATATGCAGCATATCAAGATTACAACGATATGATGGACATAACAGAAGAAATATTCACAAAATGTGCCATGAAAGTTTTAGGAACAACAAAAATAACATATCAAGGTCAAGATATAGACTTAACACCAGGATGGAAAAGAATTACTATGATAGACAGTATCAAAGAAGCTTGTGGAGTTGACTTCAACGAAATTAATTCAGACGAAGAAGCTGTTGCATTAGCAAAAGAAAGAGGATTAGAAATTCCAGATCCAACAAAAGAAACAAGAGGAGATGTAATTAGCTTATTCTTTGATGAATATGTAGAAAAAACATTAATACAACCAACATTTATATATGATTACCCAGTAGAAATTTCACCACTTGCAAAAAGAAGTCCAAAAGACCCAAGATTAACAGAAAGATTTGAAATATTTATTGGTGGTAGAGAATATGGAAATGCATTCTCTGAACTAAATGACCCAATTGACCAATATGAAAGATTTAAAAAACAAGTTGAAGCTAGAAATGCCGGAGATGAAGAAGCTGGTATGATGGATGAAGACTTTATCCAAGCACTTGAATATGGTATGCCTCCAACAGGTGGTTTAGGAATCGGGGTTGATAGATTAGTAATGTTATTAACAGATGCTGCATCAATTAGAGACGTATTACTATTCCCAACAATGAAACCATTAAACTAATATATTTTAATAAATAATCAAAAGACAACAAAATAATAGGAGAAAAAATATGCACAAACATTCAATTATTATAATAAAAAATGAAGAAAATGAATATTTACAATATTTTGACAAAAAATGGAATAGCTATTTATTTTTAAACAGTAAAATGAATAATAAAAATGATGTTGAATCAATTTATAACAAATTAAAACAAATGTTAGAAATTGAAAAAGAAGACATCAGCATATCATTTATTGGTGAAAAAACACATAAAAAATTTTCAGAAAGTGCCAAAATAGAAAAAGAATATCAACATTATTTTTATAAAGTTAAATTATTAAAAAGTAAAGAAAAATTTAACCAAAAAGAATTTGAATGTTTTGATATAAAATACAAATGGTTTTCTTTTGAAGAATTTCAAAAAGACGAAAGAATACAAAAAGTAAATAGTGACATTATACAATTTGTAAAATCATTTGATGTTTAAAAAACAATAATTAAAATTATTATGGGGATGAGTAAACGAAGGGAGAAATTTATGTTTAATTTTAACTTTGATAAAAGAACAATGTATATTATAATTGGAATAATGTTACTATTTTTAGTAATACAATATGTAGCAAATCCAGGACAATTATTAAGTTTATTGTTAAGTGCACCAGGAGTACTTATAGCAATCACATTCCACGAATTTGCACATGGATATGCAGCATACAAATTAGGAGATGATACAGCAAAAAGACAAGGACGACTAAGCCTAAATCCATTTGCACATTTAGACCCAGTAGGAACTTTAATGTTATTAGTAGCTGGATTTGGATGGGGAAAACCAGTAGAAGTAGACCCTAGAAACTATACAAGAAAAATATCAATGGAAAAAGGAGAAGCAATAGTTTCACTTGCAGGACCATTAATGAACTTTATACTTGCAATAATATTTACATTAATATATTGTGCAATATATAAATTTGCTAGCACAGCATTTATGGTATCAACAATAGGAACGGTTATAATGTTATTAATATCAAGCACAATCTCAATAAACATTGGACTTGGAGTATTTAACTTAATACCATTACCACCATTAGACGGTTCAAAAATAATAATGCCATTTTTACCATATAAAGCAAAAGAATTTTTTGTAAATAATGAGCAAATATTTTATATCATATTTGTACTAATTTGGATAACAGGGATAGCTGGAACAATTATAACACCAGCAATCAACTGGGTTTCAAAAGGAATAATAGGATTAGGAAAAATAATATTTAGATTATAAGAAATCGGGATTAGAGGGCCATAACAAAAAATCCCTCTAATTTTTTTTGAAGGGACAAGTTTAAAATGAAAAAAGATATACTAACATTAGGAATAGAATCAAGTTGTGACGAAACATCAGTATCAGTAGTAAAAAACGGAAGAGAGATTTTATCAAACATAATAGATACGCAAATACCAATACACGAAAAATATGGTGGAGTTGTACCTGAAATAGCATCAAGAAACCATATAGAAGCAATATCTAGAGTAACAAAAAAAGCATTAGAAGAAGCAAATGTGAAATTTGATGATATAGATACAATAACTCCAACATATGGACCAGGTTTAGTAGGAGCTTTATTAGTAGGACTATCATATGCAAAAGCTTTAAGTTTTGCAATAAACAAACCACTAGTTGGCGTAAACCATATCCAAGGACATATTGCAGCAAATTACATTACATACCCAGAATTAAAACCACCATTTCTATGTGTAATGACATCTGGTGGTAACACACAATTAGTGCATGTAAAAAACTATACTGAATTTGAAGTGTTAGGAAAAACAAGAGATGATGCAATTGGAGAGGCTTTTGATAAAGTTGCAAGAGTAGTTGGACTTGGATATCCAGGAGGTCCAAAAGTTGACAAGCTTGCAAAAGAGGGAAATCCAAATGCAATAGAATTACCAAAAACACATTTTGATAATTTAGACTTTAGTTTTAGTGGAATAAAAACAGCTGTAATAAATTTACATCACAAAAATCCAGATGTGAATAAAGCTGATTTGTGTGCAAGCTTTGAAAAAACAGTTACAGAAATATTATTAGAAAATGCAGAAAAAGCATTAAAACAAACAGGATTAAAAACAATAGCATTAGCAGGTGGTGTATCTGCAAATAGTTATATAAGAAATGAATTTTTAAAACTAGAAAAGCAAGGGATAAAAGTATATATGCCTGATTTGAAATTATGTACAGATAATGCAGCAATGATTGCATCAGCTGGATATTATAATTTTATAGATGGAAAAAGTAATTCATTAGATTTAAATGCTATACCAAATTTGAAATTAAATTAAATAATATAGAGCCAATTCAATTGAATTGGCTCTATATTATTTTATGATGCATAGATTTCCAAAACAGGAATTTCATCTTCACTGATAAGTACTAATTCTAACTGGACATCTGAAATAATCTTATTGGTTTTCCAAACTGGATTATATACCAGAAAATAAAGATGATTATCCCTTTTTACTTTTTCTAACCATTTGGAATTTTTTTCGGAATGCAAAGCCTCCAAAAGCATAAGTTCTAATTTAGAATACTTATAAAAATATCCTAAAAAAGAGTCAAATGAAAGTACGCCATCATATGACTTGATTTTTAAATCAGGTCTTAAAGAAAGTTCTTTTTGCAAATTTAAAAGAGCTTCCCGTTTTGACGAATCAACATGATTCATCAAATCCTTTAGTAACAATACCTCTTAGTCTATCATAGTGTCAACCTCCTTATGTATTAATAAAAATATTATAACACCATAAAACAAAAAAATCAAATTTCTTAAAAGCAATTATAGACAATTAAGGAAAAATATTGTAAACTATAACAAGAAAGAAGAACGGAAAATAATAAACAAGGAGGAAAAAATGGCAATATATGTAATAGGAGACTTACACTTATCATTTAGTACAAATAAGCCGATGGACATATTCGGAAAAAATTGGCAAAACTATGAAGAAAAAATAAAGCAAGACTGGCTATCAAAAGTAAAAAAAGAAGATACTGTAATATTGCCAGGTGACTTTTCATGGGCCATGTATTTAGATGAAACAGAAAAAGACTTTGAATTTATAAACAATTTACCAGGAAAAAAAATCTTACTAAAAGGAAATCATGACTATTGGTGGTCAACAGTTACAAGCATGAGAAAATATATAGATTCAAAAGAATTTAAAAACATAGATTTTTTATATAATAATAGCTATGAATTTGAAAATAAAATAATTGCAGGAACAAAAGGGTGGAATATTTCAGAAGACCAAGAAGATATTAGACTAACAAAGAGAGAAGTAGCAAGACTAGAACTTTCTATAAAAGATGGGATATCAAAATATGGAGAAGATAAAGAAATAATAGTATTTATGCATTATCCACCATTAACTAAAAACTATATGAAAACAGAATATACAGAATTAATGAAAAAATATAATATAAAAAGATGCTATTATGGACATCTACATGCAAATTCAATTCAAGATGCAATAGAAGGCAATGCAGAAGGAATAGAATATAAATTAGTTAGTAGTGATGGGCTAGATTTTAAATTATTAAAAATATAATTTTGAAAAATTTCGGGATTTTGTGTGATGGCCCCTTAATCCCGCAAAGGTGAGTGAAAATGGATTTAACAGAAGATGTAAAATATATAAAAGGAGTAGGCCCAAACAGGGTAACTCTATTAAACAAAATAGGAATATTTAATGTAAAAGATTTAATCACGTATTATCCAAGAGGCTATGAAGACAGAAGCAAGCCAAAAAATATATGTGAATGTGTAAATGGAGAAGTAGCATTAATAGAAGCAATAGCAATGTCAAGACTTGTAGACACAAGAATAAGCAAAGGAAGAACAATGCAAAGATTATTAGTTATGGATGAAACAGGACAAGCTGTTATAACATGGTTTAATCAGCCATATCTAAAATCAAAATTTCAGACACGGAAAAAAATACAGATTTTATGGGAAAATCGAATTTCAATATGGAAAAATAAGTATGAATGCACCAGTATTTGATGAAATAGAAAATTCAAATAATACAGGAAAAATAATACCAATTTATCCACTAACATTTAGTTTAACACAAAACACATTAAGAAAAATAATCGAAAATGGACTACAAAAAGTGCAAGAGCAAGGAGGTCTTCCAGAAACTCTGCCAGACTACATATTAAAGGAATATAAATTAGAAAATGCAAATAAAGCAAATTATGATATACATTTTCCAAAAGATTTTGAAGATTTCAAAAAAGCAAGGAGAAGACTAGTTTTTGAAGAATTGCTATCAACACAACTAGCATTACTACAATTAAAAAACAATAATTTGACAGACAAAAAAGGAATAAAATTTAATAAAAACGTAAAAATGTCAGATGTAATAAATACTTTACCATTCAAATTAACAAAGGCACAGCTAAAAGTATTACAAGAAATAGATGAAAATATGGAATCAGAAAAATCAATGAATAGATTATTACAAGGGGATGTAGGCTCTGGAAAGACAGTAGTTGCAATGATAACAGCATATAAAGCAGTAAAATCTGGATATCAAGCAGCAATTTTAGCACCAACAGCGATACTTGCAACACAACATATGGCAAATTTTGAAAAAATGCTTAGTCAATTTGATATAAAATGTGAATTATTAATATCAGGAATCAGTAAAAAGAATAAAGAATATATTTTAGAAAGACTTAAAAATGGTGAAATAGACATATTAATTGGCACACATGCAATGCTAGAAGAAAATGTAGAATTCAAAAATCTAGGATTAGTTGTAACAGATGAGCAACACAGATTTGGAGTAAAACAAAGAACGAAAATTGTACAAAAAGGTCAAAATTCAGACGTATTAGTAATGTCAGCAACACCAATACCAAGGACACTAGCGTTAATACTTTATGGAGATTTGGACATATCAATAATTGACGAACTTCCACCAAATAGAAAAACAATAGAAACATTTGCAGTTACAAACAGAATGGAAGAGAGAATAAATAATTTTATAAAAAAACAAGTAGATGAAGGAAGACAAGCATATATAGTATGTCCATTAGTAGAAGAAAGTGAAGAAGAGGACAAAGACTTAAAAGCAGTTGAAACATTATATGAAAAATGCAAGGAAGAAACATTTTCAAATTATAGAGTTGAATATATACATGGAAAAATGAGACCAAAAGAAAAAGACAAAATAATGGAAAGATTCAAAAATAAAGAAATAGATATATTAATTTCTACAACTGTAATTGAAGTTGGAGTAGATGTTCCAAATGCAAATATAATGGTAATTGAAAATGCAGAAAGATTTGGATTAGCACAATTACATCAATTACGTGGAAGAGTAGGGCGTGGTGAATATAAATCATATTGTGTCCTAAAATATAAAGGAAAAGGACAAAACACAAAAGAGAGAATGAAAATTATGTGTGAAACAAATGATGGGTTCTTAATTTCACAAAAAGATTTAGAGATAAGAGGTTCAGGAGACTTTTTTGGAACAATGCAACATGGTATACCAGATTTTAAAATTGCAAATTTATTTACAGATATGGATATATTAAAACTAGCCCAAGAAGCAGCAACCAAAATAGTAAGCCAAGATCCTAAATTAGAAAAAGAGGAAAATAGACTATTAAAATTATCAGTAAAAGACAAATTTACAGATAGAATTGAAATATAAAACTTGTCAAAAGGGACGCCCCTTTTTGACAGATTTACCCAAAATTTTTGAAGTTTTTAAATTTATTCTTTATATATTTCTGTCAAAAAAGGGCGTCCCTTTTGACAAAGAACGGAGGAAAAATAAATGATAATATTCGGAATAGATATAAGAGTATATTTTTTACTATTTTTAACATATTCTATTGCAGGATGGTGTATGGAAGTAATAGGAAAATTAATAGAAAAAAAGAAATTTATAAATAGGGGATTTTTAATAGGACCATATTGTCCAATATATGGAACAGGAGCAATATTAATAACACTTTTATTAAAAAAATATACCCCAGATCCATTTGCATTATTTGTAATGGCAATACTAGTATGTGGAACACTAGAATATTTAACAAGCTATTTTATGGAAAAAATATATCATGCAAGATGGTGGGACTATAGCCAAAGAAAATTTAATATAAATGGAAGAGTATGCTTGAATACAATAATTCCATTTGGACTACTAGGAATGTTCATAATGTATGTTTCAAATCCATTTTTAATTGGTAAAATTGAAGCATTACCAGAATTAGCATTAAACATACTATTTGGGGTACTCTTAACTATATATTTAGTAGACAATATTGTATCAACCAATGTAATCAGCTATGTTGGAAAAACAACAAAAGAATTTGGAAAGAGCTTGGATAATACAGAAGAAATAACAAGCAAAGTAAAAGAGGCACTTTTAAACAAATCTGGATTATATAGAAGATTACTAGAAGCATATCCAAAAGTACAATCAATAAAGGTAAAAATAAAAGAGAAAAAAGAAGAAATTAAAAGACAAGTAGCAGAACAAACAGATGAATTTAAAGAAAATGTAAATAAACAAAAACAAGAAATAATAGAAAAAGTTGGAGACTTAAAAGACTTACCCAAAAAACAAAAAGAAGCAAAAAAGAAAAAAGACTAAACACAAAAATAAAAGGGAAGGTTAATATAATGAAAAAAATAAAATTTAGAATTGAAAATAGAATAAAACAATTCAATATAATTTTAAAAAGTAGCGGAGAAGACCATATAAGTGAATATTCAGCACAATGCTCGTATTATACAATATTATCATTTATACCATTTTTAATATTATTGATAACACTTATACAATATACTAATATAGAGCAACAAACATTATTTGATGTGATTTCAAAAATAATACCATCAAGTATGAATGAATTTGTAATTGGAATAGTAAGAGAAGTGTATTCAAAATCAATAGGAACAATATCACTTTCAATAATATTTACACTATGGTGAGCAGGCAAAGGGTTATTTGCACTTACGAAAGGGCTACATTCAGTCTATAACACAGATGAAGACAATGAAAAATCAGTTATATATTTAAGGATAATGGCACTTTTAGAGACAATAATATTCATTGTTTTAATAATGTTAGGAATGGTATTGCTAGTATTTGGAAATAGTCTAAAATCAATAATGCAACAATATTTTGGGGCATTAGAAAATTTTAGTGCATTTTCACAAGTACTAACAGAAATAGGTTTTATATTTGCAACATTTATAATATTCCTATTTTTATATAGATTTATGCCAAAACACAAAGTTACATTTAAAAGCCAAATTCCAGGAGCAATATTTGGAGCACTTGCACTTAATGTGATATCATTTGTATTTTCTAAATATTTAGACATATTTAAAGGATTTTCCATTACATATGGAAGCTTAACCACATTGATGCTTATTATGATGTGGACATATTCATGTTTTTACTCATTATTTCTAGGAGCAGAGCTAAATAAAACACTAAAGCATTTTGGCAAAAAAGAAAATAATATCATAAATAAAATTCCTAAAAATTAATTTTATAAAGTTTTACAGAAACATTATTAGTGGTTGCAGATGTAGAAATCTTAATATCAAATCCAGTATTATTTTTAAACTTTAAATCATAACTACCATAAGCAACAGCTGCATCTTTACCATTAGAAATATATGGGACCTTATTGCTATGCTCATGTCTTTCAATAATAACTAGATTAGGAACTTTTAAAACTGCATTATATAAAGTAGTGCTTACTTGACAATTGCCACCTCCAAGGCCTTTCTTCTTATTACCTTCTTGATCAAATATGTCAGCTTCTTGATATCCTTTTGCAGATGTAGATGGGCCAAGAGTTTTACAAAAAGAGAATGTAGAACCATTTTTTATAATAGTTCCATTTAAAGAAGAACAAGTTATAGCCACATTATTTTGTCTAGCAGAGTCTTTAGTATAAATTTTTGTTGTAAAAGAAGAAATTTCTTCTTCTTTTTTTTGCTCTGTTTCATTATGAGAAGAATTTTCAGAAACTTCAGTTTTATTTTTTGATTCTTCGTTATTTGTCACAGAAGTATTAGAATTTTGAATGTTTACATTATTATTTTTAGATTCATTTAAAATTATATTTTCTTTATTGGAACTATTTTTTGATTCATTGCCAATAGTTTTACTAGCTGTATAATTAGATGTTGGTGGAGTTTTATTTTTAAAGATAAAGTATATTCCGACTCCAATACATATAATTATTACAATAACAACAATAATCCATATTTTATTATTATTTTTCATTTATATCACAATCCCTTCAAAGAGCATCATATTATTTTTAGATTAATTAATATGTTTAGTATAACCAAAAAAAGTAATAAAATACAGAAAAAACGAATATAATATAATGTAAAAATATGACAAGTAAAATTTTCAACAAAGTTCAAGCATTAAGGAAGGAATGAAATTAAATATGAAAAATATAGACGAAATCTTAAGATATTTTCCAAATAAAATATATCAGATTTTTTTTAATTTATTTCAAGAAAACAGTAAAATTGCAGAAGAATTGCAAGAAATTAGAATGAGAGCAGAAAGACCAATAATACTAAAATTACGAGAAAGAGATTTGATATTGCAATATAATATAACACAAGCAGAAATATTACAAATAGTAGAAAGGCTATGTGAAAACTCGATATATGCATACAAAAATCAAATTTGTGAAGGATTTATAACAGTAAAAGGAGGCCATCGTATTGGGTTAACCGGGTCATGTGTTATAGAAAATGGTAAAATAATAAATGTAAAACATATATCAAGCTTAAACTTTAGAATAGCAAGAGAAGTTTTAAATTGTAGCACAAGAGTACTAAGAGAAGTAATCGATATAGAAAATAAATCAATATATAATACAATTCTTGTGGCACCTCCAGGAAGAGGAAAAACAACAATGTTACGTGATATTATAAGAAGACTAAGTAATGGAATAGATGAAATCAATTTTAAAGGTAAAACATGTGGCGTGGTAGACGAAAGAGGTGAAATAGCAGCAATGTATAAAGGAATTCCACAAAATGATGTAGGAATAAGAACAGACATTATAGAAAATGTAGAAAAAAATCAAGGTATACATATGTTAATAAGAACAATGGCCCCAGAAATAATTGCATGTGATGAAATAGGAAGTAAAGAAGATGTAGAAGCAATACATTATGCTCTATATTCAGGAGTAAAAGGTATTTTTACAATGCATGGAAAAAATATTGAGGATATAAAAAATAACAAGCAAATTTATGAATTAATTGAAAATAGAGAAATACAAAAAGTAGTATTTTTATGAATTTTCATTGACATTTTGTCAAAATAACAGTATAATAGAAATGTATTATTTTGAGAAGGAGAAAAAGTATGCTAAAAAAATATTGGAAGAAAATAGGTATGTTAATATTAATAATAGCATGTGTATTTAATGTAATGGGCAAATTAGTACATAAAATGTCACTAAAAAAAGAACTATTACAATCAGCACAATATATATTTAGTGAACAAGAAAATGAAAATACCACAAAATAGTACTTGAAAAAATTTTGATAATATGTTATTATAAAAAACAGTCATGTTATAAAAAACGAAAAAGAGGTGAAATTGAAATGAAAGAAGGAATACATCCAACATACAACCAAACAACAATCACATGTGCATGTGGAAATGTTTTAGAAGTTGGTTCAACAAAAAAAGATATAAAAGTAGATGTTTGTTCAAAATGTCATCCATACTGGACAGGTAACTTAAGACAAGAAACAGTTGGTGGAAGAGCAGACAAATTCAAAAAGAAATATGGACTTGCATAAGTCAACAAAAAGTAGCTATAAGCTACTCTTTTTTTTATCTTAATATCTTTACTTTTTTAGCAAAATAATTTAAAATTAACATATAAATAGACGAAACGAAAGAAGGAATAAAAAATGTCAAATGTATGTGACTATGTAAAATGGAGAGGAGATTTAAGCATAGAACAATCAGAATTCAACGAAATAGACAATTTAATATTATCAAGATTTTCATACTTTCCATTTGACAAAATAATAAAAGAAAATGAAGTTGTAACAATAAAGGAATTAAGTGAAAGGTTTAAAAAACAAGACATAAGAAAATTACCAATTTTATGGAAAGATGATGTAGACTTATTTCCATTAATGGGAGAATCAGAAAGATTTGGAAAATTATTAGCAACAAAATATATCAACAAAATTGACCAAGAGCAAGAAAAACAATTTGCAGCAATAACAGTTTTAATGCCAGACAATACAATATTTGTATCATACAGAGGAACAGACAACACGATAGTAGGATGGAAAGAAGATTTAAATATGAGCTTTAAAAGCCATATTGCATCACAAATATCAGCTAAAAAATATTTAGAAATTATAGCTCAGGAATATCCAGACAAGAAAATAAGAATAGGTGGACATTCAAAAGGTGGAAATGTAGCTGTATATGCTGCAACATTTGTAAATAAAGAAATTAAAGATAGAATAATAAATGTGTATAATAATGATGGACCAGGATTTTGTGATGATGTAATAGAGACACCTGAATACAAGGAAATGATAGAAAAGGTCCATACATATATACCTCAATCATCTGTAATAGGAAGGCTTATGAATCATAGGGAAAAATATACTGTTGTTAAAAGCATTCAAAAAGGAATTATGCAACACGATTTATATAGCTGGGAAGTGCTAGGAAAGGAATTTGTAACATTAGAAGAGGTTACAAATGGTAGTGAGTTTGTAGATAAAACAATTAAGGAATGGCTTGAAAATGTTGAACCTACTAAAAGAGAACAGGTTATAGATGTTGTTTTTGATATTTTGAATACTACAGATGCTCAAACTATGAAAGAGATTAAATCTAATTGGTTTACTAGTGCTAGAACTATGATGGCTTCTTATAAAAATATTGATAATGAGACTAAAGAAATGATATGGCAAACTTTAAACGAATTATTTAAAGTTGCAAAAGATAATGTGTTTAAAAAATAATGTATTAAAAAAATAGAGAAATACAAAAATATAGAAAGTACTGTTTGAATTATAATGGTACTTTTTTTGTAAATTCAAAATTTAGAAACGAAAACTTTTACCAATGGAAATGAAAACTTTTACCAAACTCTTGTTTTTATGTATGAAATATAGTATAATTAAAAGCAGAATGGTTCCAAATGGACAAAATGTCCAAAAAGAACCGTCCCTTTTGGACATGGAGGAAGTAAAATGAATGATAAAATAATAATAAAAGGCGCTAAAGAGCATAATTTAAAGAATATAAATTTAGAAATACCAAGGGATAAAATGGTTGTAATAACAGGACTTTCAGGTTCTGGAAAATCATCTCTTGCATTTGATACATTATATGCAGAAGGGCAAAGAAGATATGTAGAAAGTTTGTCTTCATATGCAAGACAGTTTTTAGGAATAATGGAGAAACCTGATGTTGAGTCAATTGAAGGGCTTTCACCAGCTATATCAATAGACCAAAAAACAACATCAAAAAATCCACGTTCAACAGTTGGAACTGTAACAGAAATATATGACTATATTCGTTTATTATATGCAAATATAGGCGTACCATATTGCCCTAACTGTGGTAAAAAAATTGAAAAACAGTCAATTGACCAAATTGTTGATAATATTATGGAATTAGAAGAAGGTACAAAAATACAAATTTTGGCACCAGTTGTAAGAAGTAGAAAAGGTGAGTTTGTAAAACAATTAGAGGGTTATCAAAAGGATGGATTTGTAAGAGCTAGAATTGATGGCGAAGTTTATGATTTGTCAGATGAAATTAAACTAGATAAAAATAAAAAACATGAAATTGAATTAGTAGTAGATAGATTAGTTGTAAAACCAGAAATAAGAAGTAGACTTACAGAGTCTGTTGAAATTGCTTTAAAACATGCTGATAATTTAGTATTAGTAAATGTTATAACAAAAGATGAAAACAAAACAGTTTTATATAGCTCAAATTATGCGTGTCCAGACTGTGGTTTCAGCTTCCCAGAAATAACTCCAAGAATGTTTTCATTTAATAATCCATATGGTGCTTGTCCAACTTGTATGGGTATAGGATATTTAATGAAAATGGACGAGGATTTGATAGTACCAGATAAAAACAAAACACTTTATGATGGAATTAAGGCATTTGGTGCAAGTACAATGAAAAAAGGTGACACTATGGCCAAAATGTATTTTGAAAGTATTGCAAAACATTATGGTGTGGAAATAAAAGGTGTTCCAATTAAAAAATTGCCACGATGGTTTATGGAAAAAATCTTATATGGTACAGGGGACGAAAAAATTGACTTTGAATATTCATCTGCTGCCGGTGTAAGAAAGTTTACAGCACCATTTGAAGGCGTTTTACCAACACTAGATAGACGTCATAGTGAAACAAAATCACAAGGAATGAGAACTTTTTACGAAATGTATATGACAAATTCACATTGTCATACTTGTAATGGAGCACGTTTAAAGAAAGAAATATTGTGTATTAAAATAAATGGTAAAAACATAAATGAAGTTACAGACATGTCAATTAAGGCTTTAAAAGAATTTTTAGGTAAATTAAAATTAACACAAAAAGAAGCAATGATTGCAGACATGATTTTAAAAGAAATAAACAAAAGACTTCAATTTTTAATAGATGTAGGACTAGAATATCTAACATTATCAAGAAGTGCTGGAACATTATCAGGAGGGGAAGCTCAACGTATTCGTTTAGCAACTCAAATCGGTTCAGGACTTACAGGTGTTATGTACATTTTGGATGAACCAAGTATAGGACTACACCAAAGAGATAATGACAAATTAATTGCCACACTTAAAAAATTAAGAGATTTAGGAAATACTTTGCTAATTGTAGAACATGATGAGGACACAATGTATGCAGCAGACCAAATTATTGATATTGGCCCAGGTGCTGGCGTACATGGTGGAAATGTTATGGCACAAGGAACAGCAGAAGAAGTAAAATTAGTAAAAGATTCTGTTACAGGACAATATTTAAGTGGAAGAAAGAAAATAGAAGTTCCTAAAACAAGAAGAAAAGTTGTAAAATCAAAAGCAATTGAAGTTAAAAATGCAACAGAAAACAACTTAAAAAATATTAGTGTGAAATTCCCATTAGGAGTATTTACATGTGTTACAGGGGTTTCAGGCTCAGGAAAATCAACACTTGTAAATGAAGTACTATATAAAACAATAGCAAAAGAACTAAACGGTTCATCAGAGAAACCAGGAAAATGCAAAGAAGTAAAAGGACTAGAAAATATAGATAAAATAATCAATATAGACCAATCACCAATAGGAAGAACACCACGTTCAAATCCAGCAACATATACAGGAGTATTTGACTTAATTAGAGACATATTTGCAGGAACAAATGAAGCTAAACTACGTGGGTTTGAAAAAGGAAGATTCAGCTTTAATGTAGCAGGTGGAAGATGCGAAAGCTGTAACGGTGACGGAGTTCACAAAATAGAAATGCACTTTTTGCCAGATGTCTATGTACCATGCGAAGTGTGTAAAGGAAAAAGATATAATAGAGAAACGCTAGAGGTTAAATATAAAGGTAAAAACATAGCAGATGTACTAGATATGACAGTTGAAGAAGCATTAGAATTTTTTGATAAAATACCAAAAATAAAACAAAAAATTCAAACATTATATGATGTAGGTTTAGGATATATCAAGTTAGGACAGCCGTCAACAACATTATCTGGTGGTGAGGCTCAAAGGGTTAAACTTGCAACAGAACTTTCAAAAAGAGCAACAGGAAAAACGTTGTATATTTTAGATGAACCAACTACAGGCCTTCACATTGCTGATGTTCATAGATTAGTTGATATTTTACAAAGATTAGTTGATACAGGAAATACAATAATTGTTATTGAGCATAACTTAGATTTAATAAAAACATGTGACCATATTATTGATTTAGGCCCAGAAGGTGGAGATGGTGGAGGACAGGTTGTTGCTGTTGGTACACCTGAACAGATTTGTAAGAACGAACAGAGTTATACAGGTAAGTTTTTGAAGAAGTATCTGGAATAAAAAAATTGAATTTTAAAATTAGCATATTGGTATTAAATTCCAAAAATCACTAGACAAAAGAAATAAAAAGATATATAATTATAGCATATTAAATGAAATATAAATAATAAAAACAAAGAAAAAGAGGAGTACATTTAAAACTAATTTAAAGAGAATAGAAGTCACAGGCTGTAAACTTCTAAAATAAAGCTAAATGGAAAGTAACTTTAGAGTTGATAATCCGAAAATAAACTTAAGATTATCCGTAATACTGCGTTAAAGTAAAATAAGATGTTATTTATAAAAAACAATAAATGAAAAAAATATACATATAAAATGATAGATAACAATTAAGGTGGTACCGTGAGATATAAACTCGCCCTTATGCAAAACAATAGCATAGTGGCGAGTTTTTGCATTAATAAATAGGGATTAAAGACCAGCCCACAAATCCTGTTTTTTAAAAAATTGTAAAAGGAGAATCAAAATGTTAAAAATACAAACAAAAAAGTCAGGAGCAGAGTTGACAAGTATACAACATGATGGAAAAGAAATATTATTCCAAGGAGCACAAGTATTAGACAGTAATGGAAATATATATTGGAAAAGACAAGCACCAATACTATTCCCAATAGTAGGACAACTTAAAAATTCAACAACACAAATAGAAGGCAATACCTACCAAATGTCACAACATGGATTTGCAAGAGATATGGACTTTGAAGAAATATTAAAAACAGAAACAAAACATCACTATATATTAAAATATAATGAAGAAACACTAAAAAAATATCCATATAAATTTGAATTGCATGTTATATATGAAATAATAGAAGACACTTTAACAGTAACCTATAAAGTAAAAAACATAGATAATAAAACAATATATTTTGGATTAGGTGGACATCCAGCATTCA